>Ga0105045_10001420_pt1 | contig 19506 bp, 18 predicted proteins | sample MAT02_FD_78089 | JGI IMG/M metagenome (GOLD analysis project Ga0105045, IMG submission 78089) | Freshwater microbial communities from Lake Fryxell liftoff mats and glacier meltwater in Antarctica - MAT-02 (megahit assembly) | ecosystem: Environmental > Aquatic > Freshwater > Ice > Liftoff... | reverse complement strand
CGATGCTGTCCATCAGTCACGCGGCACGCGGTACCGGTTGCTCCCCGATCCTCCCGCAGACCCGGTAGATTACGCCGAAGCAGCCTCGGAGTTTCTCAAGCCCCTCGCCTTCCGTGTCTCGTCATCGCCTCATCGTCACCGGCGGCGCCGGCTTCATCGGCAGTGCCACCATCTGGCAGCTGAACAAACTCGGGTACGACGACATCATCTGCGTCGATGCCCTGCGGCACGGCGACAAGTGGAAGAACCTGGTCGGCCTGCGCATCACCGATGCAATCCACAAGGACGAGTTCCTCGCCACGCTGCGGCGCAACTCCGGCGCGTACCAGGCCGACACGGTGGTCCACTTCGGCGCCTGTTCCTCGACCATCGAGCGCGATGCGGACTATCTGCTCGAGAACAACACGCACTACACGAGCGAGTTGTGCGAGTGGTCGCTCGAGCGGCATGCCCGCTTCATCTACGCCAGCAGTGCGGCCACCTACGGCGACGCGGCGGGCGGTTTCAATGACGATCCGGCGCGACTCGAATCGCTGGTCCCGCTCAACATGTACGGCTTCAGCAAGCACCTCTTCGACCTGCACGCACTGCGCAGCGGGCTGCTGCAGCAGATCGTGGGGCTCAAGTTCTTCAACGTCTTCGGCCCCAACGAATACCACAAGGGCGACATGATGAGCGTCGTCTGCAAGGCTCACCGGCAGATCCAGACAACCGGCACACTCGAACTGTTCGCGTCGCATCGGCCGGACGTCGGCGACGGCGAGCAGCAGCGCGACTTCGTCTATGTGAAGGATGCGACCGCCGTCATCGCCTGGCTGGTCGCCACGCCGCAGGTGCACGGACTGTTCAACCTCGGCACCGGTCGCGCGCGCACCTGGAACGACCTGGCGCATGCGGTGTTCGGCGCCATGCATCGCGAGCCGCAGATCCGCTACATCCCCATGCCCGAGTCCATCCGCGACCGCTACCAGTATTTCACGCAGGCCTCGATGGCGCAGCTCACAGCCGCCGGCTGCCCGGTGAAGTTCACCAGCCTCGAGGACGCGGTGCATGACTACGTCACCAACTATCTCGAGCGCGACGAAGCCACCCTCGGCATCGTCGGCTCCTGACCGACGTCGTCAGTCGGGAGAATGCAGCCGGACGAGCTGCGGGATCAGGGAGTCGACCACGTCGCTGCCCGATGCCGTCACGACCGCACGAAGGTGCGCCAGCTCTTCGGCGCGGTAATCACTGGCGGTGATCGCAAAGCAGTCACGAAACAGCGTGTCGGGGAGTGCCGCGCGCACTGGATACGCCCCGCCAGCCTGATCCCAGTAGATGTCGAAGTCGAAGGTCCACGGACCGATCGTCAGCCGCAGGAGCACGCGGTCCGAGTCGCAGTCCTGAAACAGTTCGCCTCGATGCAGCATCTGCTGCACCCAGAGCGCGGCGAGCCGGCCGTGATCGCCGTCGGTCCGGAACAGTACGTCGGCGGCCTCGCGCAGGTGCCAGCCGTATCGCCGACCGAACGTCAACCGGACGTCCGTACTCTCGTCATTCAGTTCGTCGAGTGGCCACATCGAGGAGGATGGGTTGAGATGCACGTCGATTCTCAACCTTGTACCAGCAAGGTGCAATAGGGCCGGCGACATCGCTGGCAGACCCGTGCGTTCGTCGCCCGAGCCGTCGGGTGGGTTGGAGAATTCCAAGTGTATGCGTGAGTGGTAGTTACAGCGACGCAGGGCTCGCCGGGCAAGCTGTGGCCGCGTAAACGAAATGTGACTCGGGCTCGACGTTTCGCTCAGCGCTGACGACGCGCGCAACCGTCGCCGTCAGCGCTGCGCCCGACCCGTGCGCGTCGCATACACACGCGGCCGCCGGTCGCGACCGAGTGCGATCACGTCGAATCGCTCGGGATTCGGGCCCTCCATGCCGGGGCTTCCGACCGGCATGCCCGGTACGAACAGCCCGACGATGGCCGGTCGCTCCCGCAGCACCTGCTGCACCAGGTCGGGCGGCACGTGCCCTTCGAACAGATAGCCCTGCGCGACACCGGTGTGACACGAGGCGAGCGTGTCCGGCACGCCCAGGGATGCCTTCACCGTCGTCAGGTCAGCCGTGTCGCGGACGTCGACGGTGAAGCCGGCCTGTCGCATTGCCGTGTTCCAGGCCGTGCAGCAGCCGCAGTCAGGGTCCTTGTAGACGGTGATGCGGAGCGCCGGCGGTGCTGCGGCTGCCATGCGTGGGCTCAGGCCGGCAAATGCGGCGAACAGCAGTGTGCGCCGAACCAGGTCACGGCGGGAGAGCGTCTCGCTGAAGGCGTCAGTCATGCGGGAACGTTAGCCTGGTCCCCGGCCGCGGTCATCTCCCGCGTCCTGCCCGGCGCTGCTTGCCCGGCGCTGCTTGCCCGACGCTACTTGCTCAGCGCACGGCCCACGGACAGCCCGAGCAGCAGCGCGCCGACACCCAGCACGAGACTGGCCATGACGTACCACGTCACCTGCGTCATCCGCCCGTTCTCCAGCCCCTCGACGATGTCCATCGAGAACGTCGAGAACGTCGTGAATCCGCCGCACAGCCCCGTGGTGATCAGCAGGCGTGTCGCCGGGCTCATGCCGCCTGAGGATAGCCCGTACCGCACGAACACGCCGAACACGAACGACCCGATCACGTTCACGAGCAGCACGCCGAGTGGGTACGCCGTCGTGACACGCGCGCTCGTGAACCAGATCAGCATCGCGCGCAGCGCGCCGCCCACCGCACTGCCCGCCGCCACCAGCAGCACCCCCTGCCAGCCAGCCATCACGCCGGCACCACCGTGTCCTGTTCATATCGGCGCGTGCGCCACTGGCGCGGGCGCTTCAGCGATGACAGCACGATCCGGATCGCAGCCAGCGGATCGGCGGTGAACGACAGCCAGAAGCTCCAGTGCCGCACCGCGTACGATCCGGCCAGGCCGAAGGTCAGCAGTACGCGGATCATCACCAACGCGGCGTTGATCCAGAACCACGCGGCACCCGCGCCGCTCGCGCGCCAGTCGGGGGCGAGTCCCAGCAGTGCGAGCAGCAACGACGGCAGCGGCAGGAACTGGGTCAGCAACACGAAGCAGACATCACCGAACTGCGTCAGCGGTGTCGTGCCATCCTTGAGGTCGATGCTGCGCCCCCACTCGCGCCACATCTGCCCGATGCCAGTGTAGGCGCGCACCCCGATGATCTTCGCCCCATCGAGAAAGCCGACGCGCGCGCCGTTGTGCGCCATGTGCCGCGCCAGCGTCACGTCGTCGCACCAACTGCGTCGCGCACTGCTGTAGCCACCATTCGCCAGCAGCGTGCTGCGTCGGGCGAGGAAGCACTGGCCGTTCGCCATCACGCGGTCGGGCGCCGGCGCCGTCTCCCCCGCCGCCCCGAACCGGTAGACGAGCGTCACCAGCATCGCCGGCTGCAGCCACTGCTCGGCCACCGTCATCTCGTTGAAGCGCGGCGCAAAGCTCACGGCGTCGTAGCCCATCTCCTCCGCCGCATTGACTGCGGCCGCGACCAGGCCCGGCTGCGGCGTCGTGTCGGCGTCGATGCCCAAAACCCACTCACCTCGCGCATGGCGCAGCCCGTGCTCCAGCGCCCAGACCTTGCCCACCCATTCCGGCGGGAGGGGATCGTCGTGCATGGGGACGATTCGTGGGTCGTGCTCGGCGGCGGCCTGGATCAGCTCCCAGGTGCCGTCGGTGGAACGGCTGTCGACGATCAGCGCCTCCAGCATCGCCGGGCCCTGCGCACGCAGGCCATCGAGGCAGGGGCCGATGCGGTGCGCCTCGTCCAGGCTGGTCACGACGACCGTCACCCGGCCGGCGTGCGCGTCTCCCGGCATCGGCTCGATCGGCGGCCGGCGCGTGCGCCCCGGCAGCAGACGAATGACCAGCAGGAGCAGGGCGCCGGCCTGCAGGAGGAGGAGGGCAGCGGGCAAAGGCGGGAGGGACGGCACGATGGCGAATGTCGCAGGTCCCGGTGGGATCCGGCAGGGGGAACATCCACCGCGGGCTGTGGATACCTTTGTGGCTGCGCCCTCGCCCGCCCGCGTCCGGCGCCAATTCCAACCTCACGGGTCCTCACACATGCGTCGTTTTCTCACGGTTTCGGCAGTCCTTCTCACCTGCGCTGCCCCGGCGGTCGCTCAGGGCGGCATGACGATGGCCGCCCCGGCCGCCGGGCGCCTCACCCCGGCCGCTTCGCCGCGGGCAACCGCCCTGATGTCGGTCAATACCGGCGTCCGCGGCGCCGCGCCGCTCAAGGTCACGATCGATTACGGTCAGCCCTTTGCCCGCGGCCGTGCCGTGGAAGGCGGTCTGATCCCGAACGGCCAGGTCTGGCGCACCGGCGCCAACGCCGCCACCTCGTTCGTCACTGAGGCCAACCTCCGCATCGGCACGTTGACCGTGCCCAAGGGCGCGTACACGCTCTACAGCCTGTGGTCGCCAGCCGCCGGCATGCAGCTGATCATCAACAAGCAGACCGGCCAGTGGGGCACTGACTACAAGGCCGACCAGGATCTCGGCCGCGTCGCCATGACCGCCCGCACCCTCGCCGACAGCCGTGATGCCTTCGTGATCGTGCTCGAGCCAGGCACCGACGCCACCGGCCCGGCCGTCGCCACGCTTCGCATGTCGTGGGGCAAGACCGAGTTCTCGGTGCCGGTCACGATCGTTCCGTGACCTGACCGCCGGTCGCGCCTGACGCGGCCGCATCGAGCGGGGCAGGGGCAGCACCCGTCGTGGTGCGGCCCTTGCCCCGCGTCGGCTTTTCCCGGACTGCCGTCTTCCCGCTAACTTCCCGCCGTTGGCTGGCGCAGGTCCTCCGCTTTCCCGTCGCACATCTCCGCTCATGCCGCATTCCCGACTGCACAAGCTGCACGCTGCAGGTCAGAGCGTCTGGCTCGACTATATCGACCGTACGATCCTCGCCGACGGCGCGCTGACCCGGCAGATCGCCGACGATGCCCTCAGCGGCATGACGTCCAACCCGACGATCTTCGAGAAGGCGCTCGCCACGGGCACCGCCTACGACGCGCAACTCGCGGCGGCGCCAGAGCACCTCACGCCGTGGCAGCTCTTCGAGCTCGTCGAGAGCGATGACGTGCGCACTGCCTGCGACCAGTTCCGCGCCGTGTACGAACAGTCCGGCGGCACGGATGGCTACGTCTCGATCGAGGTCTCACCCGGCGTGGCCGATGATGCCGACGCCACCGTCGAGGAGGCCCACCGCCTCTGGACCCTGGTGAACCGGCCGAACGTGATGATCAAGGTCCCCGGCACGGAAGAGGGCTCGAAGGCGCTGCGCCGCCTCATCGCCGACGGACTCAACGTGAACGTGACGCTCCTGTTCGCCGTCGACGCGTATCGCCGCGTCATCGAGGCCTATCTCTCCGGCCTCGAAGATCGCATGAAGCTGGGCGGTGACCTGCAGCGTATCGCCAGCGTCGCCAGCTTCTTCGTCAGCCGAGTCGATTCCGAGGTGGACGCGCGGCTCGATGCGATCATCGCCGACGCCGACGACGCCTCGCGCTCGGAGCTGGGCGCACTCAAGGGCAAGGCTGCCATCGCCAACGCCAAGCTCGCCTACGCCCTCTTCCAGAAGCACTTCGCGGGCGAGCGATGGGAGAAGCTCCGTGCCGGCGGCGCTCGCGTCCAGCGCCTGTTGTGGGCCAGCACCGGCGCCAAGAACCCTGCGTACCGTGACGTGATGTACGTGGAGCAGCTGATCGGTCCCGACACGGTCAACACCATGCCGCCTGCCACCATTGCCGCCTTCCAGGATCACGGCGAGGCCGCCCGGACCATCGACAAGGGCGTGGACGAGGCGCGTGAGCTGCTGCAGGCGCTCGCGAGCGAAGGCATCAGCATGACCACCGTCACCGACAAGCTCCTCACCGAGGGGCTGGCCAGCTTCCAGAAATCGTTCGACACCCTGCTCGCCGGGCTCGAGACGAAACTCCGCGCCCTCGGACGGGCGCCCGTCGCCACCGTGTAGTCGCTGTCCCGACGCACGACGAACGAAGCAGGAGGCTGCCGGCGCCGTGCGGGCAGCCTCCCGTGCATCCAGCCCACACAGATATGGCTCGCGGTCTCGCCGGAACCCTCGTCAGCGCCGTCACACTCGGCGCACTCCTCTACGTCAATTGGCGCGGCATCCCGTCGAAGGGGATCCCGCCGATGGGCGCGATCCTCGATCCGCTGAGTGGTGCGGCCGCCAGCCTCCGCAGCGCCGATCTTCCGGCGCAGGAGGAACAGCACATCGCGGGCCTCGGCGACAGCACCCGCGTCCTCTTCGACGACCGCGGCGTACCACACGTGTATGCGTCGGGCACCCGAGATGCGTACCGGGCCCTCGGCTTCGCCGTCGCGCGCGATCGCTTCTTCCAGATGGAGCTCACCTACCGCGCCGCCGCCGGCACGCTCACCGGGCTTGCCGGCGCCCGGGCGCTCCCCCTCGATCGCGAAGTGCGACGGCTCGGCCTCGGCTGGGCCGCCGAACGGAAGTGGGCGGCGCTCGACAGCACCAGCGAAGGACAGCGCGCGATGGTCGCATTCGCCGAGGGCGTGAATGCCTGGCGTGGGCAGATGACGGCCGCCACGACACCTGTCGAATACAAGCTGCTCGGTGCCACACCGATGCCGCGCTGGGAGCCGAAGTATTCCGTGTATCTGTTGATGCGCATGGCGCTCACGCTCGCCTACAATCCCGACGACCTGCGCCGCACCCGGGTCGCCTCCCTCGTCGGTCGTACCGCGGCCGACGCGCTCTTCCCGCGCAACATGCCGCTGCAGGAGCCGATCCAGCCCGTGCCGGGACGCACGGCGCCGCGCGATGCCTGGAGCGTGCTGCCTCCACCTGGCGCACCCGACACGACGCTGCTCGCCCCCGGCGCTGCCGTCGACCTCCTCGAGCACACCGCCCTCGCCATGCCCGGCGCCGAGCAGACCGGCGATGCGCTGGGCAGCAACAACTGGGCGGTCGCCCCGTCGCGCACGGCCAGCGGTGGCGCGATTCTTTCCGGTGATCCGCATCTCGACCTCTCCCTGCCGTCGATCTGGTACGAGGCCCACCTGGTCGTGAAGGATTCGCTCGACGTCTATGGCGTGACCTTCCCCGGGGCGCCGACGATCGTGATCGGATTCAATCAGGACGTGGCGTGGACGTTCACGAATACCGGCGGTGACGTGGCCGACTACTTCCTCGAGGACGTGGACTCGATCGCGCGGCCGACGCGGTACCGCCTCGATGGCAAGTGGGAGAAGCTCATGCCGCGCGTCGAGGTGTTCCGGCTCGCATCCGGCCTCGCCATCGCCACCGACACCGTCTACTACACGCACCGCGGCCCCACCACCCGCGAGAACGGGCGGCTGCTGAGCTTCCGCTGGACCGCGCATGACGAGTCGAACGAGCTCGATGGGTTCGTCGCCGCGACACGTGCCCGCTCGGTCGCGCAGTGGCAGGAGGCGATGCTCCCGTACAAGACACCGACGCAGAACATGCTCGTCGCCGACCGCGCCGGGACCATCGCGCTCCGGGCGTACGGCGAGTACCCGATCCGTCCCGCCGGCGCCGAGGGCACGTACGTCCGTGACGGCCGCACCCGCGCCTCCGACTGGACCGGCATGTTCCCCGTGGACAGCATGCCGCAAGTCACCAACCCGACACAGGGTTTCATCGTCAGCGCCAATCAGCAGCCGTTCGATCCGTCGATCGTCTCACGTTACATCGGCGCCAACTGGCCCGATCCGTGGCGTGCAATCCGCATCAACGAGATCCTCCGCGCCGACACCGCCGTCACCGTCGATCGCGTGCGACGCATGCACATGGATCCGCTCAACGTCCGCGCCCGGCTGCTCGCGCCCTGGTTCGTGCGGGCCGCCGAACGCAGTGGCAGCACGAAGCTCGGCGCTGCCGCCGCCCTGCTCCGCGACTGGGACTATCGCTACACGCTCGACGCCCGCGCCCCGGTGCTGTTCGAGGCCGCGATGCGTCGTGCCGTGCGCAACACCTGGGATGAACTGAGCACGGAGCGGGGCAAGCCGCCCGTCGCCACCCCGGCGTCGGTGGTCTTCCTGGAGCTGATGCGCGACTCGGCCAGCGTGTGGTGGGACGATCGACGCACGTCGGGAACGGTCGAGACGCGCGATGCAATCCTCACCGATGCGCTGGGCGCGGCATTCGACTCGCTCACGCTGACGCTCGGCCCCACCAGCGATCGCTGGGCGTGGAGCAGCACCGGCGGTATCAACGTGCATCACCTGCTCAATCTTCCGGGCTTCAACCGCGACCACCTTGCCGTCACCTCGGGCTACGGCACGATCGCACCGGCGTCAGGCGCCAACGGCAGCCATGGCGCGAGCTGGCGCATGATCGTCGAACTCACCCCGCAGCGACGCACCGCGTGGTCGATCTATCCGGGCGGGCAGAGCGGCAATCCGGCCAGCCCGCGGTACGACGACCGGCTCGAGAAGTGGCGAACCGGGCAGCTCGACTCGCTGCTGGTGCCCGAGTCGGCAGGCGCCTTTCCGAAGGCGCGCCTTCTTTCGACGCTCCGTCTGCTGCCCTGACCAGCCCCGACCATCGCCGCCCGCCCGGTACGTCGTGGCGCGGCGCGTCCCCGCCCGTGCCGGAACCCCAACCCCACGTTCGCCATGGTCTACGCCGTTGCTGTCATCCTCTTCATCGCCGCCGAATTCGTCATCGGCTGGTGGGCCTTGCCGGTGGTCGGCTTCGTCCTCGGCCTCGTCACGGCCCGCCGAAAAGGCAGTGTCCTCATGATCACCGGCGCGGCACTCACGGCCTGGATCATCCTGTTCGCCTGGACGGCCACCTACGGCAACCTCGGCGGATTCATGCACGCGCTTGCGGTGAGCATGAAACTGTCGCCCACCCAGCTCGTCTCCGCGCTGAGCGCGCTTCCCGCGCTGCTGGCCGGCTCTGCGGCACGTCTCGGTGCCGGGTTACGCCCGGATTCGGCGGTTCGGACCCCGTCCGAGGCCGCAGTCAACGGTTAGTACCGCTAGGTTTGGGGGACACGGGCACTGGCGCACAGTCGCGCCGGAAGCGCCCGCGGCGCGGCTTCGACCGGCGCCGTTCCCACTCGATGCCGATTCCGTGTCCGTCACTGCCCCGAAGACGAAGATCGTCTGTACGCTCGGCCCTGCCTCCGCCACGCGCGAGAGCATCGGGAGCCTGATCGAAGCTGGCCTGAACGTGGCCCGCATCAACTTCTCGCACGGGTCGCACGAGCAGCACGCGCAGACGATCGCGCTCGTGCGCGACCTCGCCCGCGAACTGCAAAAGCCCGTCGCCATTCTCGGCGATCTGCAGGGACCGCGCATTCGCATCGGCGTCCTCTCCGAGCCAATGCAGCTCGTCGCCGGGCGCGAGGTGGTGCTGGCCCACGAGGGTGAGGAGCAGGCGGGCGACATCCCCGTCACCTACACGCAGCTCGCCCACGACGTCAGCAGCGGCAGCCGGATTCTGATCAATGATGGACTGCTCGAACTGCGCGTCCTGCAGGTCATGGGCAAGCGCGTGCGCTGCGAAGTGGTCTTCGGCGGTGAACTGAAGAGCAACAAGGGCATCAACCTTCCCGGCATCGCGGTGTCTGCTCCGTCGATCACCGAGAAGGACCGCGCCGACGTCGCGTTCGCCGTCGAGCAGGACCTCGACTACATCGCGCTCAGCTTCGTCCGCCGTGCCGAGGATCTCTGGCAGCTGCGCGGCCTCGTGCCGAGCAACATGATGATCGTCGCGAAGATCGAGAAGGACATCGCGCTGAACAACATCGAAACCATCGTCGCCGCCTCGGACGCGATCATGGTCGCCCGCGGTGACCTCGGCGTCGAGCTGCCCTTCGAGCGGGTGCCCGTCGCGCAGAAGCAGATCATTCAGCTCTGCAACCGGATGGGCCGCCCGGTCATCACGGCGACGCAGATGCTCGAGTCGATGATCACGCACCCCCGCCCGACTCGCGCCGAAGCCTCCGACGTCGCGAACGCGATCCTCGATGGCACCGACGCGGTGATGCTCTCGGCCGAGACGGCCGCCGGCGCGTATCCGCGACTCGCCGTCGAGGCCATGCAGCGCATCATCGTCGAGATCGAGCAGCGCTCCCAGTTCGCGGAGCTCAAGAAGGAGAACCGTCGTCTCCCAGACCACAAGCACGAGGTCTCCGAGGCCATCGCGTCGGCCGTCAGCGCTGCCGTGAAGATGCTGCAGGCACCCGCCATCGTCTGCTTCACCAAGAGTGGCTCGACGGCGCGTGTCGTCTCGAGCATGCGCCCCGCGGTGACGGTCGTCGCCTGCACGGACCTCGAGAAGACCTATCGCCAGCTGGCGCTGGTCTGGGGCGTGGTGCCGGAGCTCGTGCCGCGGCACGACAGCTACGAGGCGCTCATCGTCGAGGGGCTCGCGGCGGTCCGTCGCCTCGATCTCGCCGATCCGGGCGATCACATCGTCGTCACCGCCGGCGTGCCATTCGACACCCCCGGCACCACCAACTTCATGCGCGTGGAGACGGTGTGAGACTGACCTTCCTCGGCACCGGAACGAGTTTCGGGGTGCCGCAGGTTGGTTGTCACTGTGCCGTCTGTCGCTCCCCCGACCCGCGCGACCGTCGCACACGGGTCGGGGCCATCGTCGAGTCGGCGGGCGGCACCCGCCTCCTGCTCGACACCCCGCCCGAACTGCGCATCCAGCTGATTGCCAACGGTGTGGATCGCGTCGATGCCGTGCTGTTCACGCACGACCACGCCGACCACACCCACGGCCTGGACGACATCCGTGCCATCTCGGTGCGCCGATCCGCGCCGCTGCCCCTGTACGGCGCCGCAGCCACCATGCGCAGCCTGCAGGAGAAGTTTCGCTATGTCTTCGATGACACGATGCGGCCCATGCCGGGAACCGCCAAGCCGGAAGGGCAGACGTGCATCGTCGAGCCTGACGTGCCGGTGACGATCGGCGACCTCGGTGTCCATCCGTTCACGGTGCCGCACGGGCACTGCGACGTCACCGCCTATCGCATTGGCCCGCTCGGGTATGTGACGGATGCCAAGTCGCTGCCGCCACGTGCGATGGAGATCCTTCGCGGCGTGAAGGTCCTGGTGCTCAACGCCCTCTTCCGCACCTCGCATCCGACGCACTTCAGCATCCCCGAGGCCGTCGCCGTCGCGCGTGAACTCGGCGCCGAGCGGACCTACCTCACGCATCTCACGCACGACAATTTTCACGCCGACCTCGAGGCCGAGCTTCCCGCCGGGATCTCGCCGGCCTTCGATGGTCTCACCGTGCGCGTCGAGTAGCGCGCAGCGATCGACGACGGAGACACCGTGGCCCTGCAGTACGACTTCACCAACATGCTCGCCCCCGCCTGCCCGGGCGGCCTTCCCGCCGACACGATCACGGCGGCGCAGCCGGCCTTCGTCGCGGCACTGGCCGACGTCACCGGTCGGCGTGCGGCCGGCACACTCGGTTTCCCCGAGCTGCCACGGGACGTGGCGCTGCGCAGCGCGTTGCAGGCCGATGCGCTCGCCTCGCGCGACGCGATCGACGACGTCATCCTCTGCGGCATCGGCGGCTCGGCGCTTGGCCCGAACATGCTCCGCAGTGCGCTCTGCCCGCCGCGCTGGAACGAGCTCGATCGCGCGGCGCGCGGCGGCTGGCCACGGCTGCACGTGATGGACAACGTCGATCCCGTCTCGATGGCCGCGCTGTTCGATCGCCTGGACCTGCGACGCAGCCGTGTGCTCGTCATCTCCAAGTCCGGCGGCACCGCCGAGACGATGTCGCAGTACCTCGTGGTGCGCGAGAAGCTGCAGCAGCTCGGCGCGGACTGGCCGGCGACGGTGCTGCGGTTCGTCACGGATCCGGTCAAGGGTGTGCTCCGCGCGATCGCGCAGACCGACGGCATCATCACGTACGACATTCCGCCGAGCGTCGGCGGCCGCTTCAGCGTGCTGACGCCAGTGGGCCTCGCCCCGGCGGCGTTCATCGGCATCGACATCGACGCGCTCTGCGCCGGTGCCGCCGCGATGGCGCTGCGCTGCGAGCATCCAGACCTCGCGCAGAACCCTGCCGGCGTCTTCGCGGTGCTGCAGCAGCGGCACGATCAGCTGAACCACCGCAGCATCCACGTGCTCATGCCGTATGCCGATGCCCTGCGTGACGTGGCCGCCTGGTTCGTGCAACTGTGGGCCGAGAGTCTCGGCAAGGTGCTGCCTGGCGGTGGTCATGTCGGTCCCACCCCGCTTCCCGCGCTCGGCGCCACCGACCAGCACGCGCAGGTGCAGAACTTCATGGAAGGGCCGCCGGACAAGACGGTGACGTTCATCAGCGTCGATGCCTTCGACCGCGACATCATGATCCCGGCCCTCCACGCCGACTATCCCGATCTCGCCTACCTCGGCGGCAACACCATCGGCGCCCTGCTCGATGCCGAGCGTCGTGCGACCGCAGGCGCGCTGGCCAGCAATGGTCGCCCCAACGGCGTGCTGCGCATTCCGCGCGTCGATCCGCACCACCTCGGCGAGCTGATCATGCTGTTCGAGTTCGCCACCGCGTACGCGGGTGCACTTTATGGCATCGATGCCTATGACCAGCCCGGGGTGGAGCTCGGCAAGCACTTCACCTACGGCATCTTCGGCCGGCCCGGCTTCGAGGCCGACCGCACGCGATTCGAACAGCTGGCCCAGCCCGATCCGCGGTGCATGGTCTGAGCTGGTCGGATGAGTCACTTGTGCCGCGTGGCAGCGATGGGGAGCTTTCACGATTCCCAGTGCTCATGCCATCCCGGGGCCACGCAGTCCTCCCTCTTCCTTCACTGAGGTCCTGATGTCCGCTCCAACCATCTCATCGGCGCTGCTCGCCGACTGCGTCACCGTGTCCGGCTCGACCGTGGCGGTCACGCATCCCGAGCTGCTGGCCACTGATCGCATGGATGCGGCAGTCGCCGCCGCCGTGTTCGGCAGCGATGAGGAGAAGGAGTATGCGCGATGGCTGCTCTGGGAGGTCGGTCAGCACGTGGGTGTGCGTCCGGCCTCGATTCACGACCTGTATCTCGCACGCGGCGCTGGCAAGACGGGCGGCTACACCGTGCCGGCGATGAACATCCGCGCGGCGTCGTACGACACGATGCGCGCGATTTTCCGCACGGCCATCGCGCTCGATGCCGGCGCGTTCATCCTCGAAATCGCCCGTTCGGAGATCGCCTACACGGATCAGCGTCCCACGGAGTACGTGGCCGTGATCCTCGCCGCCGCACTCCGTGAAGGGTACCGCGGCCCGGTGTTCGTGCAGGGTGACCATTTTCAGGTGAACCACAAGAAGTTCGCCGTCGACCCGGTGCTCGAGGTCAATTCCGTCAAGCAGCTCGTCACCGAGGCCGTCGCCGCGGGCTTTTACAACATCGACGTCGACACCTCGACGCTCGTGGACCTGTCGAAGCCGTCGCTCGACGAGCAGCAGGCGCCCAACTACGACACCGCCGTCGACATCTGCCACTTCGTGCGCGCCGCCGAACCCCAGGGCGTGACCATCTCGCTCGGCGGTGAGATCGGCGAGGTGGGCACGGAGAACTCGACGGCCGAGGAGCTGCATGCCTTCATGCAGGGCTTCAATCGCGTGCTCGCGGAACAGGCGCCCGGCATGGCCGGCCTCTCGAAGATCAGCGTGCAGAGCGGCACCAGCCACGGTGGCACGGTGCTCCCCGACGGCAGCATTGCCGACGTCGCCCTCGACATCGACACGCTGAAGCAGCTCGGCGAGATCGCCCGTGACGCCTACGGCATGTCGGGCGCGGTGCAGCACGGCGCCAGCACACTCCCGGACGGAAAGTTCCACCTCTTTCCGGCCGCCGAGACGGCGGAGATCCATCTCGCCACGAACTTTCAGAACATGATGTTCGATCACCTGCCGGCGGAGCTGCGACAGGAGATCTACGACTGGTTGCTCGTGAATGCGAAGGATGAGCGCAAGGCCACCGACACTGACGAACAGTTCTTCTACAAGACGCGCAAGAAGGCGATCGGGCCGTTCAAGAAGCAGCTCTGGGCACTGCCGCCCGAGATCAAGCAGGCGCTGGCTGCGGCCTACGACGCCAAGTTCACCTTCCTCTTCTCGCAGTTGAAGATCAACGGCACGATGGCAGACGTGAAGCAGTATGTGAAGGCGCCGCGCCTGCACAAGATCTTCGGCGCGCCAGGCGTCGTGGCGGCGCCGGATGATGCCGACCTGAGTGACTGAGCCCGTCCGCACCAGCGCCACAGCGGCCGCCACCTCACTGGAGGCGGCGGCCGCTGTGGCGTCGAAAGGCGCGCGACGCCTGCTCGATGCCGCCGTCGCGCGCGCCATCGCTGCGCTCGCGCATGACCTGCGCAACGCGCTCGGCGTCGTCTCGATGCAAGTGGAGGCGATCGCCGCCCGCGCTGCCGGGGCCGCCTGCGACCTGCGCGCGGTCGAGGGGCACGCCGCCGTCGCCGCCGAACACATCGAGCGACTGGCCGGGATGACGAATGGTCTGATCGCCTTCGCGCGAGGGCGCTCCTCTTCCGACCTCGCGCTCATCGTCAGCGAGGCGGCCAGTCTCGTCCCTCTCCGAGCCGTGCGCGTCGACAGCCCCGACTTCGCGACCGTCGGCGTCGATGCGTTGCTCACCCGCGCCGTGGTTCTCGAGGTGCTGATCCTCGCCCTGGAAAGTCTCGCCACCCCGACTTTCACGATTCGCGCAGGAACCGCCGGTGCCACCGTCGAGGTCGTCACCGCCGCGCCCCTCACACCGGAAGAGGCGGTGGAATGGGTTGTGCAGTTTCGGAGCGTTGGTGGCGTGGTCGAACCCACGGCACTGGGACTCCGCCTCCAGTTTCCTCCGATTGTCTGACCCTCCGGCTCAACCATGGCCAACGCCACGATCCTCATCGCCGACGACGAACCCGCCGTCACCACGCCACTCGAAGCCGTGCTCACTGCAGACGGCTACGACGTGGTGGTGGTCAACGATGGCGCCGCCGCACTCGCGCGCCTCGAGCAGGATGACATCGCCCTCGTCCTCACCGACCTGAAGATGCCCGGCCTCGACGGCATGGCGCTGCTCGAGGCCGTGCGCACCCGTGAGCTGCTGGTCGAGGGCATCATCATCACCGGTGCAGCCTCCGTCGCTACCGCCGTAGAAGGCATGCGCTTCGGGGCCTACGACTACATCGAGAAGCCGCTCACCAAGCAGAAGCTGACGCGTCTGAAGGCGCTCATCCCCAAGGCGATCGAGAAGGAGGCGACGCGTCGCAAGAATCGTGAGCTGTCGTCGCGCCTCGCGGGACTCACCAGCTTCGGCGAGCTGATCGGGCAGTCCGAGCCGATGCGGGAGGTCTACGGCCTGATCGAGGCGGTCGCCCCATCGAGCGCCAGCGTGCTCGTCCTCGGCGAGAGTGGGACGGGCAAGGAACTCGTCGCTCGCGCATTGCACCAGAAGAGTGATCGCGCCAAGGGTCCGTTCTACGCCCTCAACTGTGCTGCACTCCCGAAGGAGATTCTCGAGAACGAGCTCTTCGGTCACGAAAAGGGCGCCTTCACCGGTTCGGTGAACGAAAAGGCGGGAGCTTTCGAGAATGCCAGTGGCGGCACGCTGTTCCTCGATGAACTTGCCGAGATGGCGCCTGACATCCAGGTGAAGCTCCTGCGTGCGATCGAAACCCGCTCCATCCGGCGGCTCGGTGGCAAGAAGGAGATTCCTGTCGATATCCGAATCGTCGCCGCCACCAACAAGGACATCCAGAAGGCCATTGCCGACAACGAGCTCCGCGAGGATCTCTACTACCGTCTGGCCGTGGTCGAATTCGTATTGCCGCCATTGCGCGAGCGCGGCACGGACATTCTCATCCTCGCCGAGGCGTTCCTGCAACGCTTCGCCAAGGAGAACAGCAAGCGCATCACGACGTTCGGCGACGGCGCCCGCGAGTGGATGGCCATGTATCCATGGCCGGGCAACGTGCGCGAGCTCAAGAATGCGATCGAACGGGCGGTCATCCTTGCCCGGACCACTGAGGTCAGTGCCAGCGACCTGCTGCCGCGCCATCTCCGTGGTGCGGCCGACAGCCTCGGACCCGTGACGCTCGCGGTCGGTTCGTCGATGGCCGACGCCCGGCGACAGATGGCGCTTCGCACCTTTGCGCAGGTGGGTGGCGACCTCACCAAGGCGGCGGCGACGTTGGGCCTGACGGAAGCGCAACTTCGCGACGAGCTGCTCGCAATGCTTGCCCTGCCCGATCCGTCAGGCGACCCCCCGATCGAAGACGCAGTGGGGAGTGACCGGAGTTCGGTCCGCCTCGTACGTTCAGACGATGGCAAGGCTGCGCCCGGGCGCTGAGGCCCGGGACGCTTCCCATTACCCCACACGACGCAGATGCATATGGCCCGCTACGATATGAACGACGACGATCACATCATCATCGTCGAAGAGCGCGACGGCTCGTCGGGGCTGTCGGCCTTCCTGCTCGGCGCCGCGATCGGGGCCGGCCTCGCGCTGATCTTCGCGCCGCAATCGGGCGTCGAGACCCGCCGCACGATTCGTCGCAGTGCCGAAAAGGCGCAGGAGGCGACGAAACGTGCCGGGGTGAAGGTCACTGACTCGCTCTCGCAGGCCAAGGCCGACATCGAGTCTCGTCTCGACTCGGCCAAGTCGACGCTGGACCTGAAGAAGACGCAGGTCTCCCGGGCCGTCGACGCCGGCCGTGAGGCCGCCCGCACGGCGCGTGAAGATCTCGAGCGGCGCATGGCCGAGCAGCGAACCGCAGACGCCAGCCGGGTGCGTGATCACGACAACGGGACCAGCTGACGCGGTCGGCTGCCCGCGTCACAGTTCGCGAAGACCAGGATAGCTGAACACCAGAATGCTCAGGCGCCCAGACACACGGGACGGCGCAAAGCAGTAGTGGTTGGGCTACTCTGCCCTCGTCCCGACGGCCGTTTCCCCGGCTTTTCCGAGCGCCTTTCGGTGTGTCGTTGCGTCTGTGTTGTCTGCTGTTGAAGCGCTTGGCATTCCGCCGCTATGCTGACGCTGCAGCAACCGCGTCGATTGGCGAGTGTTGCGGGGTGGCCGAGGCCGGCACGCCGCAGGTCGGGCAGTACTGGTAGAACGCGTTCTTGCGCGTACTGCACGCCCCGCAGTTGTCGAACAGCTTCATGCCGCAGTGCACGCAGAAGTTGGTGGTCGAGTTGGCGCCGCCCACGATCGAACGCTCGCATCCCGGGCACATGCCGGCGCCCATCTTCCGCATCGCCGCCTCGTAGCCCAGCGACTGGCGCCGCTCGGCGTCTGACTGCTGCTCCACCACCTGACGCTTCGCGACGTACCGCTGCATCGCCTGAATGACGTAGTGCCCGGCCACCAACGTGAGCAGGATTCCCACCACGTAGCGCACGTAGCCGCCGTAGCTCGGCAAGTACGGCACCAGTTCGACGAAGAAGGCAAACAGCGCGAACAGCACGAACCCACGTGCCAGCGGCCAGTACCGACTCTTCCGCTTGCGTGCCACCAGCCAGATCGCGACCAGCAACAGGGGCAGCGTCAGCGCCAGACGGATGCCGAACACCGTCATCTCCTGTCGGAACTGCGCCTGGTTGTACGCCGGCAGCGCCGCATCCCTCAGGTTTTCCTCCTCAGCCTCGAGGGAGTCGATCGCCTGCGTGATCTGCAGACCCCGGGCGTCCTGCACCTCGATGGCCTTCTGCGCGCGCGACTGGGCGAAGAGCAGCGTGTCGAGCACACGCATGCGCGCCACTCCCTCGGGATCCTGGTCCGGATCGCTGGTGGCCGTGCGCGTCGCGCGCCAGTTGTCGTACGCTTCCTTGCGGGTGTTGTACGTACTGCGACTGGAGTCGTAAGCAAGGCTGACCGTGCTGCGGACGTTGTCCACGCGAGAACCCTCCTCGCGCAGAGCATCGCGTTGCTGCCGGATCGGTGCGAGCCGCGCGCGATCCATGAACTGTTCGATCTCCAGCGACTGGTCGACCCCCGGCAGGTCACCGACCACCTTGCCACCGAGGCCGATGAGGAATCCCGCGAAGACGAGCGACACGGCCCACATCGCGATGGAGAACAGCCGTTCGGGGGCGCGCAGGCTCTTGAACATGTCGGCGGGCAGGAGTGGAGGCGTGGGGCGCCTGGATCAGCGCCCGCGCAGGGTGCCCAGGACGGATTGCAGATTGGTACCGCGAGCGACCGTCGCCACGCGGTCCTGCACCCTGGGGTACAGCGTCTGCGCCTCGTTGCGGAAGCGCTCGAACAGCGCCTTCATGTCCGTGGTCGAGAGCGAGCGGCCCTGGGCATAGTATTGCGCCGCCGCGTGACCCAGCGCGTATGTCGCCGCGAAGCTCACCGTCGCTCCCGCCGCGACGCCGCCGGCGCCGCCGGCCAGCGAGCCGAGCAGCCCGCCCGCCAGGCTGCCGAGGGTCTTCCGCACGAGACTCTCCATGAACTGCGCGGCCGCGCCGATGCCGAACGTCGCGGCGAGGTCCTTGACCTGCCCGGCGTCGAGTTGCTGCCCGTGGCGCTGGCCGATCGTGTAGACCATCCGCAGTTGCAGGGGCAGGATCGCCATGTTCGACAGGCGGTCGGGGAGCAGCTCGAGCGCCGCCGTCAGGATCGCCTGATCGAGGATCATCGCATCCAGCTCACCCGGTGCCGGTGGCTGCGCCGCTGCGGCAAGCGGCACTGGCGGCGCCATCACTGCACCGGTCAGGGTCGCCACCGATGCGATCGCCGACATCTCCGCCGTCGCCACGTTCGTGCCCAGCGCCGCCGACAGTTGCTCCATGAACACGAGTTCCTCCGGACCAGCCACCCCGTCGGCATTGCAGACCGCGACCACGATCTCATAGGCCGCCTGCCGAGCATCATCGCTCGAGAGGCGTTCGGCCAGCGCACGGACGTCCTCCTGTGAGTCGCCAGCGCGCGACAGCCCACGCGCCGCGTCGGTCATGCCGAGCCGCTCGGCCGCCGCAATGATCTGCGCCACCTCGGATTCGCTGCGTGTGCCGTCGGCCATCGCCGCGCGCGCAGCAAGCGTGATGATGAGTTCAGCGTCGGACGCGACCATACGGGCAACCTCGTGGGTGTACGAAGGAACAGCGCGAAATCAGCGGGCGCCCTGCCGGTCGCAGCGCGGCCGCCCCGAGGCGGCCGCTTCGAGCACCTCGACCAGCTCCGTGACCAGACTCGCACCGCGATCGCGGTCATAGAAGGCCCGGCGGTAGGCATACACCGAGTCACTGGTCACCACCTTCCGTGCGCTGTCCGTCCACTGGCGCAGCGGCGCGGGCAGTTCCACCAGGCACCCGACGTCGGCACCGCGTGCGTCGAGGAGCACGAACGTCGGCGTCGCCGCGCGCCCATCCGGCGACCGATGTCCCTCCTGCACCGCGCGCCCTGCCGCCGGAGCGACGATGCGCAGCGTGAGGCTCGGCACCGAGTCGGCCAGACGGGCAGCGTACGGCACGGAGT
>Ga0105045_10001419_pt1 | contig 19519 bp, 21 predicted proteins | sample MAT02_FD_78089 | JGI IMG/M metagenome (GOLD analysis project Ga0105045, IMG submission 78089) | Freshwater microbial communities from Lake Fryxell liftoff mats and glacier meltwater in Antarctica - MAT-02 (megahit assembly) | ecosystem: Environmental > Aquatic > Freshwater > Ice > Liftoff... | reverse complement strand
GTTCGACTTCCTGTTCACCGAAAAGCCGATCTTTTCCTTCGAGTCGCAGACGCAGGTGAGCTATGGCTTCGAGCCGGACTGGTCGCTCATTCCGAACATCCCGTTCCGCTACAGCTTCGACGCGCATTCGTTCGAGCGCGTACTCGATGACAACTTCGTGCGGCACCCGTTGCAGGACTCGCAGCGGAGGTTGCGCGAGCAGCTCTTCGAGAGCGATCCCCGCGACGCCTCGGCGCAGCTGATTCGCCTGATCGCCGAATGCAACACCGCTGCGCTTCAGCGCCCGCTCGATATCATCAGCGCTGACGACGACGACGCATACGAGCCCGACCCCGCAATCGACTACTCCCTTTCGCTCCAGACGCTATGCCACCGAAGCTGACCGCGCCCGCACAGACTCCCAACCACGAGCTGCAGGAGTTGATGAAGCAGCAGGCGGCAGTGATCGCGGATCTCCAGAGCGATCTGATGGAGCGCGAGCTGCAGGAATTGTCGCTCAAGACCTACAAGCGTCCGCTGGTGCTCTTCTTTGGGCGCGCTACCTTCAGCGACAACACCAAGTATCTGTATCTTGAGACGGTGCAGACCGCGCGTGACTACGACGTGCTCTGGTGCGCGTCCACACCGGCGCTCGCGAAGGAACTGGCGGCGCACGGCCTCCCGGTGTTGGACATGACCACCGATCTGAAGGCGACCGTGCGTACGCTGATGCACTGCTCCGTGGCGGTGTTCTGCGAGAACATGATGTCCACGTTCAACGGCAATCCGGCGTTGGCTGGGGCACTGGCGGGGGCCCAAAAGATTCAGCTGTGGCACGGCATTTCGGTAAAGCATCTCGATCTCATGCTGCTCCCATTTGCCAACGTCCTCGATCGGACGTTTCGGCGTACGATCAAGATGGCCAGCCGTCCGGACTATTTCCTGAGCACTGGCGCCTGTCTCGATACGTTTTGGGCGCAGGCGTTCGGTAGCACGCAAGTCATTCGTGCGGGTCAGCCGCGTAATGCGGTCATGTTGCGTGAACCGACGCCGCATGAAATGATCGGTGCGGCGCTGCCGGCGGATCAGTTGGCCGTCATGCAGAATCCGGTGGTCCGACGCGTGCTCATCACACCCACCTGGAAGCGCGGGCAGGGACTGTTTACCTCATCACCGGAGTTCCATAAGCGACTCGTGGCGTGGGCGGCGCACAGCAACACGGTGCTCTTCGTGAAGCCACATCCGTTCATGGCCGCGTCCGAGCTGCCGGCAAACATCCCCGGACGCCTGTACTTCCTCGCCGCAGGCCTCGACATCTATCCGTGGTTGTCGCGCTTCGATGCGCTGATCACCGACTATTCGTCGATCATGTTCGACTATCTGCTGACCGGACGGCCCATCTTCACCTTCGACTCGCTCACTCAGGTCGCCTACGGATTCGAGCCGGACTGGTCGCTCGTCCCGGACACGCCGTTTCGCTACGTGTTCGATGCCTCCAACATGGAACAGGTGCTCGATGCGCAGCTCGACGCCCATCCGCTGCGTGCCTCGCAACAACAACTCTGCCGTCAGCTCTTTGAGACCAACCCGCTGCGCGCCTCAGACCTGCTGGTGCGCGTGATCGGCGAGTGCAACGCGCTGGTGCTCAATCGGTCGGTAGATGTCATCGACGTCGATCCCGGCGAGGACGCCACGGCCGAAGCCGCATAGCGTCCGCGCTACGCCAGCCGGCCATGCAACGCCTCCACAACACCGGCCCAATCGCCCGGCGCTGGCTGTCGTAGCAAGGTGAGGGTGGGGTACCAGGCGGTGCGGTCCTTGCCGAGCCCCCAGCGCCAATCGGGTGCATAGGGAAGTAACACGTACCCCGGGAGCCCCATAGCCCCGGCCAGATGCGCCACGCTGGTGTCCACCGTGACCACGCCGTCCAGAGACTGCAGGAGCACCGCAGTCTCGTGCCAGTCGGCCGACATCGGCGGAACGGACATGGCCCGATGATGAAACGCCGGTCGCTCGCCGTACTGCAGCCAGACCCATTCGACGTTGGGAATCTCCATCAAGGAGGGAAGGAGCACCGCGTCGAAGTCGCGGAGACCCGTGGCCAGAAAGTCCGGGTTGCCTTTCCAGACCAGCCCTAGGCGGCGTACGGTGCGAGACACCGGAGATGTAAGCATCGGTACCGGGGCCGTCCGCAGATAAGGAACCGCATCAGTGGCCATATCGCGGTCCGTGGCGAGCCAGTGAGGCAGCGAAAGCAACGGTACGTACCAGTCAGCTGCCGGTGCGCTGCCAGCGGGCACGGCGTCAAATCCGCTGGCGCGAAAGAGCGCGACCGCGCTGGGGTGGCACGTCAACGTCACTCGGCCCGCGCCACGCGCTGTTAGATACGGCACGTAGCGGGCAAAATGGAACTGATCGCCGAGCCCTTGGTCACCGACCACCACGATGGTCTGCCCGGTGAGTGGTTCACCGTGCCACGGGCGAGTGCCGGTTTCCGCCACGGGCAGTGCGCGATGTTCGAACCCGCTCCACGCGGCAGCGCTAATCCCACCCAGCAGCAGCGTGTGGCTGCGCTGCAGTTGCGTGGGACCGTGCGCCGGCCGAACGGCATCGGCCCGATCCAGCCATGCCAAGGCGCTAGTGAGATCACCCAGCGCGTGGCGGATCTGCGCGGCGGTGAGGAGAAGCGCCGGTAGCGCGGGCGCGAGCGCGAGCGCTTGCTCGATGATCGGCCATGCCGCGATGGGATCGCCGGCCGCGCGCGTGGCACCGGCCAGCGCGCCGAGGGCCGCTGGGTCGTGTGGCTTTTCGGCGACGACGGTCGCAAAACAGGCCCGCGCCTCCGCGGCCGCCCCCACGGCCAGCAACCGGGTGCCCAGCTCATATCGGGAGGGGACGTCGAGTGCCACCGCCTGTAGCCAGGCACGTTGCAGGACCGTCCGCTCGTCAGCCACACGCCCCGCGAGACCCCACGCGTTAGCCAGCATCAGCGCCACGCTGTGATCGCCCGGCAAGGCATCGCGCACCTTGGCGAACGCGCGCGCGGCATCCACCGGCTGTCCAGCCTCGAGGGCGGTTTGCCCGTCCACGAGCCAGGCGAGGAGCTGGGCCTCGGGCACCATCATCGGCGCCGGGCCCCGCACGTGACGAAATGATCCCCAGTCATACGAGTGGTTCCGGGAGTGTGAGGGAATGGGCCAGCGCACGAAAACAGTTTGCGAGGCCCGCTCAAGTTCTGGCGATCGTCGACGACACTGTACACTGGCCGCGATTCGAGAGTCGGACGCGGGCGAGGCACGGATGCCTCAGATCACATCACGGAGGATTGTACCATGCGTATTAACACCAACGTTGGCGCGCTGACTGCTTCGCGTAACATTTTCATGAACCAGACGGCCACCGAAGGCAGCATGCGGAAGCTCAGCTCGGGTCTCCGCATCAGCCGCGCAGCCGATGACGCAGCCGGTCTGGCGATTGCCAACAAGCTGCGCACGCAGAGCCGTTCGCTCAACCAGGCGGCTGCGAATGCCGAACAGGGTAATGCGATGCTCCAGATCGCGGAAGGCGCCGCCTCCACTATCCAGCGTATCATCGAGCGTCAGAAAGAACTGATCACGCAGAAGCTCAACGGCACGTCCAGCGCGGCCACCTCGACCACCATCGAGACCGAAATTACCACGCTATCGTCCGAAGTGGCGCGTATCGCCGGCTCCACCACGTTCCAAGGCACCTCGGTATTCGCGAGCCTCGTGTTCCAGGTGGCCGACGTGTCGCTTAACGGTACCGTGACCGTGGCGGCCTCACTCACCGTGAGCACCGTATCGCTTGCAGGCACCGCGTCGCTGCAAGACGCCGATGATGCGATGGACGCCATCAACAGCGTACTCGCCAGCATCGGTGCCGGTCAGAACCGGCTCGACTACACCGTGGCCAACCTGAAGGCGTCCGTGGTGAACATCCGAGCGGCAGAGTCCACCATTCGCGACGTGGATATGGCAGAGGAAATGGCCAACTTCACACGAAATAACATCTTGTCACAGGCAGCGCAGGCCATGCTCTCGCAGGCGAATCAGGGCAGTCAGGGCGTTCTCTCGCTCCTCCGCTAAACCCGAATTTCCCGGTAGCTGATTGACCCCGGGGTCGGCAAGGTTGCCGGCCCCGGGGTATGGCCTTAGCAAGACGGTACAGAGGCACACATGAGCAACCCAGTCAACATCAGCGGTCTGAGTTCGGGGATCCAATGGGGCGACATCGTCGATACGACGGTGAAGGCCATCGAGGCGCGCACCGTCACGCCGATCTCCGACACGATCACCAAGCGCACGGCGCAAAAGGACGCATGGACCTCGTTCAAAACGATGGTCGATACGCTCAATGCGAGCGCGCGCGCCCTCCGCACCTCGGGGTTTGGCGGCTTTCTCGCGACGGTTCCACCCAGTGCCACGACCTCACGCACACTCCTGACGGCCTCGCCGACCGAGACGGCGGTCGCGGGGCGGTATCGGGTAGAGGTGCTCCAAGTCGCCGAGTCGGCCAAGCTCGCGGGCAATGCCGTCGCCAACACCGGCACGGCTCTGGGCGAGGCGGGTGAGTTCACGATCAACGGCCGGACAATTACCATCACCGCCACGGACACGTTGCGCAACATCCAGACCAAGATCAACTCGGCGAATACCGGGGCGAACGCGACTGGGGTGACGGCGTCCATCGTGAGCGAGGGTGGGGCCGCTGGGCGTCTGGTGCTCACGTCCAGCACGGCCGGATCCAACGGCATTACCATCGGTGACGGCACCGGAGCGATGGCCCGCGAGCTGGGGTTCATCGATAGCCGCACAAAGCCCATCTCGTCGGCGACCGCAACGGCTGCCGCAGCGATGGGCATGGCGGTGAGTCCATCGCCTGCCTCGATTCGCGTTGGCGACGTGCTGATCACGGCCGACCTGGCCACCGACTCGCTTTCCTCGATCGCCGCGAAGATCAACGCAGCCGGTGGCTCGGCGTCCGTTGAGGAAGAGGCGTATGGCGACGAGATTCGCTACCGACTCCTGGTGGGCGGCAACGTCTCGGCCGACGAAAACGATGCGGGATCGCAGGACGTGATCGACGCACTGGGTTTTGCCGCCGGATCACCGGGCCGCGTACGGCAGACGGTGCAGTCCCCCGTGTACACCGACGTCGGCGGGAACACCGCGACTGCGGGCACGTCGCTGGCGGGGCTGCAGGTGGATGGGACGTCGGCCGCGCTGGCCGTGGGCGATGCCATCAATATCCGCGGCCTCCGCGGCGATGGCACGGCCGTCATGATCGGATTGGTCGTCGAGCCGGGTGACACCGTGCAGTCGCTCCTCGATCGTCTGAACGATGCGACGTCGGGCTTCGGCAATGGCGCGCGTACGGCAACGGCTGGCTTGGGAGCCGACGGACGCATCCGGCTCACCGATGGCACCGGTGGTGCCTCGCGCCTGTCCTTTTCCCTGGCGATTACCCGCGCCGATGGATCGACGGGTACCCTCGGGTCGAGCAGCGTGTCTACGACAGGACGTAGCCGCGAGTTGCAGGTGGGACGCGACGCCGTGATCCGAGTGGATGGTCGCGAAGTCACCCGACCCTCCAACACCATCACGGATGCCATCAACGGCGTCACGCTGTCTCTGACGAACGCGGAGCCTGGGTCGAGTATCGATGTGTCCATCGATCGCGATGTGAAGGGCAGTACGGCGGCCGTGAAGAAGTTGGTGGATACGTTCAACGAAATCCGCACCTTCTTCGACCTTCAGCGCGAGCCTACCAGCGCACTCTACGCTAATTCGTCGCTACGCAGTGTGATCGACTCGTTCAACACGGCGCTGCGGACCAAGGTCGAGGCCAACGAGAGCTACTCGTCACTCGCGGTCACGGGATTGGCGCTGGACCGGAACGGTAAGCTGACGTTCGACGTCACCAAGTTCGAAAAGGCACTGAACGAGAAGCCGGCAGAAATCGAGGCACTCTTCGGGTTCGGTGGCGTGGGAACGGCGTTCGTGACGGCCACCGACAACGCGACGCGCTTTGGGGTGGGAACGATCAGTGCGCAGGTGGCCAGTATCGACAACAGCACGGTCACGTTGCGGCTGCGCGAGACGGCGGCAAGGAACAAGCTCGTGGAGAGGCGCGAGCGACTCGTCGCGGACTTCACGCGCATGGAAGACGCCCTGAGCAGGCTGCAGTCCCAAAGTGGCACATTGCTGGCCAGCGTCACGGGGCTTCAGTCGCAGCGGTAGCGGTCGATACTCACAGGAAGAAGGGTAGCCCACCTCGTTCCGACCTTAGCCAATCCCCCGATGTCTTACGCCAGTCAGTCCTCGTCGTACCGTGAAATGGAGATCCATTCGGCATCTCCCGAGCGACTTGTGGTCATCGTTTTTGAGCAGCTGGTGGTCAATCTCGAGCGGGCTCGCATTGCGATGGAGCGAAAGGACATCGAGCTTCGCGTTACATCACTCCGACGGGCGCGCGGTTTGGTCAACGAGCTCTTGGGAACCCTCGATTTCGACAAGGGCGGCGCGTTGGCGAACCAATTGGCCGATCTCTACCAGTTCATGCTCGTGGAGCTGGTGGACATCGGCGCCCGTGGCGACCTCGTCACCCTGCGTAAGCTGGTCAAGATCGCCGCCTCGCTGCGGGATGGGTTCGTTGGCGCGGCTGAGCAGGTCGGTGCTGCCGGTCGCAAGACGGCTTAAGCCAGGAATCCTCCATGAGCGCACTTTCCACGTTTCGCCTGCCACGTTTTGGTCGCCGGTCGCCCGACGCCCGGGAAATCGCGGCCCGCGACGCCCTCGCGATCTGCGCGAGCGCCGACGCGCTCGCGCGTGAGGCGACGGTCGCCGTCGGCACCGATGACGACCGCCTATTCAGCCTGCTCGAGCAGCGGGATGAGATGCTCCAGGATCTGGCCGAACATCTGGTAAACCTGAAGCACGAGCGCCCCACGGCTGACAGCGCGCTGTTCGCGGCGACCGAGCGTGCCGTGGACGACGCCGATGCACTGATCGCCTCGGTCTGCGCGGCCCTGTCGTCGTCCCAACGGGTCACCATGGAATTAGCGGCCCGCGTGGCGCGGCGCGCCGATGAGCTCCGCACGGAACTGGACGCCGTGCAGCGGGCCAGCAGTGCGGGGTTGGGCTATGCATCAATGACGACCGCGCACTCCGTGGACCGGTTCCGGTAACCGTGATGTACGATGCAACGGCGGGGGCCTTTGATGCCCTGCTCCGTGACAAGATGGCGGAGCTGGAGCAGGAGGCCGCGGAGGAAGCAGGTGAGCCGGTTGTTGAGGACGATCGGGTCGCTCGGCTGGGTCTGCAGGCGCAGCAAACGATTCTTGCCGTAGATGGCGGACCGTTGCCGCGCGCGGGGCATCAGGCCTATGTCACACCCCCGGTTCCGCCCGTGGAGCCGGGGAATCAGCACCTCAACCTGTTGCGCTAAGCAGGTTATCCCCGAAAACCTGCAGGACGGCCGCCTAGAAGGGCTCAAGTTGTGCGGTCGAGGTGCCGATAGTCCAAATATGAGGAGGAGGAAACCTTATGAAGATCAACGGAAGTTTTTTTGAACCCCTGCGCCCAACGCCGACGAGCACCCCTGCCGTTCAGCGTCCGGCTCAGGAGGTCACGCAGTCCCCGAGCGTAAAGCCGGTCAAGTCGGATTCCGTCCAGATATCGGACGCCGGCCGCCGGCTCAGCACTGAGCAGAAGGCGTCCGTCGACCCCGAGCGCGTGGCAGAGCTCCGCAACAAGGTGCTCACCGGAGCATACAACACCCTCGACGTCGTGGATCAGGTCGCGCGCCGCATTCTGCAGCGCGGCGATCTCTGAGCCTCGGCTCCCCTAACACCGGCATCCCCAAGGAGACGGCGGTATGAAGTTCCTCGTGGTGGACGACTCCGCGACCATGCGGCGCATCGTGATCAATTCGCTGCAGCGGATCGGCTTCACCGACACCGTCGAAGCCGGAGATGGCCAGGAAGCGTTGGCCAAGTTTGACAGTTCGGTGAAGTTCGTGATCACCGATTGGAACATGCCCAACATGAGTGGCACCGAATTCACTAAGGTGCTGCGGACACGTCCCGACGGGGCGCATGTTCCGGTACTCATGGTGACAGCGCGCTCAGTCAAGGAGGACATCCTGACGGCCATGGAGGCCGGCGTGAACAACTACATCGTCAAGCCGTTTACTCCGCAGGTGCTCAAGGAAAAGATTGATGCGCTCCTGCCGGCTGCGGCGGCCTGAGGACTCATGCCATGACCAGTCCCCGTGCGCAGGAAGTGTTGTACGAGTCCGAGGCGGCCCTCCGCCTCGTGGACAACGAGTTGCATGGTTTGCATGATGTGCGGGACGTGCGAGCCACGCCTCCCCATCCTATGATATCCCTTGCCGACTTGCCAAATATTCTTGAACAGGCCAACACGCAGATTCAAAACGTGCTTGCCCGCTTGCGGGACAGTCGCGCGGCCCTGCAAACCACAGCGATGGAGCGGCTGCAGACCACGCACGAGAAGATCCGTCAGGTCAACAGCGCTACCGAAGACGCGGCGATCAACATCATGGACGCCTGCGATCGCGCTACGCAGATGGTGGATGAACTCGACACGATCGATCAGGCGGAAGTCCCCGATCGCACAAAAGCCGGCGAACTGCGCGGCACCCTGCGCGACGAGCTGTTCCTGATGATGGGTGCCCTGCAGTTTCAGGATATCACGTCACAGCAGCTGGCGCATGCGTCGTCGGTACTCGTGGACATGGAACAGCGGCTTCTCGAAGTGGCGCAACTCTTCGATCATAATGTCGACTCGACGCACACCCTGAAAGATTCGGCGAATGCGGTGGGTGAAGCAACGTTCGATCCGAATGCGACGACAAAAAACGCCGAAGGACGTCAGGCGGTCGCCGACGAAATCTTTACGGCGGTTCGCGTCTCCGCTGCGTAACCCCCCCGGGACGCGGTGGTTCACGAACGGCCCGTGCCTTCCAGGTGCGGGCCGTTCGACGTGTGACACCGAACCGTGGCGCACCGACTCAAGCTGTAACGCCCAGCGACCGATATTCACGGAAAGCTGCGATGTTCGCCCGAGCGTCGAGAATGCAATTCTGGTGAAGACCTTTAGACGGCAGAGCCCGTGTCCCCACTGACCCTTGATGATGCCGCCACGCTGCTGATGCAGCTGGAGGTGACGGATACCACCGATCTGGCCATGCTGCGTGATGCGCTGACCGATCTGGCCTTCGAGAATCGCGTGCCGCTCCGTGCTCAGCCCTTCGTCGCGCGCGCCGCACGAGTGCTGGGAACGATCGTCAACGGGTCCACCCCGGACGCAGCAGCTTCCATCGGCGAGGTGGGCCAGGCGATCAGCGACGCCATGCGCGCCACTGACGCCAGTACACCATCCAGTGGCATGCGCGCGGTAACTCCGGTCAGCGCGGTCGCCGTGCCGACCGTCGTGGCCGCCATTGCCCCCCAGGGTGCCGGCAAGGCACCCGAGGTAGCGCTCCCGCCCGTGGCCGCCGCCCTGAAGACGTCGGAGCAGCACGACCTGGGGAGCGATCAACTGCCGGACGATGCGGACCGCGATCTGCTCCCCGACTTCATCACGGAGAGCCGCGAATGCATCGTGAATTCCGAAGCGGCGCTCCTGCAGCTCGAAGAGAACCCGACCGAAGAAGAAGCGATCAATACGGTCTTTCGCGCCTTCCACACGGTCAAGGGAACCTCGGCGTTCCTCGGGCTCCCCCGCGTCGCCGCGTTCGCCCATGAAGCGGAATCGCTGTTGAGTCGTGTGCGCGACAAAGAGATTCGGTACACGCAGGGATGTGCCGATTTGTCGCTCCGCTCCGCCGACATGCTCAAGGAACTGCTCGCGGTCGTGGAGACGGCACTGTATGGCAACGGCCAGCTCCCGCTGCCTGCGGGCTACCATGAGCTGCTCGATGCCCTCGCCGCGTACGATCCGGCACGCGATGCAGACGGTGTGGAGATCCGCGTTGACTACACGGCGCAGCGTGCCGCCTCATCAGAAGCGTCCGGGAACGTCTCACCTGATGAAATCTTTCCGCTGCCGACGCTGGTCACGCCGGGAAACGCCGCCGCCAGTCCCGCGCCATCGGCCGCCGCCAGCGGAAGCGCGAATGCCGCGAAGACTCGCGGCGATGCCTCCAGCGACGCAACGATTCGCGTTCGAACCGATCGTCTCGATCGCCTGATCGATATGGTGGGCGAGTTGGTCATCGCACAGTCCATGATCGCCGGCGACGACGTATTCGGCACTGGCAAGCAGCATGAACTCCTGCGCAAAGTGACGCACGCCGGAAAGATCGTACGCGAGTTGCAGGATCTGAGCATGTCGATGCGTATGGTGCCGCTCCGGGCAACGTTCCAGAAACTTGCCCGCGTGGTGCGTGACACCGCCGTGAAAGCCGGGAAAGTTGTGCAACTGGTCACCGAGGGAGACGACGTCGAGCTCGATCGGAATATGGTCGACGTCATGGGCGATCCGCTGGTGCACATGGTGCGCAATGCCGTCGACCACGGGGTGGAGCCGCCACACGAGCGCGAAGCGAACGGGAAGACCCGTACCGGCATTGTGCGACTGCGCGCGTACCATGCATCGGGCAATGTGGTGGTGGAATTGATCGACGACGGCCGTGGATTGCACCGGGAAAAAATCGTAAAGAAGGCAATTGAGAAAGGTCTGATTGAGTCGGACAAGGGGATGTCGGATTCTGAGGTATTCAACCTGATCTTCGCGCCCGGGTTCTCCACGGCCGAGAAGCTGACGGATATCTCAGGGCGCGGCGTCGGCATGGACGTGGTACGGCGGAACCTGGAGTCGATCCGTGGACGTATCGAAATCACGTCGGCACCCGGCAAGGGCACCACGTTCGCCATCCGCCTTCCGCTGACACTGGCGGTCACCGACGGTATGCTCATACGGGTCGGCGAGGAACGCTTCATCGTGCCGCTGACGCACATTCACATGAGTTTCCGCCCGGAACCGGCCATGCTCTCCACGGTGGTGGGCAAGGGTGAGGTTGTCCTGCTCCGCGGCGAGTTGCTGCCGATTCTCCGCCTGCATCGGCTGTTCCAGGTACCGGATGCGGTGCAGTCCCCCCTCGACGGCCTGCTAATGATCGTTGGCGATGGCCATAAGCGGACCGCGCTGCTCGTAGATGATCTCCTTGGCCAGCAGCAAGTGGTGGCCAAGACGCTGGGCGATGGCCTCGGCAAAGTGCCAGGCGTCAGCGGTGGTGCCATTCTCGGCGACGGTCGCGTGGGCCTCATTCTGGACGTGACGGAGACCGTCGAACTGGTGCAGTCGCTCGACACCGTGTCGGTGCGCAGCGAGCGCCGAGCAATCGCGGCGTGAGGCCGCCAGATCCGCAGTAGCGCGTGTGCCGAATCAACGTTGCACTGAAGCTCCGGCGCCCAGGCGCCGATACCTCTCCAAACGGGGACGACGTGTCGCCGGGATCCACCCTTTACCATCGAGCGAGCCATGAGCACGCAGACAGACAGCAGCACCACCGCCTCATCCAATCGTGCCGGCAAGTACCTCACGTTCTTCCTGGCGGGTGAGGAGTACGGGTTGGAGATCCTCAAGGTCAGCGAAATCATCGGTATGCAGCCCATCACCCGCGTGCCCCGGATGCCGGAGTTCGTGCGTGGCGTGATCAATCTGCGTGGCAAGGTGATCCCGATCACCGACCTCCGTCGCAAGTTCGGCATGGATGACGACGATACGCAGGACAGCTGTATCATCGTGGTTCAGATGCGCGGCATTCAGACCGGCATTGTGGTCGATCGCGTGAGCGAAGTCGTGGCGGTGGCCGAGGCTGACATTGAGGATGCGCCCAGCTTTGGGAACGGCATTCACACGGAGTTCCTGCTCGGAATCGCCAAGACCGGTGGCCGCGTGAAGCTGCTGATCGATATCGACAAGGTGCTGGTGACGAGCGAAATCGATGCGCTCGAAGTCGCGCAGTCGCACGCGGTCTGATTCGGTCGCATCCTCTCATCGGCTCCAGGTCATGACTGTTCGTACTGTGCCCAATACACTGCTTTCTGAATGCGAACTGACCGCTGCACAGTTCGCGCGGATCACTCGCGTGCTCCATGAGCATGCTGGCATCCGGATGCGCGAGGGCAAGGAAGGGTTGGTGCGGGCGCGGCTTGCCAAGCGACTCCGTAAGCTCAACGTTGCGGATTTCGACGCATATCTCGAGTTTGTCGAGAAGGAGCCTGGCCGGAAGGAGTTCGCCGAGATGATCGACGCTCTCACCACAAATAAAACCAGTTTCTTGCGGGAAGCGACGCACTTCGACTTTTTGCGCGAGAGCATTTTTCCGGAACTCCGTGGCCCGGTGCGCATCTGGAGCGCCGGGTGTTCGAGCGGGGAGGAGCCCTACACGTTGGCGATGTTGGCGCGCGACGCGTTCGGCGAGGGCGCGAAGCGGGACGTCAAGATTCTGGCCACCGACCTGAGTCATCGGGTGCTGGCGACGGCCAAGACTGCCGCGTACCCCGCTGACACCATGAGCGATGTACCGAACCAATGGTTGCAGAAGTACTGGGCGAAAGGTCAGGACGCTCAGGGGCGAGTCGTGTACGAAGCCGGGCCGTCGCTCCGCTCGCTGGTGCACTTCGCCAAGCTGAATCTGATGGAACGGTGGCCGATGCAGGGACCGTTCGATGCCATTCTCTGTCGCAATGTCATGATCTACTTCGATAAGGCTACCCAGCAGGAACTGGTGGAGCGGTACTGGGCGCTGCTGCGTCCCGGCGGCCACCTGTTCGTCGGACATTCGGAGAGCCTGACGGGACTGACACACCGGTTTCGGTATGTGCAGCCTGCAGTCTACGTGAAGTAACGTGGCTACGACCCTCGCTGCGGCGCGCGCCGCCGATCGCGTGGTTGGCGTTGCCGACCTGAAAGTTTCCTCCACCACCGGCGAGCGTCTGATTACGTACGCCTTGGGCAGCTGCCTGGGCATCGTGATCTACGATCCGGTGGCCTCGGTGGCTGGCATGCTGCACGTGATGCTGCCAACGGGCACGATTGATCTGGCCAAGATGCAGGATAAGCCAGCGATGTTTGTGGACAGCGGCGTGCCGCTGCTCTTCAAGGAATGCTACAAGTTGGGCGCCAAGAAAGAACGCATGCAGGTGAAGGTGGCGGGTGGAGCGCACGCGGGTCAAAGCGAAGAAGATGATCGCTTCCAGATCGGCAAACGCAACATGATCGCCCTCCGCAAACTGCTGTGGAAGAACGGCGTGCTCGTGCACGCGCATGACACCGGCGGCGTGCAGACGTCCCGGACGATGTGGATAGATGTGGCCAGTGGCGAGGTCACACTCAAGATCAACGGCGCCGAAAGCAAGCTCTGACTCGCAGGAATCCGACCTATGGCCTTTAACGTTCTCGTGGTCGACGACAGTGCCGTTATGCGGCAGATGGTCGTTCGCACCCTCAAGATGAGCGGCCTTCCGCTGGGTACGGTCCTCGAGGCCGCTAACGGTGAAGAAGGGCTGTTCACACTCCAGGAGCACTGGGTAGACCTGCTGCTGCTGGACATCAACATGCCGGTGATGAATGGCGAGGAGATGCTCCGGCGTCTGCGCGCGGCACCGGAAACTGAAAACCTGCCGGTTATCGTGGTCTCCACGGAAGGCAGTGAAACCCGTCTGGCCGCGCTGCATGAACTGGGCGCAGCGATCGTCCGCAAGCCGTTCGCGCCGGAAACCCTGCGTGACACCATCCTGCGAATCACCGGAGTGAACGATGCCGAGTACTATGGTGCAGTCCCTGTCGCGAGCGACGACGGCGACTTTTGAGGAGCTCGCATTGCTCTTTCCCGAGCACCAGCTGACGGATGAGCAGACCGCTGCGCCGCTCGGTCTTGCGGTGTCGGTCGACTTCCGCGGGCCCTTCAACGGCCGACTGGTGCTCGAAGTCTCTACGTCGATTCTTCCGCTCGCTGCGAGTAACATGCTCGGAGAGCACGAGGGTAAACAGCCGCAGTTGCAGCGCGATGCATTGGGCGAGCTGGCCAATGTCATCTGTGGCAACGTGCTGCCCGCAATTGCGGGGCAGGAGGCGGTTTTCCATTTGAGTGCGCCCAAGGTGCACGAGGATGCCACGGCGGTTTCACGCGAACACGACGCGGCACAGGCGCGCACCGAGTTCGGTGTGGAAGACGGCCGCGCCCGTGTAGCGCTGTATGTTTTCGGCGACGCCGAGGCGATGCTTGCGGTGACGGGCGCGTGACGTTCGCGCTGAGTACGACGCAGGCCGTTGGCCCATCCGCCGGCTCGCTGCGCAAGCCGGGCGTGACACGCGTGCTCATCGTAGACGACTCGGCGCTCGTGCGCCGGATCCTGTCCGAAGCACTGTCGCATCATGACGATATTGAGGTGGTGGGAACCGCCACAGATCCATATGTGGCACGCGAGAAAATCGCCCAGCTGCGACCGGACGTCATTACGCTCGATATCGAAATGCCTCGCATGGATGGATTGTCGTTTCTCTCCAAGCTCATGCGTCACTTCCCCCTGCCGGTGGTGGTGGTAAGTTCCCTGACGCCACAAAACAGCGAAACCGCGCTCCGCGCCCTCGCCCTGGGCGCGGTGGAGGTCATCGCCAAGCCCGGATCCTCGCTCGCGGCGGGGGAGGTCGCGGAAGAACTCGTGCGTGCCGTGCGAACAGCAGCGCACGCACGGGTTGCGAAACGCATCGAGCCAGTCGACGGCGCGCCGTCTCGACCCGCCATTGCCACCTTCAATGCCACCAACAAGATCATCGCGTTGGGCGCATCGACCGGCGGCACGCAGGCGCTCGAGCACGTGCTGCGCCGCTTCCCCGTAGACTGCCCCGGCACGGTGATCGTGCAGCACATGCCCGAGCACTTTACCCTCTCGTTTGCGAAGCGACTGGATCAGGTGTGCGCCATGCGTGTGCAGGAAGCCAAAGACGGCGACTTTGTGGTTCCCGGCTTGGCACTCGTCGCGCCTGGCGGCAAGCATCTGGTGCTGCAGGCAAGCGGCGCACGCTGGGTCGCCAGGGTGAAGGACGGCCCCAAGGTGCATCATCAGCGCCCTGCCGTCGATGTGCTGTTCCAAAGCGTCGCGCGCAGCGCCGGCCGGAATGCGGTCGGGGCCATTCTCACCGGCATGGGCGCCGACGGCGCCAAAGGAATGCTCGCCATGCGTGAAGCGGGCGCGTACACCGTAGCACAAAATGAAGACACCTGCGTGGTGTACGGCATGCCGCGGGAAGCGGTAAAACTCGGAGCGGCGGTGGACATTTTACCACTCGATCGCGTGGCGGACGCGCTCCTCAACGCCACGAAGACCGCCCACTCCACGCCCGCGCACGTCTGACGGCGCGGACGTGGTGCGGGCGTCGCGGCTCACTCGGTGCTGAGGGGGAGCCGCAACGTGACGGTGTGGCCGGTCGTACCGTGGGAGAACGTGAGTGAGCCCTGCAGCGACCCCACGAAGGCGCTGACCAGCGCCAGCCCGAGTCCTGCCCCGCGAACGCCATGCTTGGACGTTACAAAGGGCGCGGTCACGCTGTTAAATAGCTCGGCCGGGAGGCCCGGTCCAGAGTCCTGCACCGACAGTTCGAGCGCCCCCTCCACTACGGCCACCTGCACCACCAGCGTATCGCCGGCAGGCGACGCCTCATGCGCGTTGCGGAGCAACTCCACGAGGACGTCGCGCCACCAGAGCACGTCGGCGGCCAATGGGGTGATCGTGCTGCCCTCCACACGTACCGCGCGCTCGGGGGCCTCGGTCCGCAGCGTCTCCACCGCGTCGACGACGCCAGCCATGACGTCGACCGGCACCCGCCGCATCGCACCCACCCGCGCGAAGCGCGTGACGCGCTGGAGATACTGCACCATCGCGTCTGATGCCCGATGGATTTCCTCCACGTCCGGCCGGTAGCGACTCTCCGGTGGCAGGTCCGCCAGCAGGAGTTCGCTGTACGTACGGACCACCGTGGAGAAATTGTTCAGATCGTGCGCGAGCTTGCGCGCGAAGAGCGCCAGCGCGTCGGAGGGGGCCGCCGTATTTGTGGAGGATGCCATAGGTGCCGTAGAATATGGCATCACCAATCGCCTGCCACCACATGCGATGACTCGCCTTCTTCTGGGGATCTCTCCATGCTCCGTTCCACGATTCGATTGGTCGCGTCCTCCGCGTTGCTTCTCGTGCCATCCGCGATGGTGGCGCAAACGCCGCCGCCGGCCGCCGAGCAGATCGCGGCGGCGGTGCAGGCGCTCCCCAAGGAAATGCGCGACGGCGCCGGCGTGCTGGGCTATAAGGTGCCCGGCAAGCTCGAGGAATTGCGTCCGGTCAAAAACGGGATGTTGTGCCTCGCTGATGACCCGGCGGAGGAGCAGTTCCATGTGTCCTGTTATCACATCTCGATGGATCCGTTCATGGCGCGTGGCCGGTCGCTTCGTGCGGAAGGGGTGAAGGGAACGCAGGTGGATACGGTGCGTTTCGCCGAAGTAAAGTCGGGCAAGCTCATCATGCCCGTTGCGCCTGCGTCACTTTACCAGATTTTCGGCGCCAGCAACGCCTTCAACATGGCGACCGGCACGGTTACCGGTGGTCGTGCGCTCTTTGTGGTGTATATCCCGTTCGCGACCGCGCAAAGCACCGGTCTCTCCACGACGCCGTCGGATACCAAGCCGTGGCTGATGCTGCCGGGCACACCAAAGGCGCACATCATGTTTAGCGCCACGATGTAAGCAGTCCCGCTCGCTCGCGCCCGCGGAACCGGCGGCCGGGGGCGACCGTTGCCCTGTAGCAGAGCGGCGCGGGTTCTCGATTCGGAGTGAGGCAGCAGCATGCAGGAATTTCGCAAGACCATCCGGGTGCCGGTGCCCGTGGAGACGCTGTTCGGGTGGCACGAGCGTCCGGGTGCCTTTGAACGGCTTTCGCCGCCGTGGGACAAGCCCAAAGTTCTGGAACAGACCGGGGGAATCCGGGACGGCGCCAAGGTCGTGCTCCAGGTGCACGCGGGCCCCGTCCCGACCACGTGGCGTCTGAAGCATCAGGACTACATCGCCAATGCGCAGTTCCGTGACGTGATGGTGAGCGGGCCGTTCGCCCATTGGGTGCACACGCATGCCTTCCGCGCCGATGGCCCCGGCGCCAGTGTGCTCGACGATCACATCGAGTATGCACTCCCGCTGGGGGCACTTGGGCAGGCCGTCGCCGGCGGCTACTCCGCCGACACGCTGGCCCGGGTGTTTGCCTATCGGCACTCCCTGATGGCGGGCGACCTCGCCCGGCACGCCGAGTTCGCCGATCGTCCGCGGTTGCGCATTGCAATCACCGGCGCGACGGGCTTCATCGGCACGCAGCTGGCCGCCTTTCTGTCCACGGGTGGGCATGACGTGGTACGCATCGGTCGCGGCGCTCAGCGCCCGGGCGTGGTGGATGTGCAGTGGAGCCCCGATCGCGGACAGCTCGATCCGCGAGCGCTCGAGGGGGTGGACGCGGTCATCCATCTGGCCGGCGCGTCGATTGCCGAACGGTGGAATGCCGAGCATCGCGCCGCGCTCAAGACCAGCCGGGTGGAGGGTACCTCCTTGTTGGCGCACACGCTCGCGCAGCTCGATCGTAAGCCGCGCGTGTTGTTGAGTGGGTCGGCCATCGGCATCTACGGCAGCCGAGGCGACGAGCTGCTCGACGAGCGAAGCGCGCCGGGTGACGACTACCTGGCCGACGTGTGCAAGGCGTGGGAAGGCGCCACCGCGCCGGCCGAGAAGGCCGGCATTCGGGTGGTGCACCTGCGCACGGGCATCGTACAGGGGGCGGCCGGTGGCGCGCTGGGTACGCAGGCGCCGCTGTTCCGCGTAGGCGCGGGCGGCACGTTGGGCCCCGGGGCGCAGTGGGTGAGCCCGATTGCGCTCGATGACGAGATCGGGGCCATCCACTGGTGCCTGATGCGTGATGAGGTCCGCGGTCCGGTGAATCTGGTGGCGCCTGAAGCCGTGACCAACGCGACCTTCACCCGTATCCTGGCCGACGTGCTCTCACGACCGGCGTTTGCCTCGGTCCCGGCGTTTGCGCTTCGCCTGCTCCTCGGCGAGGAAATGGCGAACCTGACGGTGCTCGCGAGCCAGCGCGTGGCGCCGCGCGCGCTCCAAGCGGCGGGGTTTGTCTGGCGGCTCCCCGATCTCGAGGGGATGCTGCGCTTCGAGTTGGGGCGCTAGCGGGGTCCGGGTGCGGCACCGATTGGCCGTCAGTGACACTTCGCGCGGTCCACCTCGTAATATTCAGTAACCTTATGAACGTCATCCTTCTCGAGAGCGTCATCTTCATCGCCTTGTTGGCGGTGGCGGGCGCTCTTGTCGTCACGGCGCTGGGCATCACGCCACTCGGCCGGCGGTTTCGACAAACCGCGAACCGGAAACGGATCGACCGCGAGGCCGATCTGACGTGCCCCATCCACGGGTTACAACGCGACGGGGATCTCGTGCGCTTGCCGACTGGCGAGCCGCTGTGTCCGCTTTGTTATAAGGAGGCAGTCCATGGCTACATCGCTTGACGAAACACTGGCCGGTTTGCGCGGCTCCATGCGTAATCCACTCACGAGTATGCCGGGTGGCGGGGATGGTGCCGGTCTGATCAAGAAACTCGCGATCGCGTTTGTGGTGCTGATCGGGCTGGTCCTCGTGGTGCGCCCAAGCGTTGCCTATATCGAACCGGGGCACGTGGGCATCGTGATCCGTCGTGGCGGCGGTGGTGTGGATCCGGCGCCGCTGGGCCCGGGCTTCCATCTGCGCAATCCCATCATGACGGCGATTCAGGAGTACCCCACGTTCATGCAAACGCTCGTGCTCACGCGGGAATCGAATGAGGGCTCGCCGACCAATGACGAGATCAACGTGAACTCGGTCGAAGGGCAGCCCTTGTCGCTGGATGTGTCGATGTCCTTTGAGTTGCTGCCGGGCAAGGTGCCGGAGTTGTATCAGACGTTCCGCACGGATGTGAAGACGATCTCGCATGGCTTTATCAAGCAGGCGATCCGGCAGTCGCTGCAGGAAGTCGTCGGCAACGAGGAAATTGCGGCCATTCTTGGCCCCAAAAAGGCGGAGGCGGTGACGCGCACTCAGGCGATGCTGCAGAAGCGTCTCGATCCGTATGGCATCGAGGTGAAGCAGTTCACACTCAATGAGTTTCGTGCGCCCAAGGCGGTGATGGACGCGATCTCGCTCAAGAATGTGATGCAACAGCAGGCGCTGACGGCGCAGAACGAGCTGCAGAAGAACACGTTCCAGGCGCAGGGTGACAGCATCAAGGCGGCGGGTCGTGCAAAAGCAATTTTGACGGAAGCGGAAGCGCAAGCCAAGGCCAACGAACTGCTCTCGCGCAGCATCACGGGCAGTCTGGTGCAGTATGAGATGGCGAAGCGCTGGAACGGGCAGATGCCGCAGGTCACCGGTGGCGCCATGCCGATGCTGCAGCTCCCCGGCAGCAAGACGCCGGAGT
>Ga0105045_10001418_pt1 | contig 19528 bp, 16 predicted proteins | sample MAT02_FD_78089 | JGI IMG/M metagenome (GOLD analysis project Ga0105045, IMG submission 78089) | Freshwater microbial communities from Lake Fryxell liftoff mats and glacier meltwater in Antarctica - MAT-02 (megahit assembly) | ecosystem: Environmental > Aquatic > Freshwater > Ice > Liftoff... | reverse complement strand
GCGACGAGTAGTCGTCACCGGCGGTGTGTTCCTTGTCGGTGCGCCGGATCAGGCCGAGACGAAAGACCCACGACAACGCATCACGGAGTCAGCGCGAACGCGCGATCGAACTGGCTGGTGCCCTGAAATACATTGTTGAAATACCGGAGCGACGATCGGTCGTCGTTCAACCCGTCACGCCAGCCCCACACGGTGCCGTACGTCGGCGTGACCGCCTGGACGCTGAACCAGTATTTCGTATTGGCTGCCGCCACAAAAGGCGTTGCCAGCGTCACCTGATACCCGTACGCGCCAAACGTCGCGTTCGTGCCCTGGCGTCCGACGCCGTCGTTGCAAATGCCGCCGGGAAAATTTTGCTCGAGGGTCTGCGCCGTCTGCGCAATGGGATACGTCACTTGCGAGAGAGGCGTCGCAAGCTGCGGGCGTCCACCGGCATCCGCGAAGATGCTCACGCGGAACGCCGTCGCTGTCGGCGTTGGCGACGGGGAGTTGGTCGTCGCCACGCAGTACGCACCTTGCCACCTCGCCGTCCGGATCGTGCTGGGACCCGTGAAGGTGAAGTCATCGAAAGCCTGAATCGGCGCGGGCGACCCGTTGCTGCTGATTTGCGATCCCGCGAATTCGAGAATGGCGACCGTTGGGGCGACGAGCGAGGCGCGTGATGTGATTTGCGCCGGTCCCGTCGAAGATTCGTTGCCGTTGCAGCCGGCCAACATCAGCGCACTGACAACTCCCAGAACGGAGAGGCGCGCCAGGCGGGCACCACGGGGCCGACGGACACGTGCCGGTGGAACGGTCGACTCGGCGTGCGTGGGCTGGGCGTGCAGGCACGGCATTCTCAACATGAGGACCTCGATTGGGGCTGGTTCGCTGGCTGTCGGGAGCAGGGCGATCTGTCCCGCTCATGTCAGGACGCGACACATCCGGCCAATCCGGCTCATCCTCCGGCCGATCGCACCAAATCCCTGCCCGGGTCTGGCCAGAACGACGCTGCTTTGACCCGTGCCGACGGCTGGTGAGCCGCACCGGCGAGCTTCGTCGCGCTTGGGTCGTGGCACCCAGCGTCTGGACACTCCACCGCTTCGGCAGCCACCACGACCACACGCTTTCAGGAACCCGCACATGTCTCGCCACTTCTCACGGCTGTCCGCAGCCATGCTGGTGCTGTTCGCACTCACTGCCTGCGCCGGCGCGGAATCCACCGAGCCTGAGGAGTCGCAAACCGGCTCCGCGTCGATCAGCCTGGGCAATCAGGGTCAGGCGACCGTAGTGGCCGGGCGCACCACGGCAGTGACAGTCATCGTCTCGCGCCGTGGGGGCTTCACTGGCTCGTTGTCGGTATCCGCGACCGCCCTCCCGACTGGTGTCACGGCAGCGCCACTCACCATCACCGGATCGCAGGCATCCGGATCGCTGATACTGAGTGCCGCGTCGAGTGCACCGCGCACACGAAGCCCTGAGTCGGCGACGATCAGCGCATCCGGAAGTGGTGTCACGACCAATTCCTCAACCCTGACGATCAGCGTCACTGCGCCGTAGCCACGCGCCAGCGCAGTCAGTGATCGCGGGGGGTGGCGGCGGCGCTGACTGCGATGTGATCGCCAGTCACGAATGACCTTGGATAGCAACAGCGGGCGTCGCCACCTGGCGACGCCCGCCGTCACGATCCATCAGCCGCCCTCAGCTCCCCGACGGCACCGTCAACGCAAACGACACATCGATGTCCGTATCCACCGTGCACGACGTCGCCACGGCCGGCTTCGGCGTCGTGTCGTAATGGCAGAGCACCACGCGCAGGGTCCGTGCGCCGGATGGCGTGCCAGCGGCGGCGGCGGCCGTGAACGTCAGACCGAGCGGACGTCCGGCCCCATCCACATCGGTGGTGTTGATCGTGACACCGGCGCCCGTCACGCTGTAGATGACGCGATGCTCGTTCGCTTCCTTGCGCACTTCATCGGTGATGTTCTCGATCGGCGTGACCAGCCGGTTCTCGAAGCGAATCGTCCCCGTGGCCGTGGTGCCGGCGGGAAGACTGAGCGTCCCGGCCTGTGCCGATGGCGCATTCGGGCCGTTGCCATCGGCATCCTCGATGAATGCGGACGTCACCACACCAGTGGCGGAGGTCAGCGTGAGGGTGACGCGGCTGATGACCTCCGTCTCACCAGCGGGGTCGGTGATCGAGTCGCCCCTGCATGACACCAGGGCAAAACTCAGGGCGGCGAGTGCGAGCGGCGCTCGCGTGTGACGAAGCATTGTCTGCACGGTGTGATCCTGCTGAAGTGTAGCGAGGGGAACGAAACGCATGATGCACGGCTCCCTCGAACCGCACACCGGTGACATCACAGGGGAATCCGCAGCCGCAGCACGAGATCGCGGCCAACGTCGTTCACGAACAGTCGATATCGACTCAGATAGTCCCGATAGCGGGCATTGAACAGGTTGGTCGCCGAGAGCGCGACATCGATCCGCCGGCCGCCGACCGAGATGTCGGCTGAGCCAAGATCGGCCGAGGCGAGGGCATAGCCGGCAGTCGGCAGCTGGTAGACCGTGCCGGCCGGCACGCCGTCCTGCTCACGGACCAGCACCGATCCAAGACCCACGTACCAGTGGCCCAGTCGCGGCCTCGTGCCGACGACGCGCGCCTGCAGCGTCGCGCGATCGGCTGGCATGTCGAACAGCGGCCCGCCATTCGTCCGATCCGTCCCGCGCACGGCGTTCGCCGTTCCCTGCAGGCGCAACCAGGGCGTCGGCGACACCATCCCCGAGAGTTCGATGCCGGTCAGCCGAGCGTTGGTCGCGTCGTAGGTGTAGGCCGGGAAGGCGCCGCGGATGGTCAGGACGGGCGCGCGCAGCTGCAGGTAGATGAAGCCGCGGATGGCGTTGCTGTAGCCCGCAATCTCGATCGCCGTCGATGTGGTGCTGTAGCGCACGATACCCTCCACCGCAGCCGAGCGTTCGGGCGCGAGCGAGGCTTGGCCCAGCTCATACTGCGCCGTGCCGTGGTGCACGCCTTGCGCGTAGCGCTCGTTGACGGTCGGCGGGCGCCACGCCCGCGCCACACGCAGCGAAGTGGTGAGTGCATCGGTGAGACGGAGTTCACTGCCGAGCGATCCGGAGAACCCGCTCCAGCGTCGCGTGCCCGCTTCGCTCCGGATCCCGGCGTCGCTGTAGGGCAGCGTCGTCTGCGAGAACAGATCCGAGCGCGCGCCGGCACTCATCGTCACCCGTCCGATCGCGTACGACTCCTGCGCGTACACTGCCGCCTGCGACAGGTCGAAACCCGGAATCAGGAACGCCTTGCCGAGCGTCTGGTTGCCTTGCAGCATCGCGCTGGTGCCGATGGTGCCGACGAAGCCACGCTGCAGGCCGTGATTCCAGCGCACGTCGAGCGAGTTGGTGAACAGCTTCAGGTTGAACGCGGCGATCCCGCGCACTCGCAGAGGCCCGTGATTGTCGTACTCGCGGCGGTGGTTGGCCTGTGAGCCATACACGACCTCGAGTTCGCCCGCACGCGGGAGCACGACGGCCGACCGCACCCGCAGCGTGGTGTGCTGCACCCGCTGGTTGGGCCGGTCGATGCCGTAGCTGAACGATGAATCCGGGGGCGGGGCCGACAAGGAGCGCTGGAGATCGTCGAAGTTGCCGACATGTGCCTGCCGCAGCACGCCCAGTTCGGTGCCGAAGTGACTGAGCATCACCTCACTCGTGCCCCACCGCCGATGCACACCGAGGGTGACGCTGCCGTTCAGTTCGCGGAAGCCGGTGTTGCTGAGGAAGTAGTCCGGCGCTGCACCGTTTCCCGCCACACGCGAGGAGAGGCGCACGCGGTAGCCGGTGGCGCCCACCAGCGGCACGCGCAACCCGCCACCGTGCACACCCATCGACACTGCCCCCTGCCGACTGTTGGCGAAGCCGTTGATGGCCACGTCGCCACGCAGGCTGCCGCCATCCGGTACGGGATCGTGCTCCACCCGCACGACACCGCCGATCGCGTCGGGACCGTACAGCACCGTTGCGGCGCCGCGCACGACGGTCACGCGGTCGGCGTCGAAGCTGTCGATGTTGGGCGCGTGCTCGGTGCCCCACTGCTGGTCCTCCTGCCGGAGGCCGGCATTCATGACCAGGATCCGCTGCGAGTTGAGGCCGCGAATGACCGGCTTGGCGATGCTCGGGCCAAACTGTATGACCGACACCCCGGGCAGCAGCTTGATGGTCTCGCCAAGCGTCTGGCCGCGGGTCGCTGCGAGCTCGGCGGCATCGAGCGTCGTGGTGGCGGCGACGCGCGCGAGGGGATCGGCGAGCGCATCGGCTGCGACGGCGACCGTGTCGAGGGTGATGCTGCTCGATCGTAGGGTGAGGCGAACCGTCGCATCCCCGGCCGACACATCGATGGCGCGGCGGAGCGGTGCGAAGCCGATGAGCCGGAGCTGCATGGTGTAGGCTCCGGCCGGGAGCTGCGCGAATTCGAAATGGCCCGCCGCATCGGTGCGGCCCCGGCGCGTCACCGGGCCGGCCAGCTGCACCTCGGCCCCACGGAGGGCGGCGCCGGAGGCGGAGTCGCGAAGTTCGCCGTGGATCCGGCGGAGTGCCGACCCAACAGGTGCAATGGGCGCCGCCTGTGCCGGGAGGGCTCCGGTGGCGGTGATCAGCGCCACCAGCACCCCAGCGCCGTGCCGGGCCAGCCCGCGCGCCTGTCGACGCCCAGCGGACGGCGCCGCCGAGCGGGAGTGCACGGCAGATGGTAATGGATTCTGATACCTGACTCTCACGAGTGTCAGTCTAGCAGGTCTTCGCGCGTTGCAAAGGCGTAGGGCGCGTCGGAGCGGCGAGTCGTGCACCGCTGGCTGCAGACGCCGTTGCGAAGTGTGTCGGCGGCCCGGCCGCGTGCCGGGGCGGCAGCGGTGGACATGCTCGACAGCGCGACCTCCCCGCCGATCACCAACCGCGACAGTTACACCCTGCCGAGCCTCCGCGCGTTCACTGCTCCGCCGCGGCGACCAGGTCAGAGCCTCCGCGTGATGCGGAGCGTGATACCCGGCTCGTCCAGTTCGGTGACGTAGCGTGTGAGCGGCAACGGGGCGGGGCCGACGACGTTCCGCCCGTCCACATCGAACTCCGAGCCGTGGCACTGGCAGCGCATGCGGTCGCGCTCGAAGAGAAAGATCCCGCAGCCGGAATGCGTGCACACGTTCGTGAATGCACGGTACTCGCGTGCCGCGGTGCGCAGGACGATGGTGGACTGTCCGCTCACGACAAAGGCATCGCCCACGGCGCGCAGCGCGCCCAGACGATCGAGACGGAGCGTGATACGCGCGCCGTCGATCACGATGCCCTCGTTCCCGGACACCGGAGCGACCACCGCATCCGAGCACGCACCGAGCGAGATGCCGAGACCGGCACACACCATCACTCCAATTGCCTGACGACGCGAGCACAAACTCGCAGCCGTCGCGTCGACGGGCTGACATGCGCACGGCACATCAGCAGCGATTCTAGGACTCATGGTCCAAAGTCTACGCAGCCGGACGCCATCGACGTGGAGCGCGTCAGACTTGCGACGTGCGCGTGACGCAATCGTGGAAATGCCGGCCACCGTTGTGGCGATGATTGGCATGTCCACTTCCGTCAGCGCTACTGCTCGAGCATCACACGCGGGTGTGCGCTCTGCAGTTGCGTGCGACCCGTTTCACCATTGCGTCGGTCTGCAACCTCAAGGACATGCGTGTCATGACTCCAAATTTTCTGCGTACGGCCCGTCTCGTTTCCGCCGGCGTGCTGAGCGTGGCGCTCGGTGGCTGCTCGGACAGCGACGATCCAGTCTCCGGCAACCCGCCCATTGCCCTGTCCAACCGCTCGGTCACGCCGTCGCTGATGAAGAGCCTCGTCCCCGGGGTGGAATTCTTCAGCGTCATCGGCAGCGACGACGTGCTCGCGGCGTCGCCGACGTTCGTGTTCGGTGGTTCGGCGGATGGCGCCGCCCTGATCCGGAACACCGATGGCACGTTCACGATGCTCACCAACCACGAGGACAATTTCGCGGTGTCGCGCGTCACGCTCGACGCCGCCTTCAGGCCGATCCGCGGGGAATACCTCGTCAATTCGACGGCTGGCCGGTACCGTCTCTGCTCGGCGACACTCGCCACCCCCGCGATCCACGGTTTTGGTCCGGTGTTCCTCACCGCGGGTGAAAGCAACGAGGAATCCCAGATCCTCGCAGTGCAGCCCTTCGGCGCTCCCAACACGCCGAAGTACCTGACCGGATTCGGGCGCTGGAACACGGAGAATACCGTTCCGCTGCCCAGGACGGCTTATGCCGGTCGGACCGTCATCATCATCGGTGACGATGACTCGGGCGTCGAAGGCGGGCAGGTCGCGATGTACCTCACGAACACGGTGGGCGATCTCGACAATGGCAGGATTTACACGATGGCTCGCACCAACAACGTGACGCGCGAGCGGGACATGGTGGTGGGCCAGACGTATCCGGTGCAGTTCCGTGAGATCGTCAACCACACGTCACTCACCGGTCGGCAGATCAATCAGGCGGGCCTCGCGCAGAGTGCCGTGGCCTTCGGCCGCGTCGAAGACATCGACTACCGCAAGGGCGGCGATGGCCGCGAGCTCTATTTCGCGGTCACCGGTCAGAACAACACCGGCGTCAACGCAGCGTCGGACCGCACCAGGAAGGGTCGGGTGTACCGCCTGACGCTCGATCCCGCAAATCCGCTCGTCGGCACACTCGAGGTCATCCTCGATGGCGACGATCGCAGCGGTCCGGCCGGGCTGTTCCAGAATCCGGACAACATCATGGTCACCACGAACTTCGTGTACGTGCAGGAAGACGACAACGGCTACGGCGATGAGTCGCACGATGGCTACATCTACCAGTACAACATCGCCACCAGGGCGATTCGTCCGGTGCTGGAGCTGGATCACCGTCGCACGATGCCCGACGCGGCGATCTACAACGCCGCCGGTGCACGGCCGGCCGGCAAGGCGGGATGGGAGTATGGTGCCATGATCGACGTGTCGGCGGAGCTCGGTCAGCCGGACACCTTCCTGCTGGCGTTGCAGCCGCACTCGTGGCGCGGCACCAAGTACCTGAACGCTGACGGCGGCACGCTGCGGCCCACCGAGAATCAGGCGAGCATGATGGTGCTGGTCAAGGGCCTGCCGCGCTGATGGATACGATGATGGAACGGCCGGCCGCGATGCGCGCATCGCGGCCGGCCAGCGTGGGCGTGCTGGGCACCGTGATCGCCGGGCTCGTGCTGGCGGGCTGCGGTCGCGCGCCCCAGCAGGTCGAGCAGTCGGTCGGGACTAGTACCGCGATGTCACAAATCCCGACCACCGTGCGTGCCGTCTGGGTGGCCGGCATCGACACCCTGCAGTTGCGGGTGCGCGCGCTCGACGGTGCGCTGGTGGCGGCGCAGGGCGGTCGCGACAGCGGTGCCATCGCTGGCGCGCAGGCACGGTTCCGCGAGGCGCGACTCGCATTCAAGCAAATCGAGGCGCTCACCGCGTACTACGAACCCAGCACCACGCGCACCATCAACGGTCCGGCCCTGCCTCGCGTGGATGAGGACGAGGGCCCGGAGGCTGTGTTCCCGCCGGAAGGATTTCAGGTGATCGAGGAGCGGCTGTTCGCCGATCCCGATTCCACCGCGATCGGGGACGCACTCCTCGAAACGCGGAACCTGAAGCCGTATGTGACCCGTCTCCGCACGGCTGCCTCGCGCCAGCAGATCACGGACGATCGGGTGTGGGATGCCGCCAAGCTCGAAATCGCGCGTGTCTCCACGCTCGGCGTCACGGGGTTCGACTCGCCCGTGGCACTGCACTCGCTCCCGGAAGCCAGCGCCGCCCTGGCGGGTGTCCGGGCGCTCCTCTCACCGTACCGCGCACAACTGGGCGACTCCGCCTGGCGGACGCTCGATGTCGCGCTCTCACACGCGATCGGCCTCGCAGATTCGGAGTCGTCGTTCGATCGCTTCGACCGCCTCGGGTTCATTGCGACTGGGGCCAACGCCGCCGCACGGACGATGCACGACGCTCGTCTCCGGCTGGGAATCGGGACGCCCGCGGAGCGGCGCGCGTTCCGGCTGTCGGCCGTCACGATCTTCGACGCCGGCGCCTTCGACGCAGGCGCATTTGCGCCACCACGCTCCGAGGTCGCGACGCCGGCACGCGTCGCACTCGGCCGCGACCTGTTCTTCGACGCCGCGTTGTCCGGTGGCAGTTCGACCTCGTGCGCCACCTGCCACGATCCCGCGCTGGCGTTCACCGATGGTCGCGCACGCTCGGCGTCGCGCTCGGGGGCCCTGAGCCTCCGCAATGCACCAACGTTGATCAACGCCGGCCTGCAGCTCGGATCGTTCTACGATCTGCGTGCCACCTATCTCGAGGACCAGGTCACCGATGTGGTGCGCAACGCCGAGGAGATGCACAGCAGCGTCGACGCCGCCGCCACACTGCTGGCGAAGGATACGAGCTATGTTCGCCAGTTCGCCGCCGCCTTTCCGGCAGCGCGGACATCGGTGGTGACCGGCACCAATCTGCGCATCGCCATCGCGGCGTACATCCGCTCGCTCGAAGCACTCGACTCGCGCGTGGACCGCGCCCTCCGTGGCGACACGCCGGCCCTGGACCGGGAAGAGCGCCTTGGTCTGAACCTGTTCATGGGCAAGGCCCGCTGCGCCACCTGCCATTTCGCGCCGCTCTTCAACGGCACGGTGCCGCCGATGTACCAGGACAGCGAGGTGGAGGTGATTGGCGTCCCCGCCGCAGTCGGCGGTCGGAGAATGCAGGTGGACCCCGACTCGGGCCGCTTCCGGATTACGCGCAGCGCGCCGCATCTGCGCGCCTTCCGCACGCCGGGCGTCCGCAACGCCGCGCTCACCGCGCCCTACATGCACAACGGCGTGTTCAGGACACTCGAGGAGGTCGTGGACTTCTACGACAACGGTGGCTCGACCGGACTTGGCCTCACGCTGCCCAACCAGACCCTGCCCTTCGACTCGTTGCGCCTGCAGCCCTCGGAACGCCGCGCCATCGTGAAGTTCATGCAGGCGCTCACGGATACCGCTGGCGTCACGGCTCGCCCTGCGGTTCGGCAATACCAGTTGCAGGTGAGCGCCGCAGCCGCAACGCGTCGCCCTCCCCGCACCGGCCACTGATGGAGGGGCCATCCGTGGCCCCTCCACGCGACTCGTGGTGACGGACGACTGTTACCGGGTTCCTTGCAATTCCCGCTCTTCCGCGGCCGTGCCGTTCCGCGTCGAGCAGTTGCGCAGTTCCGCGCTGAGCCGTTTGCCGTTGCAGCGTTCGTCGATCGCGAGATCGATCGCGAGATCGATCGCGCTGGCGATCACGCCGCGAGCACGTGCCCGCAGCCCGTGCAGAAGTGCGCGCCGGCCACCGAGACGGCCGTGCCGCACTGCTCGCACTTGCCTGGCAAGTATGCCCCGCACTCGGAGCAGAAGATCGCGTCCGGCTCCGGACGGAGCCCATGTGTGTGGCAGATGGTCGAACCGGGGCGGTACTTCTGCACCAGTCGCTCGGCGCGATCCGTCGCAACGCCCCCCACGGCGACGACCGGATGCGCGGCGCTTGCATCCTGCTCGCGCAGCTCCACGAGCGCCTGCACCGTATAGCGCGCCTTCATGCCGTCGTAATCTTCCTCCGACAGCTTGCCCGTCTCGCGGTCGAACTCGATCTCGCGCAGCGCCTCGATCGCAGACCCGGGCACCGGCTCGTCATCCACTTCGAGCTTCGGCGACGTCCGACGCTCAGGGCGCACCCCAGCCGGTACGTCGTCACTGAAGACTGGCGACAGCACCACGGCGAGCGCGATCAGTGCGAGTGCGATGCCGGCGATGAACGGGGCAAATTCGGCCGAGAACAGTTCAGTCATTCCGTGTCAGCGGTCGGCGCCACCGCGCACGGCGGCCTGAAGACGACGCAGTTCGTCATCCGTGGCAGCCGGCACGCTGCCGGTGATCGACAGCACCGACTTCGACACCATCGCCGGCGTGGTCGCGTCGGTCTCGCGCTTCCAGCGACGCAGCAGCGCCACCAGCATCGTCGCGCCGACGCCGACGGTGATGAACGGCACCACATACCCTGCGATGTTGAATCCTTCCTTCACCGGCGCCATCAGCACCCGCTCGCCATACACCGTGGTGAACGCCGCCACGATCTCGTCGGCACTGTAGCCGCCTTCGATCAGTCGCACCACGTCGGAGTGCATGGCCGGGCTGATGCCGCACTGAAAGTCGGTGGTGCGGCAGGTGAACACATCGAGCTTGCAGGGGCAGGCGCATTTGAGCCCGCGTTCCAGCTCATCACGCTCCAACTGCGCGACCAGCGGATTCGCGCCCGGCTTCTTCGGCAGCGAGACCGGCTTGTAGTCGCTCTGCGGCATGTCGATGTTGGCGGCGCCCTGCGGCTGCGCCTGCGCCTGTTGCGCGCGCAGGCGAGGCACGAGCGCGGAGCCCGCGAGCAGCATCCCGCCAGCGCGCAGGAAGTCGCGCCGCGTCGGGGTCACGTCACCCTTGCCGCTCACGGCGCACCCGCCGCGGCCGGCACGAGGGCTTCCGTGCCCGGCGTGAGCACCGTCACGTAGCCACCCTGGCGCTTCTTCTCCGCCTGCGGCCACATCACGATCAGTCCACCGATCGCCATGATCATCCCGCCGTACCAGACCCACCACACCAGTGGATTGAAGCTGAGCCGGACCTCTGCCTGGTCGGGACCGATCATGCCGCTGAACACGAGATACACGTCCTGCATCGCCGTCTCGTACAGCCCCACCTCGGTGCTCGGCTCGAACGTCGGCTGGTCGTTGCTGTCCACGTGCTGGCGCTTCTCGCTGGTCAGCACCGGCATCGGCTTGCCGTCGCGGGTGACCGACAGGCCCACGGCCGTGACGTAGCGGTTGAGGCGCTTGTACTCGCTCACGCCCTGGCTGGTGAACGTCCACTTGTGCCCGAACGGGTCGGTGGCGCGGAACACCTCGCCCGTCTTGAGCGAGACGTCGAACTCCTTCTTGAACGCAAAACCCGCGAACGCGGCGAAGATCATCGCCACGCCGAGGTGCACGATGTAGCCACCGTAGCGACGGCGGTTCGCACCGACCAGCCGCAGCGACGCGACGACGACGTTTTCCGCATACATGCGCATGCGGGCGCGCGTCCCCTTGAAGAACTCCTGCGAGATCGTGCCAACGACGAACCCGACGAGGGTGAAGGCCACGATCGGGTAGAAGGCGCGCATGCCGAGCGCCATCAGGATGCTGCCGGTCGTCAGGCCGGCAAGAACCGGAAAGATGAACTGTCGTCGCACGTTCTCGACGCTCGCACGACGCCATGCGATCAGCGGACCGATGCCGGTGAGTGCCAACAAGCCAAGGCCCAGCGGCACGTTCACCGAATTGAAGAACGGCGCACCCACGGTGATCTTGGTGCCCCGCACCGCTTCACTGATGATCGGAAAGAGCGTGCCCCAGAGCACGCTGAAGGCGATGCCGACGAGCACGAGGTTGTTGTACAGGAACGCCGCCTCGCGACTGATCATGCTCTCGAGCTGCGCCTTCGCCTCCATGTCCTTCAGGCGCGTCATCACGAGGATGGTGGTCGCCACGAAAATCAGGATCAGGAAGGTCGAGAAGTAGTTCCCGATGTCACTCCGCGCAAAGCTGTGCACGCTCTCGATCACGCCGCTGCGCGTGAGGAAGGTGCCGAGGATGCTGAGCAGGAACGCCGCCACCACCAGCGTCACGTTCCACTTGCGCAGCATGCCGCGCTTTTCCTGGATCATGATCGAGTGCAGGAACGCCGTCTGGCAGAGCCACGACGTGAGCGGTGCATTCTCGACGGGATCCCATGCCCAGTAGCCGCCCCACCCCAGTTCGACGTACGCCCACCACATGCCGAGCACGAGACCGATGGTGAGAAAGAACCAGCTGATCAGGCTCCAGCGACGGATCGCAGCCAGCCATTCGGTGTCGAGTCTGCGCGTGGCGAGTGCGCCGATTGCGAAGGCGAACGGGATCGACGTGCCGACCCAGCCGAGGTACAGCATCGGCGGGTGGATGGCCATCCCTGGATTCTGCAGCTGCGGGTTCATGCCGCGCCCATCGGGCGGCACCCACTCCATCCGTTCGTACGGATTGGCTGCGAACAGGATCGTGCCGATGAAGAAGACGAGGATCACGCCGAGCGTGCCGGTGACCCACGGCATCAGCTCACGATTCTTCGTACGATTCGACAGGACCGCAACGGCGCTGAAAATCGCCAGGATCAGCGCCCAGAACAGCAGGGAGCCAGACTGGCCGGCCCAGAAGGCGCTGAACAGGTAGACCTTCGGCAGGTTCGCGCTCGTGTAACTGGCGACGAACTTGAGCGAGAAGTCGTGGGTGAAGAGCGCGGTCCAGAGCCCGATGCTCGCCATCACCACGAAGAACAGCGTCGCGTAGGTCGCGCGCTCGCCGCTCATCACCAGCTCACCGCGACGGGTGCGGCCGCCTGCGAAACTCACCGTCATCATCCAGATGGCCATCAGCAGGGCCACCCACAGCGACAACTCTCCGAGAAGAATCACGTGCGGGGTGCCGCGCTCTGTTCCCTGGGCACATCAGCCGGGTGACCACCCTGACCGGCGGGAGTGGAGCCAGGCTTGGTCGGGGCGTTCTCGTAGCGCGACGCGCACTTGGCGAGCAGCACCGTCGCCTGGAAGGTGTTGCCGGCATCCAGTCGCCCTTCCACCACCACGTCCACGCTGTCGGTGAAGGTGTCGGGGATGATGCCCTTGTAGACGACGTTGAAGCGCGCCTCGCTGGTGGGCAGGGTGTCGCGCATGACGAAGCGCACCTCCTTGCCGCCCGGTGACCGCACGATGGTGCCGGGGACCACGCGCCCCCCGACCTTCATCCCGTTCTCGCGGAACGAGTCGTCTGCCTGCAGACGCTCGGCCAACTCATGTGGCGTGAGATAGAACTGGGCGGTCGCAGCCGTGCTCTTGGCGGCCAGGAAACTGGCCGTCCCGAGGATGAGGAGCCCGCCGAGCAGAAACTTCGAGCGCGTGTTCATGAGGCCAACCATGCTGAGGAGCGTCGCGGGTCGCGGTGATCGCGCCCGCCGTGCCGTACCCTACCAGATGCTACACCTGCTGATCACGTAACGCCGCGTACCGGCGCACCCGTGCCATGATCGATTCCAGCTCCGCCTCGGCGCGCGACCGTTCGTCGGTGGTCATCGTGGACGGGGTGGCGTTCAACCCCCGGACCCGTTCCAGCATCTCGTCGATGAGCGCCCGGAGGACCAGGTTTGCCCTCCGATCGCCTGCCTGATCCGCTGTCGAGATGACACTTCCTCCGCTCGAGCCCGTGTACCTCCCGCGGGGCGGTGAGTTCCGTCCCCCGACCAGTGAATATACCCGTCGAATGCCCCGCGGCGAGAGACGGCCGCCGCCGGCCGCGGGATGGAGGCTCCTCCCGCACCGCCGCGGTGGGCAAAGTCCCCGCCTCGGCGGCCACCGGAACGAATCGCGTCCGGCGACGCTTGGCTTCCTCGGCTGAATTCCCTGATCCACCACACCGAGTACGGCGTGGCTCACTTCCATCGGATACCATGCGATTCTTCCTCAGCCTCACCCGGCCTGTCCCGCTTCCGCACTGGTCAGCCGACCTGCTCGTTCTGGTACCCCGTGTGGTGTGCGGGTATCTGCTCACGACCCAGTTCGGCGCTCCGAAGTTCGGCCTGCCATGGTCCCCCACGGACAGCAACCTCCGGCTGTTCGAGGTGGCCTACTGGTTCCCGGGTGATGTCCGTGCATTCGGTGGACCGTTTGCGCTCGCTCCGGAGACCTTCGCCTGGCTCGGCGCATTCAGCGAGGGGGTTGGCGGCATTTTCTTCCTTCTCGGCCTGCAGATCCGGATCACCGCCTTTCTCGTGGCCTGTACGATGCTCGTCGCGATGTTCGGTCAGCAGTGGGGCAACGGCATGTGGCAGATGCTCCCCGCCGCGGGGTTTTTGTGGCTGAGCCTGCTTCTGATGGCCATCGGCAGCGGCCGGTTCGGCCTCGACGCGCTGCTCGCCGCGCGGCGGACCGCATGACCCGCCGCCTTGCCGCAGCGGCGGCCCTCTTCCTCGGCGCCTGTGTGCAGCCCGCCTACGATCGCACGGTGGTCTACGAGCTGGAGGCACCGGGCGCAGCAGCGTCGCAGGTGGCCGGCGTGCGCGGTGACGACACCCCGCTGAGTTGGCAAAAAGATCTGCCCTTGGTCCGCGCGCCTGGCGACTCCGTCTTTCGAGGAGTCGTCACGTACCACACGGGCTCCCTGAAAACCGAGATGAAGTTCACAGTGAACGGGGCCTTCGAGTTCGAGGACGCGGCCAATCGCCGGGTCGTGTTCACCGGCGACACGACCGTCTACCGGGCACGCTTCGACCGGCGGACGCAATGATCGTCAACTGATCGTGCCTGTGATGGCGTGCGCGAGCGGCCTGACGCCGGTCTACCCGCGAGCGCCGTCCCGTACACCACCATCCCGTGCCCACGCCAGTGTCGCCCGCATCGCCCGCTGCCAGCCGGCGTATGCAGCCCGGGCATCCGCCGCGCCCGCGGAGGGCGTGATGACCGAGATCCGCTGCGCCGTGCGGAACTCGTGCACATCGCCCCACACCCCCGTGTGCAGACCGGCCAGGCCGGCCGCACCGAGCGCGGTGGTCTCGACCATCGCCGGTCGCTCCACCGGCACACCGAGCACGTCGGCCTGGAACTGCATCATCCACCCGTTGGCCGCTGCGCCGCCGTCCACGCGTAGCGCGTCGAGCGTCACGCCACTGCGCTGCTGCATCGATTGCATCACGTCGGCGGTGCCGAACGCCATCGCCTCGAGCGCCGCCCGGACGATGTGGGCGCGTGTCGTGCCCCGGGTCAGCCCGACCAGCGTGCCCCGCGCCTCCGACTCCCAGTGCGGCGCACCGAGCCCGGTCAGCGCCGGCACGAAGTAGACGCCGTCGTTCGACACCAGTCCCGACGCCAGCGCCTCGGTCTCGGCCGCGGTCGCGATCAGGCCGAGGCCGTCACGGATCCACTGCACCGCGGCACCGGCGATGAAGATCGCGGCCTCCAGTGCGTAGCACGGCGCGCCGGCGGCGTCGCAGGCAATCGTGGTGAGGAGTCCATCGCCGAGGCTGGGGCGAGTGCTGCCGGTGTTCATCAGCATGAACGCGCCGGTGCCGTACGTGTTCTTCGCTTCGCCTGGCGCCACACACCCCTGCCCGAACAGCGCGGCCTGCTGGTCCCCGGCCACGCCGGTGATGGGGAGTGCCACACCGAGGTGCCGCGCGGCCGCGACACCGAAATCGCCGCGAGAGCTGCGCACCTCGGGCAGCATCGCGCGAGGCACACCGAACAGTGCACAGAGCTCGTCGCTCCACGCATGCGCGTCGATGTCGTAGAGCATCGTGCGACTGGCGTTCGTCGGATCGGTGGCGTGCACCGTTCCATCGGTGAGCTGCCAGATCAGCCAGGTGTCGACAGTACCCGCCAGCAGGTCGCCCTGCAGCGCACGCCGGAGCAGCCCGCCGTCGCTGCGCAGGATCCACTCGATCTTCGTGGCGCTGAAGTACGCATCGAGCACCAGCCCGGTGCGACTGGCGATGAACTCCTTCTGTCCCGCCAACGCCACACAGCGATCGGCGGTACGCCGGTCCTGCCAGACGATGGCGCGATGCACCGGCACGCCGGTGGCCTTGTCCCAGACGACCACCGTCTCCCGCTGGTTGGTGATGCCGATGCACTCCGGCACGACGGCGGCGGCGGCCAGCGCCTCACGCGCCGCGTCGAGGGTGGCGCGCAGCAGGTCGGCGGGATCGTGCTCCACCCAGCCCGGCTGCGGGAAGTGCTGCGCGAACTCGCGATAGCCGCGGCCGAGCACGCGGCCGTCGGCGGCGATGACCAGTGCCGTGGACCCGGTGGTCCCTTGATCCAGTGCGAGAACGGAGCGCATCAGGCGGTGAAGTGGTAGGGTGGGTGGAAGACGCTGCGGTCGGTGACGATCGCCGTGACCAGCGCGGCGGGCGTGACGTCGAAGGCGGGGTTGTGCACCGGCACGTCAGCGGGTGCCGTGAGCACACCACCGAGCGTGCGCACCTCGTCCGCATCGCGCACCTCGATGTGCATCGCGGCACCATCGGGCGTCTGCGGATCGAGCGTCGACGTGGGGGCGAGCACGTAGAACGGAATGCCGTGATGCCGCGCCAGCACCGCCACGCCGTAGGTGCCGATCTTGTTCGCGACGTCGCCGTTGGCGGCAATCCGATCAGCGCCGACCAGCACGGCATCGATGCGGCCGTCACGCATCACACTCGCCGCCATGCCGTCGGTGAGCAGCGTCACGGGCACGCCGGCGCGCTGCAGTTCCCACGCGGTCAGCCGCGCGCCCTGCAGCAGCGGGCGGGTCTCGTCGGCGAACACGCGCACGGTCTCGCCGCGCGCCTGCAGGGTGTACACGGGCGCCAGCGCCGTGCCGATCCCCGCGGTCGCGAGTGCGCCGGCGTTGCAGTGCGTGAGCACGGTCATCCCGCCGCGCAACAACGTCGCACCGTGGATCCCGATGCGTTCGCACATCGCGATGTCGTCGTCGAGAATGGCGGTGGCCGCGTCCACCATCGCCTCCGCGCGCACCTGGGGCGGCGCGCCACCCACCTGGCCCGAGGTCAGCACGCGATCGACCGCCCAGGCAAGGTTCACCGCCGTCGGGCGCGCCGCGCGGAGCTGCTCCGCCGCCGCACCGACCACGGCATCGAAGGTGGCCGGGTGCTCGGCGGCAGCCCGCACGGCAAGCACAGCCAACCCGATCGCAGCGGCCACGCCGATCGCCGGCGCGCCCCGCACGCGCAGCGACCGGATCGCCTCCACCATCGCCGGCAGCTCGGTCAGCGACAGCTCGACCAGCGCACCAGGCAGGCACGTCTGGTCGATGATGATCAGCGCCGCGTCGTTCGGGGCCATCGTGACGGCGCGCAGTGGCAGCGCCATGCGCGGACCGTCACCCATCAGCGGAAGCACTGCGGGTACGCAGGATCGGCCCCCGCGATCGCCGGTCGGTCGCGGCGCGTCGCAATCGCCATCATCACGTCATGCACGAACCGACCCACGCGCGCCGCATGCTCGTACTCGATGTACTGCGGCTCGTCGGTGAGCTGGTGGTAGTCCTGTGCGTAGCCAAGCGAGAAATACGTCACCGGAACATCCTTGCGCACGTAATTCACCTGGTCGCTGCGGCAGAAGCGATTGAGCGGGTTCGCGGTCACGTCCCACGACTTGTCGATCGCCATCACCTCGGCACGTGTCGCGTTCACCGAGTCGATGATGTCGCCGAACTCGCGCGAGAGCCGGCGCGAGCCGAGTGACTGCACCGACGCCGGCCCGCCATACTTCACCTGATCGACGCGGCCCTTGCCGACCATGTCCATGTTGTGCGCGGCGACGATCTGCCCCAGCGGCACGGTCGGATGATCCACGAACCAGGCCGAGCCGAGCAGCCCGCCTTCCTCGCCCTGGTGCGACACGAAGATGATCGAGCGCTTCGGCTTCTCGGCTGCGAACTGCTCGGCGATCTCCAGCAGCACCACCGTCCCCGAGCCGTCATCGTCGGCGCCGTTGAAGATCGAGTCGCGCCGTGGCGGCCGCACGCGGCGGGCGGCGGCGATCAGCGAGTCGATCCGCTGCTGCTGCGCCGCGGTCGGGATGCACGCCCCATCGTTGGCGCCCTGCGGACGCGTGACCGTGTTCACGGCGCGCAGCGAGTCGTGGTCCAGCGCCACCGCACTGCGACCGATGTGGTCGTTGTGCGCGCCGACCAGCACATACTCCGATGCCAGTGCCGGATCGGAGCCGGGGAGCACCGCGATCACGTTGCGCGCGGGCGCCGCCGACGGCGTCCAGTCGTACGACCATGCCGCCGACACCGGCGCGCCCACGGCGCCCACCTGCAGCTGGTCCACGCCAGCGCCGAAAAGCTGCGTTGCCACGGCGGCAGTGACCGTCGCGACGCCGACGCCGGCCGGCACCGGTGCGGGCCGGAGACCGGCGCGCAGCGCGAAGGCGGCCGACACGGTCGCCGACGTCAGTCGGTCGGGGCCGATGATCAACACCGCCGCCGCGCCGGCCGCCTGCGCGCGTGTGTCGCGCACCGGACCCGACCCCACCGCGCGACGCGAGGGCGCACGACCCGACGCCTCGGCGGCGATCACGGCCGCCGCACCGAACATGTCGGGACGCGCATCACAGCTCAGGAAGGACGCCGGCGCGCCGGACGCGACGCCGATCGCCTGCGCCGATGACGGGGCGCGGAACACCGCCACCTTGCCCCGGACGGCGGCCACATCGAGCGCGACAGTCGTGTCGCCCCACGTTCCAGTGAACACCGTCGGAATGTCGTCGACTTTGCTTCGGCCCGACACGCGCAACGGTGCGGACGGTGCCATCGGCACGAAGTCGTGGCTGGCGCGCAGCGCGGTGTTGCGGATGCTGAGCCGAACGGCCGTACTGTCGAAGGCGACCGCGCCGAACGGCAGCGTCTGGAAATACGTGCCGCTGTCACCGGCGGGCGTCAGGCCCATCCGCCGGAACTCGCGCGCGATGTAGTCGGTGCCTTTCGTGTTGCCCGGCTCGCCGATGCGCCGGCCCTGCATCGAGTCGTGCGCGAACTGATGGAGCCGCGTGCGCAGATCGGTGGCGGTGATCGCCGACACGGTGGGGCGCGGCGCCCAGGTGGCTGGCCCCTCGTCAGGCCAGACGACGGCAGTCGCACGCGGTGTCGTGGCCGGCCGGCGCGGGACCTGGGCGGCGACGCTGGTGGGAAGCCCGGCCGCCATGGAGGTGACGGCGACGAACGTGACGGACGCACGGACTGATCGAGGGGACACGTGGCACGGTGGCAGGGGGGCGGCTCCTGGGCAGGCACCGGTGGGCGCATGCGAGGGCAGTCGCGCAAAAACTACGGCCTGGAACGCCGGATCGTGGCACCATCCGCCAGGCCGGCTCACGCCGCTCGCCGGGTACGCCTCAGGCCGCGCGGGCATCGGTAGCTTTCCCACAGCCTCTTCCCGAGAAGGAAGCCCGCCCCCCGCCGCCGACCCTCACATGTCCTACGAATTGCTGCTGTACTCCGTCGCCGACCGCATCGCGACGATCACCGTCAATCGGCCCGACAAGCTCAACGCGCTCAGCGCCGCCCTCATCGGCGAACTGGGCTCGGCAATCGACGCGGCCATCGCCGATCCTGCCGTCGGTGGCGTGATCCTGACCGGTGCCGGCCGCGCCTTCATCGCAGGCGCCGACATCAGCGAACTCGCCGGCCAGACGCCGATGAGCGCCGTGGCGCGCGCGCAGCGCGGACAGGAGATCTTCGGGCGCTACGAGCGGAGCCCGAAGCCGGTGATCGCCGCCGTGAACGGCTTCGCCCTCGGCGGTGGCTGCGAACTGGCGATGGCCTGCCATCTCCGCATCGCCGGTG
>Ga0105045_10001417_pt1 | contig 19533 bp, 14 predicted proteins | sample MAT02_FD_78089 | JGI IMG/M metagenome (GOLD analysis project Ga0105045, IMG submission 78089) | Freshwater microbial communities from Lake Fryxell liftoff mats and glacier meltwater in Antarctica - MAT-02 (megahit assembly) | ecosystem: Environmental > Aquatic > Freshwater > Ice > Liftoff... | reverse complement strand
GTGGACGAGCGTGGTGCGATTCAGGCTCGCGACCGTGGCCTCGAGCGAGGGCGACGTGTCGTCGAAGTAGTGGCCGACCGGTGGCTCACGCACCAGCCCCGCGCGGTGCGACATCAGCTGCCGCAGCGTGATCGGCACCACGCTCGGGTTGCGCGGCGCGAACGATGGCAGGTAGCGCCGTACCGGCTGGTCGAGACTGAGCTGGCCGCGCTCGACGAGCTGCATGATGCCGATGTCGGTGAACAGCTTCGACACCGAGCCGACGCGATAGACCGTCTGCGCCGTGGCCGCCCGCCCCGGCTGCTCCTCGCCGAACCCCCGCGACCAGACCACCTGCTGGTCATCCACCAGCGCGATCGAGAGCGCGGGCACGCCTTTGTCGCGCATCTCACGCTCGATGAACGCGCTCAGCGCCCGGCTGACGGCGGCGTAGGCAGGGGGCGGCTCGATGACCGGCGGCGCCTGCTGCGCGTGCAGCGGTGTCGCGACCAGCACAGACGCCACGACCAGGCCCCGCAAGCGCAGCAGCCGCCCGAGCAGCGTGTCGCCCTCGGTGGCATGCGCAGCGCGAAAGGTCTTGCGCGGTCGGAGCCGGTCTGTCATGCTGCGCGGGTCGATTGTCTGTCGTCAGGTGAGCACCTATCGCTACCGCTGGGTTTCCTCTCCCGCAAGAGTGCCACGCACGCATGCCATCGTTGGATCGCCACATCACCCTTCGCGATTTCTCGTCGCAGGCCGACTATGACGCCTGCGTCGCGTTGCAGGATGAAACCTGGGGCCGGGACTTCGCCGAGCGTGTGCCGGCCGCGATCCTGCGCGTGGCACAGAAGATCGGCGGTGTCGCCGCCGGTGGCTTCGACGCCGATGGACGATTGTTCGGCTTCGTGTTCGGCATGACCGGCGTGCGCGATGGCCGACTCGTGCACTGGTCCGACATGCTCGCTGTCCACCCCGACGCTCGCGGCACCGGACTCGCCGCGCGTCTGAAGCAGCATCAGCGTGACGTCGTGCAGGCGCACGGCGTGGCACTCATGGTCTGGACCGCCGACCCGCTCGTCGCCGGCAATGCACACTTCAACATCAATCGCCTGGGCGCACGCCCCGTCGAGTACGTCGTGAACATGTACGGAGCGAAGACGGGCAGCGTACTGCATGGCAGCATGCCCACCGACCGCGCCGTGTACCACTGGGCGCTGGACGACCCGGCGAGCCACGGCGCAGTCGCGGGTGCGCCGAGTGACGGGGACGCGGCCCTCCCTGCCGCCGTCGCGGTCGATGCACGGGGTTGGCCAGTGGCGATCAACACGCCCGGCGCCACTGGCGTGCGCGTCAGCGTGCCACACGACCTCGAAGCCGTGCAGCAGGCCGAGGTCGACCTCGCCCTCGCCTGGCGCTTGGCCGTGCGCGAGGCCTTTGGCCGACTGCACGCGGGATTCACCGTCGCGCGCTTCGTTCGCGCGGCGGGTGGACAGCGGCCATACTACGTCCTCACGCGCGACTGAGACGCCCGTCACGGACCCACACCCACGCGTCAATGCTGCAGCTCACCAGCATCGCCCTGCGCGAGATCCGACTCCCGCTGCGCGAGTCGTTCACGATCTCGTCCGGCACCATGCACGATCGCCGCATCGCCCTGCTCGAGCTCACCGACGTCAGCGGTGCCAGCACATGGAGCGAGTGTGTTGCGGACGATCTGCCGAACTACACCTCCGAGACCATCGATACCGCCTGGCTGGCGATCACCCGGTGGATCGCACCGCGCATTCTCGGCCGGCGCTTCGATGCGCCAGGTGAAGTATTCACCAAGCTCGAGGAGGATTTCCGCGGCCACCTGATGGCGAAGGCCGCCGTCGAAATGGGCATGTGGGGTGTGGAGGCCACGCGTGTCGGCGTCTCGCTCGCGAGACTGCTCGGCGGAACACGGTCCAGCATCCCCGTCGGCATTTCGATCGGCATTCAGGCCACACCCGACGCGCTGGTGGACAAGGTGCGTGGCGCGCTGGCCGAGGGCTACCGCAAGATCAAGCTCAAGATCATGCCCGGCAAGGACATCGCCTACGTGCAGGCCGTGCGGGACGCCTTCCCCGACGCGCCAGTGATGGCCGATGCGAACAATGCGTACACGCTGGATGCCGTCGATGCGCTGGTCGCGATGGACGACCTCGACCTGATGATGTTCGAGCAGCCGCTCGGATGGGAAGACATCGTGCGGCACGGCACGCTGCAGCGGATGCTGCAGACACCGATCTGCCTCGACGAGTCGATCACGTCGCTCGATCGGGCGCAGGACATGGTGGCACTCGGCGCCGGACGGTTGATCAACATCAAGCCGGGGCGCGTGGGCGGACTCGCGCAGAGCCTGGCGATCCACGACTACTGCGAGGCGCATCACGTTCCCGTCTGGTGCGGTGGCATGCTCGAGAGCGGGATCGGCCGTGCCTACAACGTGGCCCTCGCGTCACTCGGCAACTTCCGGAAGCCCGGCGATCTCAGCCCGAGCGCGCGCTACTGGGCACGCGACATCGTCACCCCCGCATGGACGATGAGCGCCGATGGCATGATGACCGTCCCGCTGGACATCCCCGGTCTCGGCGTGGCGGTGGACGTGGATCACATCGATGACCTCACCGTCCGCATGGAGCGACTCACCAGTGCATGACCGCCCGTGCGATCCGGGACGCGCATCCCATGTCCGCTGCCGATGACCGCGCCCGAGACGCTGCCGCACTGGTGGCACAGCTCGGGGAGACGGCCACCGCGGCGCATTCGCCCCGGTTCGACGTGGCCGAGGAGGCCATCCTGATCGGGGCCGCGGTCCTGGAGGCCTGTGCCCGGGTGGCGACCGCCGCCCTGTGACGGACCGGGCCTGGTTCGGGCGCACGGCGCTCACTCAGCAGATGCAGCGGTCGACTGTAGCGACTCAAGCCGGCCGGCCGTCGTGCCGATCCTTGGTGGAGACTCATCTTCTCCGGACAGAGCCGAATGTTCTTTCAGAAAAAACCGATTGTCTCGCCCCCCGCGCCCGTGCGGGAGCCTGACGCACCGCCGGCACGGGCCGTCGTCCCGGTGCCGCCGGTGCAGGCCGCTGACGGGCACGAAGATCTGCTGCTGGATGCGCTCGGTGGCGTGATCGGAGCGCTGGCGCGGTATCCGCTGGAGCTGCCGGCACGGGCGGCGGATCGGACCGCGCGCGAGATGTCGACGTGGCAGCGGCACGCGACCCTTGGCATGCCGCTGGAAGACGGGAGTGTCGGCACCGAGTCGGTCGGCATCACCGACCGCGACTGGAAGGGGCTCGTGCGCGCCGCCACCGAGCTGCAGCGTGAACAGCAGACGTTGGTCGATTCGCTCGTGGGCGAGTTGCGTGGTGCACTCTGGAGCTGCGTGTCGGCCGTGCACGAGTCCGTGCGCATCGACGAGAGCGCCGAGGTGTCGACGGGGCTGAATCTCTCGCTGGTGAAGCGCGCGGTCCTTGGCACGCAGATCGCGACGATCAAGGACGAAGTGCTGAAGGCCGTGGCGGAGATCGACCGGACGTTGAAGGAGCGCCGCGAGGAGCAGCAGCGGCAGTACCGCACGCTCGCGTCATCGCTCGACAGCCTCGGCCGGCAGCTGGAAGAGGCCCGCAAGGAAAGCGAGACCGACCCGCTCACGCGCGTCGGGAACCGCAAGCACTTCGACGTGATGGTGCAACGCTCGGTGCAGCTCTTCTCGCTGGGTCGCACGCCGGTGTGCCTGCTGATGATCGACCTCAACAAACTGAAGATCATCAACGATTCGTATGGCCACAACGCGGGCGACGCGGCCATCACGAGCGTGGCCACTGCAGCCTGCACCGTGTTCCAGCGGCAGTCGGACGTGATCTGCCGCTATGGCGGCGACGAGTTCGCGGTGATTCTGAACGGCTGCGACATGCCGGTGGCCCAGACGCTGGCGCGGCGGCTCGTCGAGCAGGTGCGCACCATGCCCCTGCCGACCGATCGGATGGAGTTCGCCCTCGGCGCATCGGTGGGGGTGGCGCAACTGGCGGCCGGCGAGGATGTCATGCAGTGGGTGGCCCGCGCCGACCGGGCCATGTACCAGGCCAAGCGTCAGGCGACGACGAGCGTGATGATTGCCGATGCCGGCGGCAACATCGCCCCGTCAGCGCTGCAGCGCCGCCTCGCCTGATCCGGCGAGGACTGCAGCGACGCGCCGCCGCGATGTATTCTGCGGCTCGGAGCACGGACGCCCGGTGCGCCGATTGATCTGCGTCTTCTGACGGGCGTGCGCGGCAGTCACAGGCAGTCACATCCCCAGCCGATGTCCCGATGACGACGTTGCGGTCGATCAGCGTCGCACTGGCCCTGCTGGTCGCCACCACGAGCTGCCGGACCGCGCGGTCGGCTGGGCCAGGATCGCAGCCACCGGTGCGGGTGGTCCTGATTTCGCTCGACGGGTTCCGGTGGGACTACCTGCAGCGGCCCGGCGCCGTGCGACTCCGGGCGCTCGCGGCGAGCGGCGTGCGCGCGGAGCGGCTCGTGCCGTCCTTTCCAAGCAAGACGTTTCCCAATCATTACACGCTGGTGACCGGGCTCTATCCCGAGGACCACGGCATTGCGGCCAACGTGATGCTCGACCCGGTCCTGGGCCGCTTCGCGACGGGCGCCGATCCCGCGGCACGCGATGCGCGATGGTTTGGCGGTGAGCCGATCTGGGTCACGGCGGAACGGCAGGGCGTCCGGACTGCGGCCTACTTCTGGCCGGGCTCAGAGGCGCCGGTCGGCGGGGTGCGGCCACACTGGTACTACCCCTACAGCGACACGGTGGCGCGAGCCACACGTGTCGCGCGCGTGCTCGACTGGTTGCAGATGCCCGACAGCACTGCGCCACGCCTCATCGCCGCCTACTTCAGCGATGTGGACACCGAGGGACACAATCACGGCCCCGCGTCTGCGCAGACCGATTCGGCGATTGCCCGGGTCGACAGCGCGGTGGGTGCGATCATCGATGGTGTTGCCCGGCTCGAGGGTCAGACGCGGGTGGACGTGATCGTCGTGTCGGATCATGGCATGGCCGAGGTGAACTCCATGCGCACCATCGCGCTGGACGACTACGTCTCGATGGACAGCCTGACGGTGAGCGACTGGTCACCGGTCGCCACGATCACTCCCAGGCCCGGGGCCGCCGCATACGTGCTCTCGGCGCTTCGTTCGGCGCATCCGCACCTGCGTGTGTACGCCAAGGGCTCACTGCCGGCGCACCTGCACTACAACACCGGGGCGCGTGTCACACCGATCGTGGCGATTGCGGACGAGGGATGGACGATCGGCACGCGTGCGTCGCTGGCGGCGATGGTGCCCGGGACTACCGGTGGTGCGCATGGGTATGATCCGCTGCTGCCATCGATGGGGGCGCTGTTCGTGGCGGCGGGACCGGACTTCCGGCGCGGCGTGGTCGCACGCCCCTTCGAGAACATCCATGTGTACCCGCTGTTGGCGCGCGTGCTGGGTCTCACACCGGCACGGACGAATGGCTCGATCGATTCGGTGCGGGCGCTCCTGCGCTGAGGATGGCGCGTCCACCGGCTGGTCCGACGCGCTGACCGTCCCGTCGACCGGGGCGCCCGCGCATGAGCGGAGGCGCGGACGTACACTGCCCCCATGCCGATGCCATCCGCCGAGCTGATGGGCGCCTGGAGACCGCGTCGCATCGCTCTCTTTGCGCTGGCACCGATGACGGCCGGGTACGTCGCCGTCCTTCGAGGCCAGTGCACTGGTGCTGCGATGTGATCCGCTGCGCGATACCGCCTGCCTCGCGTTCAGTGCGATGCGTCTCGAGCAGGGCCGCTGGCTCACGGTGCCGACAGCGTCGAAGTCGCGGTACGGCGCCGGGGTGGTGGCCGCGCCGCCATCGTGCGACACTGCCCGGATGCTGATGCCCGAGTCCATGCGCGCCGCCGTGATCACCGCCCCCGGCGGCCCCGAAGTCTTCGTGATCGAGCAGCGCCCCGTGCCCTCACCGGCGGACGGCGAGTTACTGATCCGTGTGCACGCGTCCGCCATCAACCGCGCCGACATCCTGCAACGGCTCGGTCGCTACCCGGCACCGGCGGGCGTGCCGGCGGATATTCCGGGGCTGGAGTTCGCCGGCGAAGTGGTGACATGGGGAACCGGGGTGACAGGATTTGCGGTGGGTGACCGGGTCTGCGGCCTGGTCGGTGGCGGGGCGCATGCCGAGTTCCTGGTGACGCATGCACACGCGGTGGCCCGGGTGCCGGATGGGCTCTCGTGGGCGGTGGCCGGTGCCTCGCCGGAGGCATACATCACCGCGTACGACGCAATGGTGCTGCAGGCTGGGCTGACGGCCGGCGAGACGGTACTGGTGCACGCCGTCGGGAGCGGCGTCGGGCTGGCTGCCGTGCAGCTCGCGACCGCACTCGGCTGTGTGGTCTACGGCACCGCGCGCGGCGCGCCGAAGCTCGCGGCGGCGCGGATGGTCGGGATGCGGGATGGCTGCCAACCCGGCGGCGAGCCTGGCTGGATTGGCGCGGCGGCGATGGGCTGGACCGCGGGGCGCGGTGTGGACGTGGTGGTGGACCTGGTCGGTGGCGACTACACCGCGGGAAGTCTGGGTGCGATGGCACCGAAGGGTCGGCTCATGCTGATCGGCGCCCTCGCCGGCGCCAGGGCGACGCTCGACCTGCGGGCAATTCTCGGGAAGCGCCTGACCATCCGCGGGACGGTGATGCGCAGCCGGGCGCTCGACGAGCGGATCGCCGTGACGAGCGCCTTCGCCGCGCAGGTGCTGCCGATGCTGGCCGACGGGCGCCTGGTGCCACGGATCGACGCCACCTTCCCACTCGAGCGCATCGGCGAGGCACACGCCCTGGTCGAGGGGAACGGGACCATCGGCAAGGTCGCCCTGTCGATCTGACTCACCTCGTCACCGGCACCCGGCCATTCCCTCCAGCGCCCGGTCCGGCTAGCTTTCAGGGCTAGTCCGCGCACGGCTTCGGCCGCCGCGGGACAACGGGCGCCCTGTTCCGGGGCGCCCCTCATTCCCCTCCTCCTGCGTCGGCAACCCGCGGGGGGCGGTTTTGACCACAGGGAGGATTGCCACTCGTGACCGCTATCATGCGTCCGTACGAGGCCGTCTACATCTTCGACAGTGCGCTCGAAGATGGCGCCATTGCCGAGAAGCTGGCCAGGCACCATGGCCTGCTCTCGCTGGCTGAAGAGGCCACGCTGGATCACTGGGGCCGCCGTCAGTTGGCGTACCAGATCAACAAGCGCGACATCGGCTACTACGTCGTTGCTCGCTTCACCACCGAGACGGGCAAGCTGCCCGAGTTCGAGCGTTCACTGAAGCTCGACGATGGTGTCATGCGGTACCTCATCTCGCTGCATGAGCACGAGTTGGGAGCCCCGCCGCTCACCGAAGAGCAGCTGGAAGCCAAGCGCCGCGCGGACGAAGCGGGCGATGACGACGACGACGAGGATTAGCCCATGGCCCGCCGCAACAAGAAGCCCAGCCCCGTCAACGAGGCTGGCATCCGTTTCGTGGATTACAAGGACGAGCGCTTCCTGAGCCGCTTCATCACCGAGAACGGCAAGATCCTGCCGAGCCGGCTGAGTGGTGTGGACGCCCGTCACCAGCGCCAGCTGGCGTTGGCGATCAAGAAGGCGCGCTATCTGGCGCTCCTGCCATATACCCGTTCGAGCAAGGCCTGACCGTTCGATGACGGATGCCACCGCGCCGGCGCCGCGACGTGGCTGGTGGTGGCTGGTCCTGGCGGTGGTGGTGTTCACCGCTGCGGCCGGCGTCCCCATGGCGCACACGCTGTTGCCGGTGCACGACGCTCTGCTGTTGGTGCTTCCGTCGCTGGCCGTGTGTGCGGTCGTGGGGTGGTGGCGCGGCGGCAGCGGTCTGCTGACGGTGACCCTGCTGGCGGCCGCTGCCGTGCCGGTGGCGCGGACCGTGGCCGGCGGGGTGGCGGTGGAGTTGCTCACCGCTGGCTGGTCGGTGCTCGCGGGGGGCTGTCTCGGGATCGCGCTGCTGGCAGCGCGGTCGACACGATTCCTCGTGCGTGGTGTGGCGGCGGTGCTGGGGGCGTTGCTGGTGTCGGCAGTGCTGGTGGCCGTGACCCCGCGGGGCCCCGGTGCACTGGCGGCGACGGTGACGCAGGCACTGGAGGTGCGTGGCAACGTGGACCTCACCATCTGGCGCATGACGCGATCGCAGATGATGCGGTCCGGCACGCAACGGACGGATAGTGCGACGACCGCGCTGCTCGACCGCGTCGAGCAGACGGTGGGAGCGCTGCCGCAGTTGGCGCGACTGGTGCTCCCATCGATGCTCGCCCTGCAGACGCTGGCCGGGATGGCAGTGGCGTGGGCCCTGTTCCACCGGTTCAGCCGCACGCGGCTCGGGGCTGAACTGGGCCGGCTGCGGGACTTCCGGTTCGACGACCAATGGATCTGGTCGGTGATCGTGGGGCTCGTGATTGCCCTCCTTCCGGCGCTCGTCGAGCTCCGTCCGCTGGGCATCAACCTGCTCGTGTTCTTCGGTGCGCTCTACGCGATGCGTGGTGCCGCCGTGCTGGCGTGGTTTCTTCGTCCGGGGCGTTCGTTGCTCGGGCTGCTCGTCGGGGTGGCGTTGCTGCTGCTCCTGCGCGACGGCGCGGCGATCGCACTCGGCCTGGTGGGAGTGGGTGATACTTGGGCCGACTGGCGACGCCGGATCCGGCCAGCGGTTTCCTGATTCGAGGAGGGTGACAGAATGGAAGTGATTCTTCGGCAAGCGGTGGACAGCCTCGGCCATGCAGGCGACCTCGTCAAGGTCTCGTCCGGGTATGCCCGCAACTTCCTGCTGCCGCGCGGCATGGCCCTCCCGGCCACCGACGGCAACAAGAAGCGCATCACGATGGAGAAGGCGAAGCTGGTCGCGGCCGAGCAGGGTCGCGTGGCAGCGGCGGAGGAGGAGGCGAAGAAGTACGCCGATCTCTCCATCACCTTCGCGGCACGTGTCGGGGAGGAAGGCAAGCTCTTCGGGTCCGTGACGTCGGGTGACATCGCCGACCAGCTCAAGGCGCAGGGGCTGCACGTCGAGAAGCGGCAGATCGACCTGCATGAGCCGATCAAGGCGCTCGGCGTCTACAAGGTCGCCATCAAGCTGCACGCCGACGTGAAGCCCGAAGTCAAGGTCTGGGTCATCAAGGGGTGAGCCCCTGATGCGCCACCGCGGCGCACAGCGGCGGCACCGCGGCGGGAAGCAGTTGAGTGTGCGGGGCGTCCTCCCAATGGGGGGACGCCCCGTCTCGCGTGTCCATCCAAGACATGCCGCGTGCCACCTCGGCACTGGCAGGGATCGCGGGGGAGAGGTGTCCGGAGCGGCGCGACGGATTAACCTACCTGCGTCTCCCCCGGCGCCGTCGCGGTGCCGGGTCCTTGTGCCAAGAGGCGGGCGAGTGCCTGCCGTTCCATTCTCTGATGACTGCATTGACACGTACGACCCGCGCCACGAAGGCCGAGGCCGAAGCCCTGGCCATCCGTGCTGCGCGGCTGATGAATGACTTCAAGGCGACGGACATCCAGGTGCTGTCACTGGCCGGGCTGACCGACATGACCGATTTCTTCGTGATTGCATCCGGAACGTCGGATACACACGTACGCAGCATGGCGGACCACGTGGTGCGCACGCTGCGGGAGGGGGGTGAGCGGGTGACGCACGCGGAAGGCGTGGAACAGGGGCGCTGGGCGCTCCTCGACTACACCGATGTGGTGATTCATGTCTTCCACCCCACGCTGCGGAACTTCTATCAGCTCGAGCGGTTGTGGAGTGATGCAGAGCGCGTCGCCTTCGAGTGAGGCGAGGCTGAGGCAACGAGTCGCAAGCGGTCCGGGAGGACTTGGAATGCGGATGCGTCGGAACCTGGTGGTGGCACTGACCACGACAATCGCGCTCGCCTCATCGGCGGGGGCGCAAGGGTACTTCGGCCAGAACCAGGTGCAATACAACCGGTTCCAGTGGCGGGTGCTCGAGACGGAGCACTTTCGGGTGCACTACTACCCGGAAGAGAAGGCGGCGGTGGAAGATGCGGCGCGCATGGCCGAGCGCTCGTATGCTCGGCTGTCACGCATCCTCGGGCATCAGTTCCGCGAGCGCAAGCCGATCGTGATCTTCGCCAGTCGCACCGACTTCGCGCAGAACAACATCTTCGGCGATCTCGGCGAGGGCACGGGCGGTGTGACCGACGCACAGCGCCAGCGGAACGTGCTGCCGCTGACCGGCGACTACCGGACCTTCGAGCACGTGCTCGCGCACGAAATGGTGCACCAGTTCCAGTACGACGTGTTCTCGCGCGGCCGCGCCGGGGCCAACCTGCAGGCCTTGCAGGCCGTGAACCCGCCGCTCTGGCTCATGGAGGGGATGGCCGAGTACCTGTCGCTCGGCTCCGACCACAAGTTCACGGACATGTGGCTGCGCGATGCCGCACTCAACGGCGATATCCCGTCGATCGAGCAGATGACGCTCTACCCCAACCAGTTCTTCCCGTATCGGTTCGGCGAGTCGCTGATGCGCTACATCGGCGAGCGCTGGGGTGACCAGGTCATCGGCCAGATCCTCGAGGCGCTGCCGAACGTGGGCCTCGAGCGCGCGTTTCGGCGCGAGCTCGGCCTCTCGCTGGAAGAGCTGAGCGATGACTGGAAGGATGCGGTGCAGAAGCGGTTCCTGCCACAGGTGGTGAATCTCGATCGTCCGCGCCGCTTCGCCGACAACCTGCTCAGCCCCAAGAAGAGCGGCGGCAACATCTTCCTCGCCCCCGCGCTCTCCGACGACGGCAACAAGATCGTCTTCCTCTCCGACGGCAACTTGCTGCGCGGCGAGGTCTACATCGACCTCTGGCTGGCGGATGCGCGGACCGGCAAGCGGCTGCGCCGCCTGGTGAAGAGCACGACGAACCCGAATGCCGAAGAGCTGCGCCTGCTGTACAGCCAGAGCTCGTTCTCTCCCGACGGCAATCAGGTGGCGTACGTCGGGCAGCGGAACGGCAAGGATGTGCTGTTCCTGACGCGGACACGTGGCGGCAGCACGCGCCGGATCGACCTGCCGGTGGACGGGGTGCTGAGCCCGGTGTTCACCCCCGACGGCAGCCATATCGTGTTCAGCGCCAACCGCGGCGGCCGTACCGACCTCGCAATCGTCGCGGCGGACGGCACCGGCTTCCGCCTGCTGACCGAGGATGCGCACGGCGACTTCATGCCGAGCGTGTCGCCTGACGGCAAGACGATCGCGTTCGCGAGCGATCGTGGTGCCGAGACCGACTTCGACCTGCTCCGTTTCAGCCGCTGGAAGATCAGCCTGTATGACCTGAGCACCGGCACCATCACCGTGCTGCCGAATCAGCCGGGGCTCAGCATCAATCCACAGTGGGCGCCCGACGGCAAGAGCCTGGCGTACATCACGGATCGCAACGGGGTCCCGAACATCTTCCTCTACGATTTCGGCAACCGCGAGCACTACCAGCTCACCAACGTGGCTGGGGGCGTGTCGGGGATCACGGAGTTCAGCCCCGCGCTGACCTGGGCGCGCAAGGCGGATCGTCTCGCCTTCGTGCACTTCGAGCGGAAGGGGGAGTACACGGTGTGGACCGTGGACAATCCGCGGGCGTTGAAGAAGGAGCCCTACCGGTCACCAGCATCGGCGCCGGCGGCACTGGTGGCGTCGGGCATCGCGACGACCAATAACGGCATCACGATCACGGCGGTGCCGAGCACGCCGAGGCCGTCCGGCGCGCCGGGCCTGCGCCCGCCGGGGGCCGCGCCCCCGACGATGATGCCGGGCACACCGGCCACCCCGACGAGTGGGGTGATTCCCACGCCGGTGACCGGCCCGGTGTACGGCATGCGCAATCCCACGACGCGTTCCGTCTACCGCGGCAGCGAGGGGCTGCGCCAGTCCGACTCCCTGCCGAGCCGTGGCGAGATCGACTCGTCGTCGGTGTCGGTGGACGCGCTGCTCGACAGCGCCGACCTTGCCTTGCCCGATCCGACTCGCTTCCGCGACGGCAAGTACAAGGTGAGCTTCGAGGCGGATTACGTCGCACGACCGAGCATCGGCTACGCACAGGACAACTTCGGCCGCGGTCTGATGGGCGGCACGACGATCGTCATGAGCGACCTGCTCGGCAACAACCGCCTGGCCTTCATGGCGCAGGTGAACGGCCGGATTCAGGACGCGTTCTTTTACTCCGGCTACACCAACCTTGCCGGCAAGCTGCAGTACAACGTCGCGGTGTCGCAGTCCCCGATCTTCTTCTTCAACGGGCAGGACGTGGAGCAGGTCTCGCCCGGGCTCTTTCAGGAGAATCAGTCGCTCGCGCGGTTCGTGCTGCGAGACGCGGCGTTCGTCGGGCTGCTGCCGCGCAATCGCTTCAACCGGTTCGAGCTGGGAATCGGTTTTCAGAGCATCGGACGCTCGGAGGTGATCATCGGGCGACAGTTCAACGATTTTGGCGAGAGCACGCCGTTCCAGATCGTCGGCGACCAGAACCTCGGTACGCTCACCTTCCTGCAACCACGCGCCGCGTTCGTGTCGGACAACACGCTGCAGGGCTACACCGCCCCGATCATGGGACGGCGCATGCGCTTCGCCTACGAGCCGACCATCGGCAACCGGCGGTGGCAGGAGCTCACCGCCGATTACCGCCGCTACGATCCGTTGGTGTTCAACTTCGTCACGATCGCATCGCGGTTCACGGGCATCTTCCGCAGCGGTCGCGACGAGTCGTTTTTCCCGAACTACATCGGGAACCCGAACGACTTCCGCCAGCTGTGGTTGCGCGGTTATGACCGGGTGAATGCGCTCAACTTCGGCTGTCAGCCGGCGATCGGCGCATCGGCCGGGTGCAGCAACACCGAGCTGCTCGGGTCGCGGGCCGCCGTTGCATCGGTCGAGGTGCGCATCCCGTTGATCCGGCGCTTCGAGCTGGGCGTCCTGCCCGTGCAACTGCCGCCGGTGGATGGTGGCGTGTTCTATGATGCCGGCATCGCCTGGAGCGGTGGGCAATCGGCGTCGCTCAGCCGCCCAGCCAACTACAACCCTGACACCCAGCGGTTCGTGCTGCGCAGCTACGGCTACTCGCTCCGGCTGAACCTGTTCAACTTCGCTCTCGTGCGGTGGGACTATGCGATCCCGCTCGATCGCCCGGAACGGAAGGGGTTCTGGCAATGGTCGCTGGGATCGTCGTTCTGAGCGGTGTCAGCTGAGACCGACGAGCGGGCGCCTGCGCGATGCAGGCGCCCGCTCGGTTTGCAAGCCGTGTTCCGCCCGGGGTGTCACGGCTAGGTTACGGCCGTGCGTACTCCCCTGCTCGCCCTCGCCCTGGTCCTGGCTGCCTGCAGCACCGCCGACGACCGCGGGGCGGCGCGCGCCAGCGCAGTCTCGCTCGGCGCCGACGCCATCGTGCTCCGCGTCCCGATCTCGGGTGGTCCGGTCCGGGCGTACCGGTATCCCGCCCTCGACACACTGCTCTGGACCAGCCGCGCCGCGCTCCCGTCCGAAGTGCACCCGCTGGCGTTCAACTTCGATGCGGGGGTGTTGGCAATGACGGACGCCGGCGGTCTGCCGTGGCGTCTCACGCTCGGGTCCGGGGCGGTGGAGCGCGCCCGGTCGACACCGATCCACGATGCGGCCAGCCTCGATGGGTCAGCGATCTTCGGCACGCAGGACACCGCCGTCGTGCGGCTCACGACCACCGACGCCACGCCGTGGCAGGTGACGTCGACCGAGCCACCGCAACAGATCCAGCCGCTGCGGGATGGCGGCGTGCTGGTCATCGCGGACCGGTCAGCTGACGAGACCGTTCTGGCGCGGTACCTCCCGCCCGGCGTGGACGCCACCGACACGGCAGTCTTCAAGGGGCGGACGCGATTGATTTCTGCGGCAGGTGGCGATCGGTACTACCTGAGCGATGGTCCGCGCCGACTCCTCAGCGTCCGTGCCCGTGACCTCGTCACGGTCGGGCAGATCGCCCTCGGCGATTCGGTCATGTCGGCCGTCACGTCGCCCAGCGGCGATCGCGTGTATCTGCTGGGGCGCGGCGATGGCGGCGTGCGACTTCAGGTCATCAACAAGTACGCGGACGAGGTGGTGACGCAGGTGGAGATGCCGGCAACGGCCAGCGCCCTCCGCATGGATCCGCTCGGCCGTTACCTGCTCGTGCGTCACGGCGCGAGTGGCGACTCGGTGGTGGTGATCGCGGTGGCGACCAGCGCGATCGTCGGCCGCATCGCCTCACCGTGGCGCGCCGACCTTCCACTGGTCTTCCCCGATGGCCGCCTGGCGACGCTGCGCGGCGAGGACGTGGTGGTGCTGGGCACCCCCGAGTTCCGGGCCGAACAGGTGCTGGACGGCGGAGCCCGGGACGTGTGGACGGTGGTCCAGTGGAACGGCTTCCGTCGTCGCGCAGGCGATGCCCCGGTGCGGGCGGCGGCGCCTTCACGCGCCGACACGGCTCCCCGCGCGGTCCCCGTCGTGCCTCCCACCGAGCCGGCGCCGGTGCCCGACACCGCCGCCCCGCTCCCGACTCCACCGCCGCGTGATCCCGCGCGGCGAGCCGACGGGGCGCTCGTGCCAGCGCTCTCCGCCGTCCGCGATTCGACGAGCCGTGGTCGAGCGCGTGACGACTCCGTTCGGCGCCGCGCGACCCTCCGCCTGGATTCGGTCCGGCGGGCCGCCACCCAGCGGGCCGAGTCGCTCCAGCGTGCCGCAAGGAGCCCGGTGGCCCCAGTCGCGCCCCCGGCAGCAGCCGCCGAGACGGGTCCGTTTCTGGTGCAGTTCGCAGCGCTGAAATCCGAGGACACGGCGAAGGATCTTGCCAAGGCGATCACGGTCGGGCGGCAGAAGGCGCGGGTCATGGCCACCGCGACCAACGGCATCACCCTCTACCGGGTTATTCTTGGTCCGTACCGGTCGCGCCCGGATGCAGAGCGCGCGGGGGCGGCCACTGGCCGTGACTACTGGGTCTTTGAAGGGGGATCGGAGTGATGGCGGGTGGATTGGCGGCGGGAGTCGACTGGGAGTCGCTGGGTCACGATGCGGCAGGGAGCATCGATGCTGCGCATGCGGTGCTCGTCGTCGGTCAGGATCCGGTGGCGACGGCACGCGCGGCGGTGGGCCTCGGGCGTGCCCAGTCGCGCAGCCGACGCGTCGCGATCGGCGACCTCATCGGCGACGTCGAACCGCTGCAGCGGCTGGTACCGGGTGATGATCCCCATGGCATCGCGGACAGCTTCCTGTACGGTGTGTCGCTGAACAAGATCGCGCGCCAGGTTGACGAGTCGGGCATGCTGTTCGTGATGCCGAGCGGCACGGAACCGATGATCACCGCCGACATCATGGCGCACGAGCGCTGGCGCCGTCTGGCGGCCGGCTTTCGCGAAGTGGGTGCGCTGCTGGTGCTGGTTGCCCCGGTCGACGGGGATGGCGTGCCCGAACTGGCCGCAATGATGGATGGCGTGGTGGTGGTCGGTGATCCGTCATCGGTGCTGATGATCCCGCGGCACACCGTCCTCGCGCACATCGATGCGCCGCTGCCGCCGGCCGTTCCGGTGGCGCCGGCGCCGGCGGATGCGCCAGCCGGCACCGCCGAGCGGCGCCCGCCGAGCCTCACGCCGCCGCCGTTGATGCTCCCCAAGCATGACACCGACGAGCAGCGCCCGATCACGCCGAACATTCCCCGCGAGCGCCGGAAGGCGCCCCTGTTCGCGGCCCTGGCGGCTGCCGCCGTCGTGGCGATCGGCGGCACGTGGTACGCGATGGGTCGTCCCGGCCTCTCGTCCGCGCCCGGCACCACCGACGCCGAGGCGACGGGTGCACCGCCGTCGACGGACTTGCGCGTGATTGGTGTGGAGCCCGACAGTGCGCCGGAACCGACGCCCCCGGCAGTCGAGTTGCCGAGCACGCTCGTGGCTGTCGCAAACCCTCGGGACTCGCTCGATGCGGCGCCGTTCGGCGTGGTGATCGTGGCCACGAACGATGAAGCCACGGCGCTCGCGCGCTGGGCCGACCTCGGCCTCTCCCTCCCTGCCGGGACGGTGACGATGGTGCGAGTGCGCGGTGAACGTGGTCGGTTCTTTCAGATGCAGGCCGGCGCGTACCCGCGTGCGCGCCAGGCCGACTCGTTGCTCGCAGCATTGCGCAAGAGCGGCAAGCTGCAGCCCGACTGGGGCCGCGTCGTGTCGACACCGTATGCGCTCGCACTCGAGCTCAAGATCTCGAAGCAGGCCGCGCAGAACGTGGCCGACGGCTACGGCCAGCGGCAGATCGCCGCCTATCCGATGCTGCAGGGCGATGGCACCGCGACGATCTACGTCGGTGCCTTCGAATCACCCGACGACGCCGTGCCGCTGATGGCCGAACTGCTGGCCAAGGGCGTGAACACGAAGCTCCATTACCGGACTGGGAGAAGTTTCTGACGTGCGCCTGACCAAGCTCACCCTGCACGGCTTCAAGTCGTTCGCGGATCATACGGAAATGCTGTTCGAGCCAGGCGCGACGATGATCGTCGGGCCCAACGGCTGCGGCAAGTCGAACGTCTCCGATGCCGTCCGTTGGGTGCTGGGCGAGCAGCGGGCGCGCATGATGCGCGGCGCGAAGATGGAAGAGGTGATCTTCCAGGGCTCGTCCGCACGCCGCGCCGTGAACGTGGCCGAGGTGTCGCTGCACTTCGACAACACCAGCGGTGTGCTGCCGGTGGCGTTCAAGGAAGTGGTGATCACGCGCCGGCTCTCGCGCTCGGGCGACAGTGACTACTTCCTGAACCGCGTTTCCTGCCGCCTGCGCGATATCCACGATCTTGTGCGTGGTACGGGCCTCGGCGCCGACAGCGGCGTGGTCATCGAATCGAAGATGATCGATGCGCTGCTCAGCGACCGTCCCGACGATCGCCGCGAGCTGTTCGAGGAAGCGGCCGGTGTGGGGCTGTACCGCGACCGGCGGCGCAGCACCGAGCGTCGCCTCGAGGAGACGACGGTGGATCTGTCGCGCCTCGACGATCTCATCGAAGAGGTGCAGAGCCAGGTGCGCTCGCTCGCGCGGCAACGCAAGAAGGCCGAACGCAACGTCGAGTTGTCGCAGCGCCGCTTTGCCGTGGACGTGACGCTGGCCGCCCGTGAGCTGGAGAGCTGGGCCGATGAGCTGGTGACGCTGCAGGCACGGCTCGAGGCGTTGCGCGAGGCGGTGCCGACCGCCGCGGCACAGGCCGAGTCGGCGACGCGCGACCGTGAAGCCGCGCAGCGTGCCCGTGCCGCCGCCGAGGCGATGCGTGCGGAGCTCGCGCGCATGGCGCAGGCCCAGCGCGAGCAGGCGAACCAGGTGGAGCGTGAGCTGCGCGTAGCCGAGGAGCGCCAGCGCAATGCGATGGCGCGCCGTGAACGCGCCGATGCCGAACTGCTCGATGGTGAGGCGCTGGGCCAGCGCGTCGTGGCCGAGCGCGAGGATGCAGAGACGGAGCGTGAGCGACTGCGCATGGAGCTCACCGTTGCCGTCGAGCTGCTGACGGAGCGCGCCGCCACCGAGGAGGAATCACGGCGGGCCGTGTCGATGGCGCGCCAGCAGGTCGAGACTGCCGAACGGACGCTGCGCGATGCGCGTGACCAGGTGCGACGTCTCGAGCTGGATCGCGAAGGGACCGAGCGTGAACTGGCCGAAGTGCTGGCCCGCGAGACCGCACTCGACGCCGAGATGCAGACGCTCATCGACGCACTCGCGACGGTGGCCCGTGACGGCACCGACGCCGACGAGGCGGTGGAGATCGCGCGCGTCGACCTGTCGCGCGCACAGACGGCGTTGGAGGTGGCACGCGCTGCCGCCCAGATGGCACGCACCGCGGAAGCCGACGTGCGACGCCGGCTCGGCGACGCGGATCGTCAGCGCACATCGCTGCAGGGGCGGATTCACGGACTCGAGGCGCTGGACCGCGACCGTGTCGGCCTCGCGCCGGGCGCAGCCTCCGTGTTGCGCGAGCGTGAGCAGTTCGGCAGCGGCGCGGTGCTCGGTCCACTCTCCGACTTCCTCTCGGCCGAGAGTGACGCGGCCATCCTCGTCGAGCGCTATCTCGGTGCCACGGTCCACGCCGTCGTGGTGCGCGATCGCGCGGCTGCGAACGCGGTGGCCGCCTGGCACGCCGCCGCGCGCCCCGGGCCGGTGCTGCTGTTGCCGCTGGATGCGGTGCACGCGATCGCCGACGCCCCCGATGCGCTCGCGACACGCGTGACTGCCACCGCACCGGTGCAGTCGTGGGTGCATGCCCTGCTCGGCCAGGTGACGCCGCTGAGTGGCGGCAGCGGGTTCGTCGATCCTCGCGGGGCGATCTACCTGCCGGGCAGCGAGTCGGCGCAGGGCCCGATCCAGCGGCGCGCCGAACTGGCGATGCTGCGCGACGAGCTCGAAGCGCTGGACGCCGAGCGCGCGCGCATCACGGTCGAAGCACAGACGGTGAGCACGGCGCTGCAGGCCGGCGAACAGGCTGTGATGGCGGCGGCGGATGCGGCGACGCAGGCGCAGGGTGAGGTGCGTCGTGCCGGTGAGGCATGTGCCGAGGTGGAGCGTCGCAGCGCCCGGGCGCAGCGCGAGCGTCAGGATGCCGAGCAGCTGAACGGCAAGCTGCTGGAGCGGCGTGCATCGCTGCAGGCCCGCGCCAGCGACGACGATGCGAAGGCGGAGGAGCTCCGTGCGGGGCTCGCCGGCCACGAGGCGATCATCGCCGAAGCGCGCCAGCGATTGCTCGGCGCCGACGAGATGCTCGAAGAAGCCCGTGAGGGACGCACGGTGGCGCAGGTGTCGCATGCGCAGGCGCAGGCACGCGTGCAGGTCGCGCAGGACCGCGCGTCGCGACTCGTGCAGGAACAGGCGACGGCATCGGCCCGACTCGAGACGCTGCGCACCGAGTTGATGCAACTCGCCAACGCCGATGCGGCGCTGGCTGGCCAGATCGCGACACTCACCGTGCAGCTCGAGGAGCGTCAGCTCGCGCTGTCGGAGCTCGACACGCGACTGATCGAATCCGAGGAGGGGCTGCGCGCCGCGGATCTGTCGCTGCAGCAGGGTGACGATGCGCTGGAGCTGGTGCGCCGACAGGCCGTGTCGCTGGCCGAGGAACTGCACCAGACCGAGATGCGGCACACGCAGCTCGAGGCGCGACGGCAGAACATCCGTGAGCGCCTCGAGACGGAATGGCGCAAGCCGATCGCCGAGCTGCTCGAAGGCTTCGAGCCACTGGAGCTCGAGGCGGATGCGCTGCGCATCGAGAACGAGCAGCTCCGGCAGCAGCTCGACCAGCTTGGCCCCGTCAATCCGCTGGCGGTGGAGGAGCACGAGGAAGAGGTCAAGCGCCTCGACTTCCTCGCGGCGCAGCGCAACGACCTGGCCGAAGCGAAGCTGTCGCTGCTGCAGGCGATCAAGGAGATCGATGCGACGGCGCGCGAGCTGTTCCTGGCAACGTTCGCGAAGGTGCGCGAGAACTTCAAACAGATCTTTCAGACGCTGTTC
>Ga0105045_10001416_pt1 | contig 19537 bp, 14 predicted proteins | sample MAT02_FD_78089 | JGI IMG/M metagenome (GOLD analysis project Ga0105045, IMG submission 78089) | Freshwater microbial communities from Lake Fryxell liftoff mats and glacier meltwater in Antarctica - MAT-02 (megahit assembly) | ecosystem: Environmental > Aquatic > Freshwater > Ice > Liftoff... | reverse complement strand
TTTAGCAATTTCAATATAAAGTTGATTAAACTATGCACGCATTAAAACATTGCATCGTGGTCACCAGTTTTGATATTAATCAATCAGGGTATCTTGATTTTTCATATCGCGTGCAAGCGCTCTATGAGCGTTATCGACTCACTGTCATTAGCCAGCACAGCATTTTAGAGCCGTCATTACTTTTTTCAAACAGTAAATATTTAGTGATGGGTGAAGCTAGAGGAAAGCTTGGCTGGCTGAATTATTTATGGAAAGTAGCGCGTTATATACGCAAAACTCGGCCCGCACTGTTGGTTTTGTTACATTCAGGTTTGGCGCCTGTTACATTACTAATTGGCAATGTTACTAGTTGTTTATATTGGAATGAACATCCAACCAATTTAATACGCTTGCCAGAAAATTTTGCGCCTGTTCGATATATTGCAGCAATTGCTTTGCAAAAATTAGTTTTTTTGGGTGCGCGCAGAGCATCACTTATTATGCCAATTGGTGAAGAGCATAGAGATGATTTGCTATTAAATGGTTGCAGACCAACTATCACAGCTATGCTATATATGGGTGTTGCAGATAATTTTTACCTGCCTAAGCCTTTGACAATGGATATAAATCCACGCATAAACACTCAAATAAGCAATCAAACGATAAAGTTGATTTACACAGGCACAGTGAGTGCTGAGCGTGGCCGCGACGTTATGCTAAATGCCATGCAAATAGTGGCGCGTCATCAAGCGAGCGTAAATTTAACCATAATAGGCGCTAGTGAACGTGAGTTAATTTATTGTACGGCAATGATTCAACAGTTGGGAATTGCAGATTACGTAAAAGTTATTGGCCGCGTGTTGGGTGAGCAAATTCCCAGCTACTTAGCAGAAGTAGATATAGGGCTTTGCCTTTGGGAAGATAAAATATGGTGGCGCTTTAACCCACCTACCAAATTATTCGAATATTTGGTTGCAGGGTTGCCGGTAATGGCTAGTAATATCCGCACACATACGCGTTATGTTCAGCATCAACAAAATGGATGGATATTTGATTATGACGCACAGTCGCTTGCATATGCCATTATTGAAATGGCTAATAATCCACAACAAATACCATTACTTAAGAAAAATGCTACTGAAGCCGGGCAGCAATATTTGTGGAGCAAGTTAGCGCCTAAGTTTATAGAAGCAGTAACAAAGGTAGCCCCAGTATGACAATGCTACAATTAAATAAAAAATCGCTGTTATTAAAAGGTTTATTTATATTAGTCACAACTTTTATTGCTATCTTATTTGGGTTAATTTCATTTACAGGTAACCTTATTTTAGTTGGCTTAGTAGCAGGTTTAGTTGGCGGTGTTGTGCTACTTATAGCGCCAAAAAAAACGATAGGCTTAGTGATTGTGCTAGGCTTGACCACCCCTGCTTTGTTAGACATGGCTGGGCACGGCGCCAGTAAGGCACTTTGGGCAATCGCAATGATTGCATTACTGTTATGGATACCAGGCCTCATTAATTTAATTTATAGCAAACCTCATGAAAAAAAAGTGATTCCTTCTTTTATATGGCTAGCTTTAATATTTGTAATAACTGCGCTTATATCAACAATCATCACCCATTATTCATTGGGAGAGTTTTTGGGCGGGTTCAAACGTTATTTTCAAACTTTTGGCTTTTTAATTGCGCTCTCTGTGTTAGTTATTACCAAACAAGAAATGGATCGATGGTTAAAGTGGCTGCTGGGTATAGCTTTATTGCAGTTACCGTTTGCGCTATTTGAGCGTTTTTTACTGGTGCCATTACGTGGAGGCATAAGTTTGGGCGGCGGCGAGGCGACCGATGTTGTCGCCGGTACCATGGGGGCAAATTTAGTTGGAGGTAGCCCCAATGCTGTCATGGCAGCGTTTGTGTTGATTGCTTTTGCATTTATCTTCTCTCGGTGGCGAGTTGGATTGTTAGAAACCAATCGAATGGCGATACTGGGTCTTGGCTTACTTTTTCCGCTAGTGCTTGGTGAGACTAAAGTGGTTGTTTTGATGTTACCACTGACACTGTTAATTTTAATTCGCAAAGAAATTTTGCTGAATCCCATGCGCTACTTTCCTGCGATCATTTGTATTTTTGCTGTCACCTTCGCACTTGCCTATTTTTATATCATTATCATGCTAGACAGTCATTTTGTTGAAGCCATTAAAGGTATTGTGGACTACAACTTAAAAGAAGTTGGATACGGCAGCTCTAAGCTAAACAGAACCACTGTGATGACATTTTGGTGGGAACTACAAGGTTGGCATGACCCAGTGAGCTTTTTGTTTGGGCATGGCCTAGGTAGCTCTTATGGATCTGGCCTGCAGGCAGGCCATGTTGCAGCTAGGTTTCCTGGCTATGGCATTAGTTTAACCACAGTATCTACTTTACTTTGGGATGTGGGTCTAGTTGGATTGATAACCTATATAAGCATTTTTGTTTTAGCTTGGTTGGAGGCTAATAAGCTCTTGCGCCAAACCAAGCAAGCAATTGTTAAAGCAGATTTACTGGCTATTCAAGCGGCGATTGGGTTGACTTTGTTTTTTATTGTTTATTCAGATTCTCAAATAAACTTGTTAGTGCATGAAATTATTATTGCATTAGTGCTGGGTTATTTGGTTTTTCTAATCAAGCAACATGCACAAAAGCCAATAGCATTAACTAGCCCGGCAATAAAACAATAAGTTGTTTGTATGCATATCCTCTATTTAACTAGTGAGCAATGGCCAACTTTTCGGGCTGATATTGTGGCTTTATTTGGTAAATATTTGCCACGCTTGGGGGTGACTTGCGACTTAGTAACAGAAGCTGATTTAGCCTTAAAAAATGGGGTAACCAAGCCGGTAGCTCCGTGGCCAGCAGGGCGCGCAATTTTATGTGGTTGTCCGAAAAATCGGGCATTGCAGTACATAGTTAAGCTCTTACACCAGTGCCGAGTTTTATTATTTACGGACTATAAAAAGTATGATGCTATTCAAGTGCGGGACATGACGGTGATTGCGTTGTTGGCAATTTGCATGGCAAAATTGAACAAAATCCCTTTTTTTTATTGGTTATCTTACCCACAATCAGAAGGGCAGATTCAACGCGCACAAGCACGGGGCTTGCAAGGGGGAATGCGTTATTGGTTTCCATTACTACAAGGCCATGTAGGTAAATGGTTGCTATATAAAATTATATTACCAAAAGCAGACCATATTTTTGTGCAAAGTGCACAAATGCAACGAGATATTGCAAAACATGGCATTTGCTTCGCCAGTATGACACCAGTGCCTATGGGGGTGGATTTGGAAATTGCAAAATCAGCTTTAATTATTCCCACCGAAGATGAACGACTAAAGGGTAAACGCAGTATTATTTATTTAGGCACCCTAGACCGCGTGCGAAAAATTGATATTTTATTTGAAATGCTGCAAATTGTTAAGCAAAAAATTCCCAACATTACATTAGTCATTGCAGGAGATACTGAAGACCCCCAACATCGAACATGGCTGACTCAGCAGGCAGCAAGACATGGCGTGGAGGATTATATTCTTTGGACAGGCTGGTTGCCAACACATGAGGCTTGGCGGTATGTGGTTAAGGCAGAGATTGGCTTATCGCCTTTACCGCGTGGCTATTTGCTTGACATGAGCTCGCCCACCAAAGCCATAGAATATATGGCATTAGGGCTGCCTGTTGTGATGAATGATAACCCAGATCAGGCGCAGCTAGTGCAAGAAAGTGACGCGGGAATTTGCGTGGCATTAAGCGCGCAAGCTTTTGCTATTGCCACTATTGAACTCTTAAATAACCCAGCAAGTTCAAAAGCGATGGTGCAACGGGGTAAACAATACGTTATGCAAAAACGAAGCTACGAAACTATTGCGATGCAGTTAAGTGCTCAATACCAACAACTTAAAATCAAAAATAACGAGAAACTACATGCTAAAGACTTTTTTTGATGATTTAACCGTGTACAGGGAAGGTTTGCTAGCACAGGGCTTTTGGGCATTGCAAATTTACCGTTTTGGACATGCGCGCTTTAAATATCAGAGTAAAATCATACGCTGGCCATGGGCCATCGTACACACCATTTTAGCGAAGTTATGTGAGATTTTTTTTGGTATATTTATTGGGCCTAAAGCGCAGATTGGCTGCAGATTGTTGATTGATCATTTTGGTGGCATTATTATTCACGGCGAAACAGTGATGGGTAATGATTGTAGCTTGCGTCAGGGGGTAACCATAGGCAGCCGCAATTCAAAGTTCCCACTTGACGCGCCAGTGATTGGCGCAAGAGTTAATATTGGTGCGGGTGCTAAATTGCTTGGTAAAGTTTACATCGGTGATGACGTTGATATTGGTGCTAACGCAGTTGTGCTTAAAGATGTGCCAGCTAACCATATTGCAGTAGGTGTACCTGCGGTTAATAAGAAAAAATCTAATGGTTGCTAAAATTATAATTCTTTTAATTACTGACTCTAAAATGTCATACATTTAATTTAGACTTTAGTTAATATCACTGTCATGGTTAAATTTATTTCATGTTGAATGCACATTTAGGCAAGCCTTTATTAAAAAAAAATCTTGGACGCTTAGAGTTTATTAAAACCCTAACTCGCTCGCTAATTTGTCAATATTTAAACAAGATATCTATTAAACACATTGCAGAAGGCCAAAAGCAGGTTGCTGTGTTTGCATTTGACTTTATTGGGCATCAAATCAATTTAAAAGGCTTTTACGAAAGGCAAGAGTTAACAACAGCTTTTAATTATTTATTACAAAAAAACCTAATCCGAGGCAGTGCAGCAGATGTAGGAGCAAATATAGGCAACCATAGTTTGTTTTTTCAGCAATTTTTTAATAAGGTTTTTAGTTTTGAACCAAATCAACGCACTTTCAAGTTATTAAAAATAAATGCTGAGTTAGTGGAAAACATCGAATGCTTTAACGTTGGGTTATCTGATGTTGAAGGCTCTGCAATCCTCAACCTCAATACTAATAATATTGGGGGGTCGCACATATCACAGAATGTAAATCTCAAGTTAGGTTTGCAACAAGAAATTATTCTTAAAACGCTAGATTCTTATGAAGACACTTTTAAGGATAAACTAGGGCTAGTTAAGATAGATGTTGAAGGCCATGAACTAGCAGTTCTAAAAGGCGCTATCAAGCTTTTAAAGCGCGACCAGCCCGTGGTTCTATTTGAGCAACAAATCGAAAATTTTGTAGACGGTAAGTCGCCAGTCGTAGCGTTCCTTGAGTCAATTGGGTATCTTACTTTTTTATCTGTTAAACCTTTCCCCAATGTTCCAACATTTATGCCAAAATTAATACAAACTTCATTGGTAATTTTCTTAAGAACCATATTGGGGTTTGGCTATCAGGTAAGACAATTGCATCAAATTCCTGTCGATTCTTACCCCTTTATTATTGCACTTCCTAGCAATAGTATTTCATTAGACTTATAAAAAATTTAGTTTTGACTGCTCTTGAATACGTATAAATACACTGTTTTTACGCCAACATTTAATCGTGCAAAAACGCTGGCACGCGTTTATGAAAGTTTATTGAAACAAACATATCAAAGTTTTGAGTGGCTTATTGTGGATGATGGTTCTACCGATGAAACTAAACAGTTAATTGAAGGTTGGAAAGAGCAAGCCACTTTCTCCATTCGTTATCATTATCAAATTAACAGTGGTAAACATATTGCACTGAATCGTGGAGTCACCTTGGCTAAAGGTGAGTTTTTTCTGATTGTAGATTCAGACGATGCATTTTTGCCAGATGCACTACAGACAATGCTTTATTGGTGGGAGAAAATACCAATTAAAAATAGAGATACATTTACTGGCGTTGTAACGAGGTGTCAATATGAAACAGGTGAGATTTGTGGACCAGAATTTATAAATGAACCTTTAGATACAAATGCGCTTGATTTAAGATACAGGCATAAATATCGCCAAGAAACTTGGGGTTTCCATCGAGTAAGTGTGCTTAAACAATACCCTTTTCCTGAAGATACTAGTGTGAAATTTGTACCAGAAAATATTGTGTGGGATGCTATTGCTAGAAAATATAAAATACGTTGCATTAATGCACCATTAAGAATTTTTTACCAAGACTTGACTGAACGCATCACTAAGGGAAGCCCAAAAAGAAAAGCTGCGGTTAAACAATATTTTTTACAGATGCTCAATCGAGATTTTTCATATTTTAAATATGATCCAATTACTTTTATTAAATGGGCTTTACTTTACGTGCGTTACAGCCTACATCTCCGAGACTGGCAATTTATGCATTTAAATAGATTTGATAATTTAGGTGTATTTTTCTTGTGTGCATTATCAATTCTGCCAGGTAGTTTTATTTATTTAAAGGATATATCAAGTCCTAGATAAGTGTTTAGTCCTAACAGGATTAAATTTACCGCCATAAACATTAAAGACAGCATCAAACAAAAAATATCTTAAAACTGTCACAAAAAATTCTTCTAATTTTATTAGTATTGATCTTGTAAGAGATAACGCTATTTAATTAACAATATTAGCATTTGAATTTATAGAGAGCGTTTATGAAAAACTCTAAGGAATTGTATTTACTAAATTTTTATAATGAACAAATGCAAGAATCATATCAAAGTGCAAAAACTTAAACCCATGTAAGACCAAACTTTGGTGGACTGCGCGTGCTGTGCTTTTATCAGCCCTGCGGAGACTCTAACCATATTTTAAAGAAAATTTAAAAACTCTTTATAATAGCTCGGTAAATTAATGAAAACAATCAGATGAAATTGAGCTTAAATCACCATCATAATTCTGATGTCATTAAATTTTTTCTAGCCTTTTTAATTTTTCAGACGGGGGCAAGTTCGTCTTTTTGTTTTGCGCAAGACAACTGGTTGCCTGTACGAGACGTCTCGTTATTAATTGAGCCCAATAGTATTTTAGATTTTTCTGCACTTGCGCCCTCCGCCGTCCCAATAAATACAAGGTTGATAGTCAATAAAGAGGGACATTTAGCTAAAGCCGCTGTAGCAGACAAATCATTACGGTTTTTGATGGGCTCGCTCGGCTTTGGAGTGTCTAATGGCGGGTTTCCTAGCCATGATTTAGCAGATTTATATGTCAAGCAATACCGCTTACATGGCTACAACATGGTGCGACTAGATTTTGTAGAAGCAACATTGATGGAGGGGCGTATTGAGGATTTTGATTTTAATCCGACTCAATTAGATCGTTTTTATTATTTATTGTCTGTATTTAAAAAAAATGGATTTTACTTTGTATTAAATGGTTTAAGCAGCGATAACGGAGGTTATGGGAATGTGAAAGAGCGTTGGGTAGGCCAAAAGAAATTAATGTCTGATATCTATTATGATGCGGAAAAGCAACAGCATTGGAAGGCGTTAATGAAAACCATGTTGGGTTCTGTGAATCCATACACTGGGCTTTCTACGCTACAAGACCCTGCTTTAGCAGGTTTGATTTTGGTGAATGAAAACGGCTTAGCTTTTGTGAATCGGCTGCAAGTGCCTGAACCTTTTCGCAAAATGTTTGCCAGCTGGCTTAAAGAAAAATACGGCAGCACTCTTCAATTACAAAATGCTTGGGGTAGAGAATTAAAAAAGGGTGAAAGTTTGAATGATGCAAATATTGTATTATCTTCAACCGAAGATTGGCCATCTGCTCGCACTCGCGATTCACAAATGTTTTATACAACATTAGAAAGAAAAACTGCTGATTGGATGACTGCATATTTAAGAGATTTAGGCTATAGAGGCCTGGTGACTGCTTACAATAATTGGTTATCACCAGCGGCAAATGTGTCACGTAGCCAGTTTGACTGGGTTGATATGCATGATTATTTTGCGCACCCAGATTACATTACAGGTGAAGAATTAGTTGTAAGGCAAGATAGCATGCTAGAACACGATGCAGGCTATGTTCGCGAGTTGGCCGTAAGTAAACATCTTGGTAAAGCGTTTACTGTTTCAGAATTCGGTCAGGTATTTTGGAACCAATATAGACGTGAATCTACCCTTGCAATCCCAGCTTATGCGGCATTCCAGCAGTGGGATGCTATCTGTCAACATTCAGGGGCGCTAGCCTTAAGCTATGCAGATAATCAAGGTAAGCCACAAATTATTCAGCCGTTTGCGGTTGGACTTGATCCAATTGCAAGGGCTACCGAGACCTTGGCAGCTTTATTATTTCTGCGAGGAGACGTAAAAAAAGCGCATAAGACTATTGCCGCAAAATTGACTTCTAAATTTGTTTACGAGGATAATTCACATTTGGGCGGCATTATTGGTGATATTTCTAAATTAAGCTTAGTAACTGGCTTAGTATTAAAAACTGGCTCAAATCATTCGACCAACAACTTATATGATGCAGAGGTTACTTCGGCTAATACGTCGATTACATTGACAGATAAGGGGGAACGTAAAAGCTATACTATAAAGCCGAATTTCTTAACGCGGATAGAGGACTACACGCAACAGTATTCTAAAAAATTAGCGCCTAAAATTAGCAAGATTAAATATCTTGAAGATAATCGCTGGACCGAGCGTGTTGAAAATTTGCGGCATGCTGGTTTGCTAACACCAAAGAACTTGACCGATACAAGCAAAGGCATTTATCAAACTGATACGGGCGAGATAATGCTGGATAGTGTTCAAAAAAAGTTGACTGTTATTACCCCGAATACAGAAGCCGCCGTGTTTGACGAACCGCAAAATATAACGCTTAAGCAATTGAAAATTATAGAAAGTGACGGCGCCATGATGCTAGCGGTTTCATCAATGGATGGCCTACCAATTGCAACTAGTCAGCGCATGTTGTTAGTGCTGGCAACCGATGCAAGAAATTCTGGCATGCGCTTTAAAGATGCGGCGATGAGCCAATCAATCAAGTTGGGGGAGACTCCGGTGTTGCTCCGCAAGGCAAGAGTAAAGCTTGTTTTAAAGAATGAGTACCCTACTCAACTTAAGCTATATGCCACGAATTTGCGTGGTCAGCGCATGCAAAGTCTTGAGCTTACACAAACTTCAGACGGCATTTCATTTGAGATAGATACTAGTAAACTTGTAAATGGCCCAAGCATATACTTTGAAATTGCAAATTAGGTAGTACGTTGAATCAAACACATACACATATAACGCGTAAGCTAAAACTGGCAATTGTCGTACCAGAAATGCTGCCTGTGCCGCCCACACAAGGTGGTGCTGTTGAGCATTGGGTGCACGAGGTCTCTAAGCGACTTAATCAAGAACTTTTTGAAATTACTATTGTATCTAGGCCATCCAGTAACCTTCTTAAGCAAGCGATACCAAGTATTGAATACGTTGGAATTCCATGGACAAGCCTCGAGAGGTTTTTTTATAAGATGAAGGTTGGCTTAAGCTGGCGTAACCCATTGCGCTATTTAGCAAAAATACAAAATGTATTTTCTTATGGCTGGCGTATGGCTAAATTGGTCAAATATGCTGATTTAATAATTTTACATAATGAGCCTAATCTCCTGTTTTTTATCAATAAAGGTACGCATCAAAAAATTTATTTACACATGCATAACGAGCATTTAAGCCTTCAATTATTAAGAAAATTTTATCGAAAAACGTTAAATAAAGTGGAGGCTATTTTTTGTGTGAGCGATTACATTAGGCAAGTTGCTGTCCAGTATTTTCCTGAGCACCGTAATAAATTTAGTGTTATTTTTAATGCTACAGATGCAAATACTTTTAAGTCTTATGGTAAAAAAGCGCATAGCGAACTCAGGCAAGTGATTAAAATAATACCAGACAATGTTTACTTGCTTTATGTAGGTCGTTTAACAGCACAAAAAGGTGTACATGTATTGATATCAGCATTTTTGAAGGCACAGCAGCGGCAACCTAATTTGCGTTTAGTCATTGCTGGCAGCTCTTTTTTTGAAGGTGCAATCAAGACTCATTATGAGCAATCACTTGTTCGCTTAGCACAGCCAGTGAGCGAATTTATATTGTTCACGGGTTTCTTATCCCATGAAAAACTCAAGTACTTGTATTCAGCGGTGGATATTGTTGTGGTTCCTTCAATATGGCAAGACCCTTGCCCGCTCGTTGTTTTAGAGGCAATGGCCTCTGCCAAAGCGGTCATTGCTACTAGGGTTGGCGGTGTGCCAGAAGTGTTAACACACGCGGAGAATGGTTTTTTGTTGCAGCCAGATAATGTTAGTGCACTTTCTGATGCGATTTGTACGCTTGGAGGCAATCCAGATTTGCGCGCTAAAATTGGAATTGCGGCACGCAATAAAATAGGTTTGTATTACCAATGGGATAGGCTGGTGCAAGAGTTGGAATCTGATTTAATCAAAAATAATATCAGCGATATTAATTCTCAAGAATTAGCATGATAATGATTGAGTCACTGATTTATCAATTAATGCTTAACTGCAAAGCTTAGTTCAGCAGAATAATAATATATGATTGCAATTGTATATCCACAATTTTATGGTGTCGGTGGGATAGCCCGCTATTTAGATTCTTTTCTAAAAAGTTTGCCAGAGCAACATCCTCCAATATATCTTATTATTGGAGATGAGTTTAAAGATTCACAAGGCTATCGGGGTGTCGAAATTATCCATATCCCATTTACTTCCAATCGAATTAGCCTGTTAATTTGGACTATAAAAGTACGAAAAATACTGCTTCAATTGCACAAACAAGGAAAAATTGAGTGGGTTAACTTACACATTCCACCGTTAATTTCTGGACTTTTATTACCCAAAAAAATCCCATTGGTATTGACTACCCACACAACTTACTTGGGGATGTCAGGCAGATTTTACTCAACACAGTATTATCAAAGCCAGTGGAATTGGGTCTCAGTAAAAATTAAATATTGGATGGAATGTCGTATTTTTAAGCACGCTACAAAAATGATTGTATTGACAGAACAAGCGCGTCAAGAGGTGATGGCGTATAGCTATAAAAATGCGATTTCAGTTATTCCAAATGGTGTAGCCTTAGATAAATTTGTGCCAAATCCACTAGTCATGAAAGACATAGATGTTTTATTTTGTGGGCGTATAGAAACCCGAAAAGGTAGCCGCGCTATGGTGCAGCTTTGCAAATTATTGATTGAAGAAAATACCAGTATTAGAATTTGTATTGTTGGGTACGGAGAAGATCAATTTTTTGTACAAGAGCATTTGTCAGTTTATAAAGACAACATTTTACTCACAGGAAAATTGTCTTTTGAGCAAACTATTACCTATTATCAGCGTAGTAACATTTATGTGTCAACTAGCTATTACGAAGGTTTGCCGGGTACATGCTTAGAGGCAATGGCGATGGAATTGCCTGTGGTAGTCTGGAATTTTTTGTTTTATCGAGATTTAGTGATTACAAACCAAACGGGTATTTTAGTAAATGCGAACGATATTCAAGCTATGTCAAAAGAAATACAACGACTGTTAGCGAACGCTCAGTTAAGAGTCGAATTTGGGAAAAATGCTAGAAAGAGATTATTAAATAGCTATGGTTGGGAACACCTAGCAGTCCGAGTATTAGCAGTATTTAATGCGTAAACAGCTATATTTGCTATACAGCTAGATTAAAAGTCTAAAAAAGAATACTTATTATAACTTTTTGATGACTACTTAATGAGCCTATGTGACTAATTAAATCCTTCGCCTATTCATTCTAATGAAACAAAGTTTCTGTAAATTAGTAATTATACGAAAAAATATTTTTTAAAGGTAGTGGCTAAAAACTATTTTTCAAAAAAAAAGGCTAATTTTGATGATAAAGAACGTTGTTAGCTCTAACCAAAAACAAAATTTTATTAAATTATCTTTTTTAATTTTAGAATCTGCTATTTATAAATTTATTTTAGCCAAAACTCTATCTGTAGCCTCAGGAATTAATGTTTTATTTTTTAGTTTTCAGCAAGTGAAATTAGATATTAAGAGAAACTTATGTGCAGATTACAACGACGAAATTGAACTTAATGTAGAGAGAAATTTAATTGATTTAAGCGATTTTCCGCAACCTGGCCATAATTTGCAAGACAAAACTAATATTAAAGTGATGATGTTAGGTTTGCGAGGATTTCCTAATGTGCAGGGAGGTATAGAAGCGCATGCAGAACATCTTTGCCCACTACTTGCTGAACTTGGCTGTGATGTTACTGTTATAACGCGGGCTCTTTACCAGCCAAAAGACGTTGGAAGTAGTTGGAAGAACGTCAAATTTAGCAGTATATGGGCGCCAAATTCCAAAAGCCTAGAAGCAATAGTGCATACTTTTTTAGGTGTGCTATATGCAGGTATAAAACGACCAGATGTTTTACATATTCATGCGGTCGGTCCTGCACTGATGACGCCTTTAGCTAGACTGTTAGGGTTGCGAGTAATAGTTACACACCATGGTCCTGATTATGAACGTCAAAAATGGGGCTGGCTGGCGCGCAATATTTTATTACTGGGTGAATCTCTAGGAATGCGTTTTTCTAATAGTAGGATTGTTATTTCAAATGTGATTCGTGAATTAGTTTTACGCAAATATATGGTTCATTCCGAAGTGATTCGCAATGGTGTAGTTTTGCCTTACTTGAATGCTTGTGCAACTGAAATGCAGCAACATATTTTTAAATTTGGCTTAACACCTAGTAAATATGTGTTGCTTGTGAGCAGATTAGTGCCTGAAAAACGTCATATAGATTTAATAAAAGCCTTTAAGCTAGCTAACTTGAAAGATTGGAAATTAGTACTAGTGGGTGCTTCAGACCATCCAGATGCTTATGTTAAAGCGTTGCAGCGACATGCAGCAACTTGTGACAATGTAGTTATGGCTGACTATCAAACTGGAGATTGTCTGGCTTCATTGTATGCTAATGCTGGGCTTTTTGTATTGCCGTCGTCTCATGAAGGGTTGTCGATTTCATTGTTAGAAGCGCTTAGTTACGGTTTGCCAGTATTAGCAAGCAATATACCAGCAAACTTAGAGATCTCTTTACCTGCAAGCCAATATTTTCCGATGGGTGATATACAAGTTTTAAAAGAAAAAATAGTTGAAATTACCGCAAAGCCTGTGAATTTGAACAGCCAACTAAACGTTCAAAATTGGGTGAGCCATTACTACAATTGGCAGCAAGTTGCTCAAAAGACTGTAAATGAATATAAGAGTGCTTTGCGTTGAAGATTAAATTTGTGTGGTCAAAATAGGCTGATTTCTGAGTTAATGCCCGACAATGCGGCAATTCCGAATACTTGACAATTTAGATTGCAAGTTAATAAAACAAGTATAAAAAAACGATAATTATTGAAATTTTTGTAACCAACTAGGGAAAGTCATGAAAAAACTCGTTTTATCTGTCACCATAGCCAGTATTATTTTATCCAATACTGCTATGGCTAACCCAATTTCTTCCATTACCAAACAATGGACATACAGCCATATCAATACTGGAGTAATTGGTCAAACGTCAGAAATTTCTGCTTATGATGTGTTAACTAACTCCTTATGGGTGGCAGGTGTAAAAGGGGTAGATGTGTTAAATGCAAACAACGGTAGTTTGATTCAGCATATTGATACTTCAGTATTCGGTGCTATAAACAGTGTTGCAATCAGTAATGGTGTCGCAGCATTTGCAATTGAGGACAGTGTTAGCGTAAATGCAGGGACGGTTAAGTTTTTTGACACTACAACCCGAGCACTAACTGGCGGTATCAACTCGATTACGGTAGGCTCACTTCCAGATATGTTGACATTTACGCCTGATGGTAGCAAATTGCTGGTTGCTAATGAAGCTACTCCAATTACTTATGGTACAAGAATTGGTAGTACAGTCCCTAGAAATTATGGCCCTGCGACAGTTGATCCTATCGGTAGTGTTAGCATAATTGACATGGGTACGCGCACGATTTTAGCAACAGCAGGCTTTGCAGGTGTAATGCAAACTGGCAGTAATATTCGTACCAATACTGGCATGGATTTTGAGCCAGAATTTATTACTGTGAATACATCTGGCACAAAAGCTTACGTGACATTGCAAGAAGCTAACGCAATTGGTGTGCTTGATTTAATATCAAATAGTTTTGAGAGAGTTATTGGTTTGGGGGCAAAAGATTTTAGCTTGCCAGGCAACAGTATCGACTCATTAAATGATGGCATCATTAATTTCGGGTCTCCAGTAGGTGTTAAAGGCCTCTATCAGCCTGACGGTATTGCAGCCTATACCTCAGGTGGTAACACTTACTTGGTAATGGCAAACGAAGGTGATTTCCGCGGAGATGATGCAGATCGCTCTACAGCGAGCTCATTAGGTTCAGTAGCTCCTTTAAATAATTTGCGTGTATTAAATACTGATTCATCAGCAGGTAATTTATTCACTGCAGGTGCACGTTCTTTTTCTATTAGAGATGAGAGCGGCAATATTGTGTTTGACAGTGGTGATTTCTTAGATAAAAAAGCAGCACAGCTTGGTATTTATGATGATGCTAGAAGCCGAGATAAAGGTGTTGAGCCAGAAGGTGTAGAGTTATTTAGTCTAAATGGTAGAACAATTGCGGCAATTGGTTTAGAGCGCACTCTTAAATCAGCAGTTGCTTTGTATGATATTACAGATCCAGCCAATGCCAGCTTTTTAGATATGATAGTTACGGATGGTGATTTAGCGCCAGAAGGCCTTGAAGCATTTTCTATGGGAGGCAACATTTACCTTTCAATCGCAAATGAAGTTTCAAACACTACAACACTTTACAGCATTGCCCCTGTGCCTGAGCCAGAAACTTACGGGATGTTGCTAATAGGACTTGGATTGGTTGGGTTTATGACAAGAAGGAAAGCTAAGTAACTTTGCATCTTTGATTGTTTTAAAACCCTCCATTGGCGAGTTTTTTTGACGATAATTAATCATTATATTAATTATGACAAATTAGTGTAACAAACCTTAGCTATAGTGACTGTTAAGATCAATTTTTAATGGGTCAACAATGCAAAATTACGCTGATATTTTTACTAAATATTTCACATTACGGGCTTAATATGGCGTTTCAGCAGCTACGCTATAGTAAAGAAATCACGCCCTTATTATTTATTAAAATGCTGGTGGATCCTGCATTAATGATTGTTTGTTTAATAGGTGTCGTTGGCTATTTTGGCGAGGCTTTTGAGCCTAAATATTACGTTACTGTTATGATTATTTTCGCGTTAACTTTTCCAGGAAAATGGTCGATTGCTAAAACAGTACTTCAAGATTTAGGCTATGTATTTAATAGTTGGCTATTTAATACAACCATTTTGCTACTTTTTGGTTATGCCACGGGATATTTAGAGGTCTTTCCACGCAAAGTTATATTGTCTTGGTTATGGATTACGCCGCTTTGCATGCTTATTTTTCATATCAGTATTGATAAACTTTCATCCAGCATTGGTTTTACTTCGTTCGTCATGCGCAACGCGGTGATCGTAGGGGTCAGTGATTTAGGATTGCAGCTTAGAGATAAAATGATATCTGAGGTAGAGCTAGGCCTTAAATTTAGAGGGTTTTTTGATGATCGAGAGCTAGAAAGATTAAAAATTGCTTCAGAAAAAAAAGATGAGTTGCTCGGTAACTTCTCTAAATTAAGTGAATATGTTAAAAACAATGCCATCGATATGATTTATATAGCATTGCCGATGACATCTGAGCCGAGAGTGCTAGATTTATTAGACGACTTAAAAGATACCACAACTTCGATTTACTTTGTGCCAGATGTCTTTATATTTGACCTAATACAAGCTCGAATTGATGATGTTGCAGGTATTCCAGTCATTGCAGTTTGTGAGACTCCATTTTCTGGAATAATGGGTTTGGCGAAACGGGTTAGTGATGTGCTTTTTTCTGTAATGATTTTGATCTTGGTTTTACCAGTTATGTTGATGATTGCAGCATTAATAAAAGCGACTTCAAAAGGTCCTGTGCTTTTTAAACAGAGACGTTACGGCTTAGACGGCCAACAAATTATCGTCTATAAATTCCGCTCAATGGCAGTGAGTGAAGATGGCAGCTTGGTAACGCAGGCAACAAAAGATGATGCCCGCGTTACGTCAATTGGGAAGTTTATTCGCAAAACTTCTTTAGATGAGTTGCCTCAATTTGTTAATGTTATTCAGGGCCGAATGAGTGTGGTCGGGCCTAGGCCGCATGCGGTTGCGCACAATGAAACTTATCGTAAAGTTATCAAAGGATACATGATTCGGCATAAAGTCAGACCTGGCATTACAGGTTGGGCGCAAGTTAACGGTTTTCGCGGGGAAACTGAAACGATTGATAAAATGAAGACACGAATAGATTATGACCTTGATTATTTACGTCAATGGAGTTTGATGCTGGACATAAAAATTATCTTTAAGACAATTCATTTGGTTTTTTTGGATCGAAAAGCTTATTAGTAAAATTCTTACACGCATTTTTATTTTTCAATTGCTTAGCAACTATTTCTTTGCTTTGTATTTGAGCTAGCTCTGTTTCACTAGCCATGGCTCTTGTCCCATACTGGCCGTATTAAATATTAATGCAGCTAATATCATTGCGTATCTGTTTTTTTACATAAATTTAAAACGTAAGTATTAAACTACACGAATTCAATTTATCATCTTGCCTTCGGTATTAAATTTATATTTAGAGCCCAAACTAGTCTTTTATTACTACATTTTAAACTTAGAATTACTTTCTGCTGTAACAAAAAATTGTTAATCTAAGTATATAAAATACACACGATTGGAGTTAAAAATGAAATTAGTTTCTACTTTTGTGGGCGTCATATTACTAACTTTTATGACATTTACAGCGCAAGCGCTTACATTACCTTCTCCTACGAATTATCAATTAATTGCAACTGGGGGCGACATTAATTTAACGTTTTTGTCTAAAGAAGCTGCTTATTCCAGCGATTTGTTTTTAGTAGGGTCACCTAATGTTATTTTAAATAATCAAACCGCAGTTATTGGTCAACAATTTAACCTTGGTAGTTTTCAGGCAGGAATAGACATCGTATTTTCTTTGTTTGTGAATGATACTGGTCACCAATTTTTTACAGGCCCAGCCTCTTCAAATCCAGACAATGTAGTACATGCGCTATTCAACGAGATTAACGGTGATACTATTCAAATTCAAATATCATTTGAAGATTTGTTGAACGGTGGTGATTTAGACTACAACGATTTGATATTTTCTGTCACAAATGTTGCTGTTGTGCCTGAGCCACAAAGCTATTTAATGATGTTGTTAGGTTTGTTACTTTTGGTGCAATTGAAACGCCGTAATCAACATTAATCGCAAACCCTATGGCATATTCGTAAGTATGTCTTTATTTTGTCTATTGTTAATCTATATAACGCCACCTTTCTTGTTTTAAAATAAGTGAATATAATATTTTTAATATCGCAAGGGTGATTTGATGTGAAAGCAATGATTTTAGCGGCAGGTAAGGGTACCCGTGTGCGTCCGCTTACTTACGAACTACCAAAACCAATGATTCCAATTTTAGGCAAGCCTGTGATGGCTTATTTGATTGAGCACTTAGCAAGCCACGGAGTGAAAGAAATCATGGTGAATGTGAGTTATTTACAGGAAAAGATTCAGCATTACTTTGGAGACGGTCGACTGTTGGGTGTAGACATTGGTTACTCTTTTGAGGGAGACATAATTAACGGTGTGATTGTTCCCAGCCCAGTAGGTTCGGCTGGTGGTATGCGTAAAATTCAAGACTTTAGTAATTTTTTCGACGAAACTACTATTGTAATTTGTGGTGATGCTTTAATCGACCTAGATATTACTAAAGCGCTTGCGGAGCATCGCCAGAAAGGCGCTCTAGTAAGTTTGGTTACGATGCAGGTTCCTATGGATAAAGTATCTGGTTACGGAATTGTGCTGACAGATGATAATGGCCTCATTGTTTCATTTCAAGAGAAGCCTTCTCAGGCAGATGCACTTTCAAATTTAGCTAGTACAGGGATTTATATTTTTGAGCCTGAAGCATTGAATTTGATTCCCTCAGGTAGCGAGTTTGATATTGGCTCTGATCTATTTCCGCTATTGGTTGAGAAAAACTTACCATTTTATGCTATTAACCATAATTTTAATTGGATTGATATTGGTAACGTTTCTGATTATTGGGAGGTGATGCAGCAAGTAATGCTTGGTGAGGTGCCTGCCATGCGTATGCCTGGCAAGCAAGTTAAACCTGGAATTTGGGTGGGTTTAAATGTACATATTGATTGGACGAACACGCAAATACAAGGCCCTGTTTACATTGGTTCAGGATCGCATATCGAAAAAGGGTCAAAAATAGTAGGGCCAACTTGGATAAGCAATGGTTGCCATCTGCAGCGCGGGGCAAATGTTGTGCGGAGTGTATTGTTTGAATATACAAGGGTTGGACAAGACATTACGTTTAATGAAATGATTGTATGTGGTGAATATTGCGTCGATAAGTATGGCCGAATGATGCACGTGGATGATGAAGTGTGTGATCTTATTTGGGTGGACGCGCGTGAAAAAGTTATTTATCCAAGCAATTTTGAACACTACAGACTTTAATATGACCACAAGTTAACTAGATTGCAATAAATTTGTATTTAACATTAAATATTAACGCAATATCTATTCGCCAAGCTAACCTAATATTTAATTTAGACGAAAGTGGAATAACATTAAAATACTTAAAAGGTTACGTGATCTAAAAGATCAAAACGGTTCTCTGAAAGAAAATACCTCTACTGAGTGTCTTGATTTCATATATGGTACTGAAGTTTGCTTGTATTCAGATCCATTATCGTACGGCGTAGGTGCGCTAATGAAGCAAGATATTGATAGAATTAAACTATGTAATATAAAACCATATTAATCGCTTATAAAATATTTTTTGTTTAAAGTCTAAAATTTGATTATTTCGCTTAGGGTATTTTAGTTGATAACGTTATATACTCAAAAGCTATAGGTATCCGATTCTAGTAGATTGCAATATGGTCAACTCATGACCTTAAAGCTCTAACAAACTTAATCTTGATGATAGTTCTCATATAGTTTATCTTGAGTGAGCCTCGTAAAATTACATAAGTTTATTAACTCGTGTAATAGTTTAACAAATTGCCACACTTGCTAAGTTTTTCCCTAATTCTTTTGCTCATACGTCGCTATTCGCAATAATTAGCTATTGAACTGCACTAATGTTGTCACTAGTTATTAATATATAGTTCTAAGAAGTTCATTAGTATTCAAATGAATTAATGGGCTTACATTTCTCTAAGGTTCTTTTTATTTTGGAAGGGTAATCGTCATATCGTTTACCCAATTATTTCCCCCTTACACTTTAAAAACAAAAAAGACCTACAGCGATTAAACTGTAAGCCTTTGATTTTTTGGTGCGCCCGAAGAGATTCGAACTCCTGACCCCTTGGTTCGTAGCCAAGTACTCTATCCAGCTGAGCTACGGGCGCATGCTCAATATTATACGCGATACTGCTTGTTTCTTAAAGCTTGTTTTGCCTTTTAATTGGCGGAGAGCGAGGGATT
>Ga0105045_10001413_pt1 | contig 19572 bp, 20 predicted proteins | sample MAT02_FD_78089 | JGI IMG/M metagenome (GOLD analysis project Ga0105045, IMG submission 78089) | Freshwater microbial communities from Lake Fryxell liftoff mats and glacier meltwater in Antarctica - MAT-02 (megahit assembly) | ecosystem: Environmental > Aquatic > Freshwater > Ice > Liftoff... | reverse complement strand
CGCTGCCCAAACTCTCAAAAACGCATTTCCAATTTTTCCCCGAGCACTATCGTTCCCTCGCGTGACTTCCCGCCCGTCCATCCTCCTTCGCTTCGCGCTGCCCTTCATCGCCACCTGCCTCGGCGTTCTCGCTCCGTCATCTTTCGGGAGCCGATTCCTTGAGACACCCAGTGAGCGCGTCGAAGCCAAAGAATACGAAACCGGCACCCTCGTCTCGCACCACCGCTTTCTCTGGAGCGGCTCACGCGTTCATCAGGTGCGTGACGCAAGCGGGGATGAGGTCCTCGTGACCTACACCGGTTCGGGCGAGGCGGATTTTGCGGCGGGGAGCGGGGGATACGGTGGCGATGCGGACATCACCACTACTGGCAGGTGGCCTCTACTCACAGCGATTGCAGTTTCCGCTCAACCGCTCTAGACTGGACGAGTGTATGAGCGGTGAATCAAACAATATCAAAGCCCTTCTCGAGGAATGCTCGGCATCGGGCCTGCGCCGGACGGCGGCTCTCGAAGCCTGCCTGAAGGTCCTCGTCTCGGCCGACCAGCCCATGACGCTGCAACAGATCGCCGCCAGCTCGGCCTTCGACGTCTCGTGCGATCCGGCCACGATCTACCGCCTCGTGAGCCGCCTCGAGGAACGCCGCATCGTCCGCCGCATCGGCTTCCACAGCCGCGCAGCCCACTACTGCCTGCGCGAGAATCACCACCAGGACTACCTCATCTGCCGTGACTGCGGTTCGGTTGAGGTGCTCGATATCGCGTGTCCGGTGGAGCATCTCGAGAAACAAATCGCGGAGGAAAGCGGCTTTGCCGACCTCGAGCACGAGTTGGAGTTTTTCGGCCGCTGCGGCCCGTGCCAGAAGTGATCGCGTCGTGATCTCCGACAGCGGGGCATCGAACATTTTGTTCTCAAAATTGCGATAATCGCAAAAATGTTGATTCTGCGGCGTTTTGGGATTGAGCACGGTGACAGATTTGATATAGTGGCCAAAGTTGATTCGCACTGATGCGAAATCACCGCCGACCGCGTTATGAAATTATCCTGGAATCGTCTTGCCCTGATCTTCGGAGCCTTTATTATTGCACTCATGGCGATTGATAGACTCATCCGGATGAACCAGTCGGCGATGGCTGATTTCGGCGTCGGCGAAGGAACCCTGGTTGCAGCGGACAGTGCCGCCGCGCTTTTTCTCGTTGGCCTCATTGCCGGCGTCGTCCTCGGCATCGCGATCTTTTTCGGCTACCTCGTCTGGCGTGAGAAGAAATACGCGGAAGAGCCCGATCAGCTCGACCTCCTCCTCGAAGAGATCGCCGCTGACGAAAAGCGCAACGCCCTCTTTGTCGATGACAACGCCTCGTCCGACGATCGCGCCGAGTCCCCCGATCCGTGGGAGCGCGGAGCCGACTGGTGGAAAACCGCCGACGAAGATTAATCAGCCCCTCGGGTGGAACTTGCGGTGCACGTCGCGCAAGTGTTTCTGATCAACGTGGGTGTAGATCTGAGTCGTCGCGATGTCGGCGTGGCCGAGCAACTCCTGGATCACGCGGAGATCCGCTCCGTTCCCGAGGAGGTGGGTCGCAAAAGAGTGGCGCAGGAGGTGCGGGTAAACATTGGACTCAATCCCGGCGAGTTTGGCGCGTTCTTTGACGATCTGCCAGATGCGGGTGGTGGTGAGTTTCTTCCCCCACTTCGAGAGAAAGATCTCGCTGCCACTGTGGCGACTCACGAGGGCGGGACGCTCGCCCGCGAGGTATTGCCCGATGGCCTCGCATGCGGCGGAACCGACCGGGACAATGCGGGTCTTGTTCCCCTTCCCCGTGACGCGAATGGCGCCGTCTTCGAGGAAGAGATTCTCGAGGCGTGCTCCGGTCAGTTCGGAGACGCGGAGCCCGCTCGCATACATGAGCTCGAGCATGGCCCGGTCGCGTCGCGAGAGCGGCAGGGTGTCGTCGATGGACTCGAGGAGTCGCTTCACCGAGGGTTCGTTGAGGGTCTCGGGGAGGTATTTCTCGAGGCGCGGCGAATCGATCTGGTCGGCGACATCGGACGCCACTTTTCCCTTGCCCGCGAGGTGTCGGAAGAAAATCTTGATCGCGATGAGCTGCACCCGCAGGCTCGAAGCGGCGAGCCTGTCATCGAGGCGGCGATGCGCGAGGTAGGAGGTGAGATGGGATAGCTCCACCCGGCCCGCTTCGACGATGCCGTGCCCGCCATTCATCCATTCGGCGAAGGCCTCGAGCGAGCGCCTTACCGAGAGCTGGTAGTTGAGCGAGAGCCCTTTTTCAACGGCGAGGTAGCGAATGAAACGGTCGATCTCGATTTCCATACCGGGGCAAGGGTCAGAGGAACCATCCCTCGGTCAGGTAGTCGGTAATGATAAAATGTTTCACACCATGTTCGAAGACTTTCTCATCGAGAGTCACGATAACGGCGAGTGGCTCGTCGCCGAGAGCGACGACACCCTCGAGCTTCTTCGCGAGTTCGGAATCCTTCTTCACGAAGGCATACTCGGAGAACTCGTTGAGATCGCCGTAGGGCGGACTAATCTGGTAAACGTAGTAGCCTTTCACGTCGGTGAAGGCCTCGCGATCGCTACCGTAGTAGTCGGAGACGCGCTCGATGACGACACGGAAGGTGGACGGTCGCGGCATCGTGCCTTCACGGAAGCGGACAAAATGACGGTCATAGAACTCGGAAAAGATCCCCCAGTCGATCTTGAGATTCCCATCCTCCACCCGGATAATAAGCGGGAAGCCCTGATCCGCATCGCTGGTGGATACGAGGTAGACCCAGTAGGGACCGCCGAGTTCATTCGATGGCTCCATCTGGAATAGCTGGAGAGAGTAGCGGTCAATCTTGTTGTCGGGCCACTTCTTATAGTAGTCCGCGATCGCAGGCTGCAGGCTGTCGCCCTGGTAGGTGTATTTGACACGCGACTGCCAATCCGGCGCGCGAAGGAAGGCGTCGATGACGTCGTTCGTTCTCAGAAGAGGACTGTCGTTTGGCCCGGGAGCGGCAAAACTGGCGGGTGGCTTGTAGTTCGTGCTTTTCGCCGACGGTCCGGACAGGGAACGGTCCGCGGGATCGGAGGCTTCTGCACCTGCGGGCCCAATCATCGCGGGAGCAGCCGCATCCGGGGCCGAAAGAGCAGCAGAAGGGGCCGGGGCCGTGGTCGGAACCACGGCGGGTGCGGGGGCGGAGGATTCCACCGGGATAGACGAGTTAAATCTGTCTATTGCGTCGTCAACGAGGTCGAGGCTGGGAGCCCCAATCACGGAACCGCCTGTGCTGCCGGGAGTGGGAGCGGTCCCGTTCACGATCTGCTGGACTCGCTCATCAATCGAGACAGCGGGACTTTCACCGCCAGGACTCGCCGCACCCTTCGTCGCCGATTGATTGGGGGTGGCGCCGCCGCTAGCGGCGGGAGTAGCGGACTCGCGGGAAACCGCGACGGGGTCGATGATAGCCGGTATATCATCGCCGGCAGGCTCGTTCGCGATCGTTGCCGCCTTGGCTTTTCCTTTCGCCGTCTCTTCCGGTGACTCGACGACAGAGCCTTCTTTGTAAGCCTCTGAGGGATCGGGTCCTCCGAACATCTGCCAGAGAAAGACGACCATCAGCACCGCGATCGCCGCAGCACCGACGAGGCACGAGATCATCACCACGGCCGTTTTACTAAGGCGACGCCGGTCTCCGGGTTTACGAAGCGAATCACCAAAAAGTTCATCGAGCACGTTTTCGTCCTGAGGAGCGAGAGTATCCTCGACCGGAGCCGGGAGAGCCCCGCCAGCGCGAAGCAAAGGGGCGGCGGGAGGTGAAAAGGGAGCCTCCGGCGAAGAGAATCGATCGGGCGCCGACATGCTCGCGGTGACCGGTGCCGGGGCGGCATTCTCCATTGAGCTACCGGGCTGCTGCGAGAAGAGCTTTCCAAAAGACCCCTCGTGCAAAGGATTAACCGGGATCTCGTCGTAGCGGTCGGCAGCGTTGAAATCGGAAACCGGCGCGGCCAGCTCCAGCGGGAGAGGTTCTTCGATCTCTCTGTAATCGATCCCTTCGGGAACGGAAGAGGGTTGGAGATTCCATGGCACTTCCAGCGGCGGCGCGGCGGCGAATTCACCCGCAAGCTCCTCCTCGCTCCAGGCCGGAGCCTCGAGCCCGGCCGGAATTTCATCCGGCTCGGCGAGGTCGGTGAAATAACCGTCGTCTTCCCCGCTTGCATCCATGTCGGGATGATGGGCGAATTCACCGCTCCCATCGAAATCGGGAAGCTCCTCGTAAGAAGCGTCGTCGAGTTCATCGAGCGGGATGAGCGCTGTCTCCGTGGGCAGCGGGATGTTCAGATAACGCGGTGCCTCAGCCTCGTCAGCAGTAGGGGGAACAATAAAATCGTCGGGGCTGAACTTGTGAGTCTCGACACCGGGCTGGGGGAGCTGCACCCGGGTCCTTACCGCTTGCCCCGAGTTGTCACCGAAGAGGAGAGCGGCGGCGGCGCTGAGATCCTGCCCGGCGAGGGAAACATCAAGGCGGGGCAGGGAATTGGAACCCGAAACCTCCGAGCGCAACCCCGGGAGATCACTCGGCCGTGCATTTACCTGAATCGGCTGGGTAATGACAGCCGCGGGCGACGGCGGTGCCGGTGCAGACACTGGAAAGGTCGTCACTTCGACGACGACCGGGCTCGAAGACGGAATCGGGATCGGGGCCTCGGATCGAAGATCAGCCTCAGGGGCCACGGGAGTGATAGGAAGGACCGGAGGCGGAGGCGTGAAAAACGCGGGGGCCGTCTCCGCCGGGACCGGAGGAGTAAGAGGGCGCGGTTGCAGCGGCCGGGATACGGGCGTCGGGATCTCGACACTGGTGGTCGTTCTCGGAAGAACCGGCACCGGAAGCGGATCTGTCGCCGGCGTAGGGTCCGGGACCGCCACGGGATTTGCCTTTGCCGCAGGTGCCATGACCGCAGTCGCTGCCACCCGAGCCGGGGCGGACGAGATCTGTGGAGGTTCCGCGAGCGCTGTAGCCGCTTGGCCATGGGATGCCGCATGAGATACGACTGCCTCCTGCTGATTGCTCCGGGTGGCGGGATTTGAGGCGGGACGGCGCGGCTCATCGTCCTCGACTGCCTGGGTGATGTCGCTGGGGGCGGTGATGGTCGCTCCGCATTTCGGACAAGGGGCGGACACGCCGGCGAGATGGGTCGGAACGCGGAGCTTCGCGTCACAATTTGTGCAGGTGAATTTAATCTTTTTCACGTTGGTAAGGCTCAAATGGGTTCAGCACTGGACGTGTCGTATACGCTTCGGCCTATAAAACTAGAGACGCTCGAGTAGGGAGGGGGATTAGACAAAATTTAACCTGTTCCCACCTGCGCTCACGGATAATGCTAAAAAATTTTAACATTGATACGCATAAACGCAACTTTTGATTCAATTCCTTTTAAAATAAAGGAAGATTAACTATCAATATTGAGAAAATTAGGCTGAGATTTTAAAAACATCGACTCGCCTCAATTTTCGAAGCGCTTATTCACCGACCCGGCAGGGCACGAGAATGGCGTCGCGCATGCCGTGAAGAATCTTTTTATCCGACGGACAAATCGTCGCGAGCACGCCGCCCAGGGTGACATGTCCATCGACCGCGCTCACAAAATAGTAGGGACAGAGGCGCACCCGGCCCTCCATCATTTCCACTGCTCCGGTTTCTTCATTGAGCCAGGGGTGGGTAACGAGTCGACCGCCGTGGAAGCGCTGCAGAACATAAGGGGAGTCATCGAACGAGGCGATCGCCTCATCGACCGCCACGCCCCACTCGCTCTGGGAGGCGTCCTGACCGACCGTGACGCTGCGGCTGCCCCAGGCGCGCTCGTTGAATCCGCTGAGCTTCAGGACGAGTTCGCGCTCGCTCTGAGAGAATTGTTTCAGCTCGGCAAAGCTCTGCACGTCGAGCCCCGGGATGACGGCGTGGTGCGGCACCCCGGCCGGATCGACGACCCAGCTCCGGGGAAAAAGCTCGCGCAGCCGCTTCCAGTTCGCATCGCGCAGCTCCCGACGCCAGACCTCCTTGAGCGGATGCGACCAGAAGAGCGCCGACCAGAGCTTTTCCTCGAGCCAGGGTTTGAAGGGGCTCGTGAGCTCGACCCGGCCCAAGGCGACGGCGGCCTGCAAGTCCTCAATCCCCGGGAGGTTTGGCAGGTCGAAGAGCTCGAAGAAACGGTAGACGTCGCGGTCGGTGACCTCGTAGTGCTCGACCGATTGCACGCGGAAGTCGCCCGGTGCCCGCGCCGCGAGCCACTCCATCTCGGGACGGTAGGCGGCGGACTCCGCCGAGACGAGGATGTCGGCCCCGCCCCGGCTAAAGATCGAGGCGAAGCCCTCGAGCATGCCCCGCTCTCCCCCGATGATGCGGTGGGCGGGGTTGGTCGAGCCGTAGATGCTCCCGAGCCAGGCGGTGAGGCCGATGCCGCCGGGGACGGAGTCGAGCTCGGTCGCGGTAAAACCATCGGCCGTGAGGATGAGATCGGGCCGGATGACCCGCGGCACGTCCTCTAGTGTGGGCGCGGCGAGCCCGGTCTCGAGCAGCCCGGCGGGTTTGCCGCGATCCAGATAGTCGGCGATCCAGCCCGGCAGCGATCCTTTGCGACTGCGACGATAAATGAGGTCGCAGACTTTTTGAAAGCGATGTAGGAGCGGCCCGAGCTGCTCGAGGTATTTCACCTCGGCGGGACTGAGGACAAAGGGCTCGGGCGAGATCCGCCAGGCCTTTTCGGCAAATAGCCCGCCATCCGGCAGGGCGGCGCGGACGAGCTCGGCTTTACGGTTCCAATCTTGCATCGGGTCGAGGCGGGGGGCGCTGATCATCCCTGTAGTAGTCGAAGCGCGGCGCGTAACATTTCATCCGGTCGCACGAGATCGCCGGATATTTTTTCGATCGCCTTCTGTGCCTCGACCTGTTTGTAGCCGAGTGAGATGAGCGCGAGGAGGGCGTCATTCTTTGCGGCGGCCTCGGGAGTGAGGGTAGACTGGACCGACTGGGCCTTCCACGCATCCTTCACTCCGACCTTGTCACCGAGCTCGAGAACGATGCGCTCGGCCGTCTTTTTCCCGAGCCCGCGAATTTTCGAAAGGGTGAGGATGTCTCCAGCAACGACGGCGTCTTTGAAGTCCGCCGCCGCCATCCCGCTGAGGATGGACATGGCCACCTTCGGCCCGACGCCGGAGACGTGATTGATGAGGAGACGGAAGAGATCGCGGGCCGCTTCGTCGGGGAAGCCGTAGAGCGTCTGTTCCTGCTCGCGGATGTGATGGTGGGTGAGGACCTTTGTTTTGCTCCCGATCTGCCCGAAGACCTCGTCGCCGAAGAGAGGAACGGTGACCTCGTAGCCGACCCCGCCGGCATTGATGACGAGGCGGCCCGGCCAGCTTTCTTCGAGGGTCCCTTGTAGAAATGTGATCATCGGTGTTTAGTTTCAACCAACTCGTTCCCCGCCGGATGGCAACTGGATTTCAATCGATCACCCTGAAGACGCTGTTTTTCGTCACCGCTCTCGCCGCGCTCCCGCTGAAGGGCGACGAGCCCGATGCCCCGGCGCGCCGTCTCGGGGTGATCTTCGAAGGCAGTTTTGAAAAAGCGGAGATCACGACTCCGATCGAGGGCGCTCGGAAAACTCAACTCACCGCCTATTACGAATGGGATTTCGGGGTGCGGCCCTTCACCGCCGCGACCTGGCGGGAGCGAGCGCTCGATTGGGAAAAACTCCTCCCCGCCGCCCTCGCCGTGGCGGACAAACTCGTCGACCGCCTCGAGCCCGAACTGGTGCGCGACTCGCGGGGTATCATCCTCTACGCAATCTTGAAGGACAAAGACCCCTTCCTCACCAGTGTGATGCTTTCCCCGAAGCTGCTCGAAAAATTTCGTGAGACCCTCGGCGACCGCCTCCAGGTCGTGCTCGTGGATCGCCACCGGCTCTACCTTTTTCCCGCGACAGGGGGAAGACTCGCCGACTACGGCCCGGCTCTCGTCACCGAATTCCGCCGAGCGAAGCTGCCCGTCTCGCTCGAGATTTTCCTGCTCGATGAGGACGGCTTCGAGGTGATAGGCGAGGTGGAGCGCTCGGCGCCGGTGGAGACTGCTCCCCTGCCCGCCCCGTGACCGTCACCGGATTATTCTCCACCACAGGCGGTGATGGCGGCGACGAGTTGCTCCTGGAAATACTCGTCCGCCTCTTCGTCGAGGAGTTCGCCCATCTCTTCCAGATGAGGCAGCAGATCAGGATCTCCCAGCACTTCAGCGGCCTCGAGACTCAGGATGCTGACCTCGTCAGACTTCCATTCCTCGATCAGCGCCGGCTTGACCCGCTCATCCCCGCGCTCCGCGAGGCCGACGAGCGCTTCGCCGCGGATCTCGGGATCGGGGTCCGCCATCGCCGCGTGCAGCGCTTCGCGGAGTTCCGGCGTATCGAGATCGGTATGCGACCCGAGGGCAAAGACCGCATAGTCGCGCACCTCGCGATCTTCATCGCGGGACAGGGTGATGAGGGCCGCGACCGCATCGGGATCGTCGTTGCCGGCGAGACCGACGGTGACGCCATAGCGGATCGAGGGCTCGGCGCTCGGGACATGGCGGACGAGATCGGGAATGGCGCGATCATCAGAGCGATGGGCAAAAGCGGCCGCCGCCGCCGAGACCACGACAGGCTCGCCGTCTGCGAGGAGCCGAATGAGAACCTCGACGGACTCTTCGAGAAAAGACTCGTCTCCCCAGCCCAGCTCGGCGAGGACCTTCGCCCCCACGGCACGATCGAGCGCATCGGTGCTCTTGCTGTATTCAACCCCGAGTTCGAACTCCTCCTTTCGCCCCCGGTAGTGGACGAGACCGAGTCCGGTGTCTTCCTCGACTTCCTTGTCACGCACTTCTCTGAGGCCGGTGAAGGTCGCGCGAAAATTCTCCACGACGGTGCGGCTCGGGGTGCGGTCCTTTTCAAATCGTCTGTTAAACCGTCTCTTCATCGTGGCGGAAATAGGGGGCGGTCAGGCACCCTGACAAACACACGTAACCATCTTGACGGGATCACTCTTCTCCGCGGTCTATCCTGATGATATGCTCGCCCTCGCGCTGGAGGTTGAGCCGGTCGCGGGCGACGGTCTCGAGGTAGCCTTTGTCGGTTTTCAAAAGCCGATGCTCCTGGCGCAGGCGCAGGACCCGGGCCTCTTTCTCATCCCGGATATGGGAAATGCGCCCCTTCTCCGCTTTCAGATCGCTCTGTCGCTCCATTTCCGGACCGAAGAGTTTCACCACCGTGAGAATCAGGAGCACATAGATCACGACCTCCATGACCCGGGAAAGACGCTTCCACACATTCGCGCGGGGCTTGGCCCCCTCTCCGTCGAGAGGGAGAGAGAGCTCAATGTTGTCTTTAAATTCCGGGTCACGCATGGTCTTGACTGAAGCCGGCGCTTAGACGCGCATCTTGCCGCCGTAGATGGCGTCATCGCCAAGTTCTTCCTCGATGCGGAGGAGCTGGTTGTATTTCGCGATCCGGTCCGAGCGGCTGAGTGAGCCTGTTTTGATCTGACCGGCGTTCGTGGCCACGGCGATGTCGGCGATGGTGCTGTCTTCGGTCTCACCCGAGCGGTGGCTGATGATGCTGGTGTAACGGTTCTCTTTGGCGAGCTCGATCGCGTCGAGCGTTTCGGTGAGGGAGCCGATCTGGTTCACTTTCACGAGGATGGAGTTCGCCACGCCGAGGTCGATTCCCTTTTGGAGGAAGGAGGTGTTTGTCACGAAAAGGTCATCGCCGACGAGCTGGGTCTTGTCGCCCATCTTCTCGGTGATCGTCTTCCAGCCGTCCCAGTCGTTCTCGTCACAGCCGTCTTCGATCGAGATGATCGGATATTTGCTCTGGAGCTCGAGGTAGTAATCGACGAGCTCGGAAGCGGTCTTCTCGGACTTGTCGGACTTTTTGAAAACGTATTTGCCTTTGGCCTTGTCAAAGAACTCGGACGAAGCCACGTCGAGAGCGATGAAGATTTCCTCACCGAGCTTGTAGCCGGCCTTGTCGACGGCCTGGGCGATCACTTCGAGCGCGTCGAAGGCGGAGTCAAGCACGGGAGCGAAGCCGCCCTCGTCACCGACGGTGGTGGCCAGGCCGCGATCCTTGAGCACTTTCTTGAGGGCGTGGAAAATTTCAGCGCCCTGACGAAGTGCTTCACGGAAGCTCGAGGCACCCTTCGGCATGATCATGAATTCCTGGAAATCGATCGGGGCATCCGAGTGGGCGCCGCCGTTGATGATGTTCATCATCGGGACGGGGAGCACTTTTGCATTCGGGCCGCCGATATACTTGTAAAGCGGAAGCTGGAGCTGATTCGCCGCCGCATGGGCCATCGCGAGCGAGACACCGAGGATGGCATTGGCGCCGAGATTCTTTTTGTTCGGCGTGCCGTCGATCTGCAGCATGAGCGTGTCGATGGCTGTCTGATCGGTCGCATCGAGGCCGATGAGCTCGTCCGCGATCTTCTCGTTCACGGCCTCGACCGCTTTGAGGACGCCCTTGCCGAGGTAGCGGTCCATGTCACCGTCGCGAAGCTCCCAGGCCTCGTGCTCACCGGTGCTGGCGCCGCTGGGGACGGCCGCGCGACCGATCGCGCCGCCCTCGAGTTCCACATCGACTTCTACCGTTGGATTCCCCCGGGAATCGATGATTTCACGGGCGCGGATGTTGGTGATGGTCGTTTCAAACATGACTTTGTTCTTCGTTTAGTTTCCTCTTGTTTAAGAAATCTTCAATATCAAAAAGCCTGAAATTATTGTAATTCCAAGCATTCTTTTCTGGTGGCCTTCGTAAGCGAAACACGAGGAATTGCAAGCATCAACCTCGCAACACGAGCCGCTCAGCGGGGAAAAAGCGACTTCCACAACGGGTCGAGTACCTCTTTGATCGTGTCGCCAAAAAAGACCATGGCGAGCAAGACGAGGATAAACAGGACGAGGTTGACGTAGCCTATCATCAGACCGATTGCCCCGAGGGTATGACCCGGAGCAGGTTGCACCGGACTGTGACGAGCCCTGGCGAGGGCGGTGTGCCCGAAGATGATCGCGAGCGGAGCGAAAAGGATGCCACCGACGCAGGTCCCCACCCCTAGAATTGCCGAGACAATGGAAATGGCGCCGTAAATCGGAGAGGGAGGCAGGAGAAGTTCGTCATCGTCCTCTTCCGAACTCTCGCGGAGAGCGGATGGCGGAGTCGTCGTTTTTTCGTCGGATTTTTCCGGTCGGATTTCATGAGGCATCTCGTCGAACGTGGAGGACCGGATCACCGCATCGGGGCTGGTGTCGGGACTCGCCGGTTCACGGGGGACCGGAACAGGCTCTTTCGTCGGCTCGGGCGCCAACGGAGTCAAGGTTCCCGGCGACATCCCGGAGCGCCTCTGCCCGGGGAAAAGGATGTCGGAAGAACAAATCGGGCACTCCACGACAGTCCCTAAGAAACTTTCATCTCCCGACACCTTCTGCCCGCATTTCGGGCATGCCACTTTGATCGTTGCCATCTGGGCTTGCTACACTGGATGGGAAGAAAAGCCGAATCCTTTCTTCGCTGCAATCTAAATTCAGTATCGGGAGGGAGATGACTCGTTCGGCCTTTGAAACTCGCAAGATCCGGGATCACTCCGCAAGCACATCGATGACGTCGGGACGGCGGTCCAGAATCTCAATCAGCGTCGCGGCGGCACCAGTGGGCTGAGTGGCATTACGCTCCCATTTCTGCAACGTCGAGAGAGGGATCCGCAGACGGCGGGCAAAAGCCTCTTGCGAAAGATCGAGCCGGTGACGTACGCTCGCGACGACAGAGCGTACCTCGAAATTTCTCGCCGCCTCGGCTCGCGAAGTCTCGGGCTCAACTTCGCGACGCGCGGCGCTCCCGTCCTTGCGGATGAGGACTTCGGAGACACGGGCCGCGGCAGTCGCGCCGGTGACGACAGAATCTACCTCGCGGGCGAGGGTTTCAAGATAGGAAGTTTTTTTCGATTTCATGGGCTTCTTCGTTGTCAATCGTGGGATTCGCGATCGAGAGCTTCAAGGTCCGAGCCAGAGAGATTTTCTTTTGCGTTTTTCGCGTAGCAATCGGCGAGCACGATCAAAGACTGGTCCACAACGCGAAGGTAGATCACTCTAGCTCCTCCTCGCTTGCCCCTGCCTTTTGCACCGAATCGAAGCTTGCGCAGACCACCGCCGCCGGAGATCACATCGCCTGCGTCGGAATGATTAGCGAGGTAGATTTCCAACGCGAGCAGATCATCTTCCGAAAAAATCGCAGCCGCAGATTTCATAAAACGCGCCGTGTAGCGGAAGAGGAACTTCACCCTTCAATGTTCTCTTTACACTCGATTTTCACAAGAAAAAATAACCTTAAAGGCTAGTTTTATCGAACCTACGGACTGCCCCTCGTTTTCAACCACCTCCGGTTACGCCAGCACCCGAGAATGCGCTTGAACTCGCCACAGGCGGGAGCAGTTTGCGCTTACATCATGAAACTCTCCCATCTCTTCTCTGCGGCGGCTCTTGCCGGCGCTCTCGCCTTCACCGCCTGCGCGGGGAAGAGTCAGGCCACCGCCGCCGCGCCGACTGCCGTTGCCGGGACGACGACTCCGGCAGTCTCGTCTTTTAAAGAAACCGCCAGGGCCGATCCCGCGACGGTGACGCCTTACCCCTTCACGACCTGTGCGGTGATCCGCAAGGAACTCGAAGGAAGCCCGAAATACCGCCGTGTTTACAAAAATCAGGAGGTGATCTTCTGCTGTACCCCCTGCCTCAAGGCCTTCGACACGAATCCCGAACCCTACATGCCGAGGATCATCGCTGCTGCGGCCGCAAAATCCCGGGGAGAGACGGTGAACTCGGCCTGGTAAGCCAAAAGGCCAAAAATCAGCGGTCTTCGACTTCCACGTCGATGACACCGTCGCCCTTTTTCGTTTTGCGCCCGAAGAGCGCCCCGATGTCGAGACCGAAGTAGGCGAGGCAACTGATCAGCATGGCCGCCGCCGCCGCTTCGTCGAGATTGCCGATTATGGGAAGATTGTCGGGGATAAGCTCAAGAAATCCCGCAGTCGGGTTCAAAAGGTAGACCACACTGATCGCGCCGAGGATACCCACCACGATGGACGAGCCTACGCTGCGCTTCTTCGAACCTTCGTTTGCAATCGTCTTTTGATTTTCCATATTTGAATTCTGCCCTTTTCCCCGGAGGAAGCCAGTATAATCCACTTCCGACTTTGTAACGTATCAAGGCACGACAGACTTTGTGAAATATTTCACAAAGTCCCCTTGACCCTCGAAAATCGCGCACCGATAGTCCAAATTTTGATGCGCTCTGCTTGACCGAAGAGCCAGAAAGCTGCCATGCCGACCACAACCCGGGAAATTGAAATCAAGGACTCAGCCGCCCTTTCGGCCGGGTTGGAAGGCTATCAACAGACGACCGAAGATCTCGTCGGCGAAAAGCTCGTCCTCAACATGGGCCCGTCGCACCCCGCGACCCATGGCGTGCTGCGCATCGTCCTCGAGCTCGATGGCGAGGTCATCACCAAGGCTGACCCCGATGTCGGCTACCTGCACCGCGGCGACGAGAAGATCGCGGAGAACATGCAGTACAACCAGTTCGTCCCCTACACGGATAGACTCGACTACCTCGCCCCGCTCGCGAACAACGTCGCCTACGCCCTCGCCGTGGAAAAGCTGATGGGCTGGGAGCTGCCCGCCCGTGGCCAGGCGATCCGCACGATCTGCTGCGAGATGGCCCGCATCTCCGCCCACCTCCTCGGCATCGGCGCCTACGCGATGGACGTGGGAGCGATGACGGTCTTCCTCTACACCTTCACGCAGCGCGAGACGATCTATAACCTCTGCGAGCTCCTCACCGGAGCCCGCTTCACGACGAGCTACACCCGCATCGGCGGCCAGATCCGGGATCTGCCCGAGGGTTTCACCGACCAACTTCTCAAGTTCTGCGACGAGTTCCTCATCTGCCTCGACGAGGTCGATATCCTGCTCACACGGAACAAGATCTTCCTCGGCCGCACCCGCGACATCGGCATCATTTCCAAAGAGGACGCCATCGCCTGGGGCCTCAGCGGCCCGAATCTCCGCGGCTCGGGAGTCGATCACGACGTCCGCAAGGCCAACCCCTACCTCGACTACCACCGCTACAAGTTTGACATCCCGATCGGCTCGGTCGGCGACTGCTACGACCGCTATCTCGTCCGCATGGAAGAGATGCGCCAGAGCGTCAGCATCCTGCGCCAAGCCGTCGCCGGTCTCCCCGACGGCCCCATCAATGTGGTCGATGCGAAAGAGCGTCTCCCGAACAAAGACCGGGTTCTCATGAGCATGGAGGAGCTCATCCACCATTTCATCCTCGTCACTGAAGGGCTCGACGCCCCGGCCGGCGAGGTCTACTTCGGGGCGGAAAATCCGAAGGGTGAGCTCGGCTTCTACATTCACTCCAAAGGCGGCGGGGTCCCGTATCGTCTAAAGATCCGCGCGCCCTCCTTTGTTAACCTCAGCATCCTGCCCAAGCTGCTCGAGGGCTGCATGGTGAGCGACACCGTCGCCATCCTCGGCAGTCTCGACTTCGTAATGGGAGAGTGCGACCGCTGAGCCCAACCATTTGCCTGCCACCATGTCACTCGCCGTCCCTTCAGAACTCGAAAAAGAGATCGATGACCGCATCACCCATTACCCGGTGAGCAAGCGGTCGGCGGTCCTCCCGGTGCTCCATCTCCTGCAGCACCACTTCGGCTATGTCTCCGACGATGCCGTCGAATGGACTGCCGCCAAGCTCGAGCTCGAACCGATCAAGGTGCTCGAGGTGGTCACTTTTTACCCCGGATTCCGCCAGGAAGCTCCCGGCAAATACCACATCCGCGTCTGTCGCACCCTCAGCTGCGCCATGACCGGCAGCTACGAGCTGATGGAGTCGCTCTGCACTAAAACGGGGATCGACCGCTCCGGTGTGACTCACCACCACCCCATCGCAGTGAGTGAGGATGGAAAATTCAGCATCGAGTTCGCCGAATGTCTCGCGAGTTGCGGCTTCGGTCCGGTCTGCATGGTCAACGATGATTTTCACGAGGCGGTCTCCGATGTGGACGGTCTCATTAGCCAATATTCCAAGTGATGAGCGGCATTTCCTACAAAAGCGGCCGCGTGCCGCACGCCAAAGAGCACCGGGTCGTCTTCCGGAACATTGATCGCGTGGGCTGGGACACCTCCATCGCGACCTACATGGGCGAGGGCGGATACGAGCAATTGAAAAAGGCGCTCGAGACCCCGCCTCAGGAGATCATCGACGAGGTCAAAAAAGCAGGCCTGCGCGGACGAGGCGGAGCCGGTTTCCCCTGCGGAGTCAAGTGGGGCTTCATCCCCCCGACGAACACCAAGCCGGTCTATCTCATCTGCAACGCCGACGAGTCAGAGCCCGGCACTTTTAAGGACCGCTACATCCTCCATCAGGATCCCCACCAGCTCATCGAGGGCATGGCCATCGCCTGCTTCGCGGTGGGAGCGAGCCTTTCCTACATCTACATCCGTGAAGAGTTCCCCGAAGCAGCAAAGATCGTCGAAAAGGCGATCGCCGAAGCGCACGAAAATGGATTTCTCGGCAAAAACATCCAGGGCTCCGGATTTGATCTCGAGATTTACGTCCATCGCGGGGCCGGCGCCTACATTTGCGGTGAAGAGACCGGTCTGATCGAGTCTCTCGAGGGCAAGCGCCCCTACCCCCGCATCAAGCCGCCCTACTTCCCCGCGGCGATGGGTCTCTACCTCTGTCCCACGATCGTGAACAACGTCGAGACGCTTTGTCACGTGAAACACATCCTCGAGATCGGGGCGGAGAACTGGGCTAGGACCGGCACTCCGAACAACACCGGCACCCGCATCCTCTGCGTGAGCGGTGACGTGCAGAAGCCCGGCTACTTCGAAGTCGAGGTCGGCAAAGTCACGATGGGCGAGCTCATCAATGACATGTGCGGCGGCCTCAAGCCCGGACGCGAGCTCAAGGCGGTCATTCCCGGCGGTTCCTCGGCCAAAGTCCTGCGTGCAGACGAAGTCTTCACGGTGGGCCGCGGCGATGATGCCCGCAAGCTCACGATTTGGGACATCCCGATGGACTTCGACACTCTCGCGGCCTGCGGATCGATGGCCGGATCGGGTGGCGTGATCGTCATCGACGACAGTCGCTCAATCAGTTGGGTGCTGAACAACATCAACAATTTCTACGCCCACGAGTCCTGCGGCCAGTGTACGCCCTGCCGCGAGGGATCGCTCTGGATGAAGAAGATCACCGATCGCATCGTCGCCGGCAAAGCCTCCCCGAGCGACATCGATACCCTTTACGGAGTGGCCAAAAATATCGATGGACGCACCATCTGCGCCTTCGGCGAGGCCTGCGCGTGGCCGACCGAGAGTTTTGTGGAGAAATTCCGCGACGAACTCGTCTCCGACACCCGCCCCGAGCTCGAAGGAGCCATCGTCAACGCCGAAACCCTGACCGCCGTCGCCGGCCTTTGAGAATCTGAAATGAGCGAAGTAAAAACAGATCTCGTTGACGTGCAAATCGACGGCGTGTGGCATCAGTTCCCGAAAGGGATGCGGATGATCGAAGCCTGTCGCCAGGCCGGTGTCGAGGTGCCGCACTACTGCTATCACCCCAAACTGACCTCGCCGGGTAACTGCCGCATGTGCCTCGTCGAGATGGGCATGCCCCCGCGCCCCGCCCCCGGAGCCGAGGCCCCCGCGCCGGATGAAAACGGCCACCTTCCCATCGCCTGGATGCCCCGCCCCGTCATCGCCTGCGCGAACACGATCGGGCCGAACATGGGCATCAAGACGTCCGGCCCGCTCACCGAAGAGTGCCGCAAGGGCGTGATGGAACTGCTCCTCGCGAATCATCCGCTCGATTGCCCCATCTGCGACCAGGCCGGCGAGTGCGGCCTGCAGGAGTTCAGCGTCGAGCACGGCAAAGGCGAATCGCGTTTTCGCGAACAGAAGGTGAAGAAGCCCAAGAACGTCGATGTCGGTCCCCGCGTCCGCCTCGATGACGAGCGCTGCATCATGTGCAGCCGCTGCATCCGCTTCACCGAAGAGATCGCCGACGATCCGGTCCTCGGCTTCACTGATCGCGGCAGCCACACCGTCCTGACCGTCTATCCCGGTCGCGAACTGGCGAACAACTACTCGCTCAACACCGTCGACATCTGCCCCGTCGGCGCGCTCACCTCGAACGACTTCCGTTTTCAAATGCGGGTCTGGTTCATGCGCGAGACCAACACGATCGACACGAACTGCGCGACCGGCTGCAACATCACCGTCTTCGCCCGCGAGAACACGATCTACCGCATCACCCCGCGGCAAAACAACGACGTCAATTCCGATTGGATGCCTGACTCGCACCGTCTCAATTTCCACTGGATCGGGAGCGAGACCCGTCTCACTGAACCGCTCGTGAAAGACGGTGCTCACCACCGCCACGCAAGCTGGAGCGAGGCCATCGCCACCTCTGCTGACAAACTTTCCGCCCTCGACGGCAGCGAGATCGCCGTGATCGCCTCGGCCCGGATGACGAATGAGGAGCTCCTCATGGTCAATCGTCTCGCAGCGCATCTCAAGGTCGGCCATCTCGATACCGTCGCCCGCGTGGGCGAAGCCGACGGCTACCTCATCTCCGCCGATCGCAATCCGAACACCAACGGGGTGAAACTCATCCTCGGCCTCGATGATCCCGGGTCGCAGATCGAAGCGATCAAGCTCGGGATCGAACAGGGCCGCATCAAGGCGCTCATCACCTTGCAGGAAAACCTCGTCGCTGACGCCGGCTTCAGCACCGAACTGCTCGGCAAACTCGACTTTCTCCTCTCCACCTACCCGCTCGCCAACGCCACCGCCGATGCCAGCACCGTCGTCCTCCCCGGCGCCGGCTGGGCCGAGAAGTCGGGAACGATGATCAATGCGACCGGTCGCCTCCAACGCCTCAACAAAGTCGTCGACGGACCCGGCCAGACCCTCGAGTCGTGGGAGATCGTGCGTGATCTCATCCAAGCCACCGGCGGTGGGAACGGGATCTATGCGGTGAGCGATATTTTCAAACAGTTAGCCGCTGAAGTGAGCGAATTCGCCGGCCTGACCTGGGGTCAGATCGGAGATCTCGGACTCCCCCTCCTCGAGACCGGTGTCACCATCCCGCTCCTCGAGCGCGAAAAACAACGCATCGCCTCGGGCCTCATCGTGGGCTAGAACAGAATTGCACTCACATGATCCCTCTTCCCCATCGCCTCCCCCTGTATCATGGGCTTCCAGCCCATGGTTCGTGTGGAAATGAACGGAATGCCGGGAAGGTCCATTCACGATTCCGACGGGTGGGATCGTCCGACCGTCACGCCACGATGCATGGGCTGGAAGCCCGTGCTACTTTTCAACTTTCGCTTCCGCTTACGCTTTCTTTCTGACCACATGGATTGGCATCTCATCATCGCGGCGGTCATCAAGATCGTGGTCTTTGTCTTCCTCGTGACACTGCCCATGGTCGCCATGTCGGTGTGGGCGGAGCGTCGCGTCAGCGCCGCGATTCAAGACCGGGTCGGACCGAACCGGGTCGGCCCCTTCGGTCTTCTCCAGGCCGTCGCCGACGGGATCAAGTTCCTCCTCAAAGAGGATTTCACCCCGGCGCATGTGAACAAATTCTATTTCTGGCTCGCCCCCGCTCTCACGATGGTGCCGGCCCTGCTCACTTGCGCGGTGATCCCTTTCGGGAGCCGCCTCTTCGGGGAAAAAATGGTCATCGCCGACCTTGATGTCGGGCCGCTTTTTGTCTTCGCGATCGCCTCGCTGAGCGTCTATGGCATCGTCCTCGCGGGCTGGTCGTCGAATTCCAAATATTCCTTCCTCGGCGGGGTGCGTTCGACCAGTCAGATGATCTCCTACGAGATCTCTCTCGGTCTCTCCATCGTCCCGCTCATCATGATCTACGGCGAGCTCAACCTCGGCCGCATCGTTCAGGAGCAGGCGCTCAACGGCTGGACGCTGCTTCCGCTCTGGGGCGAAGGGCTCAGCCTGCAAGGGTGGATCCTCGTCATCCCCATGTTCATCTCCTTCGTCATCTTCATGACCTCGATGTTCGCCGAGACGAACCGGCTTCCCTTCGACCTTCCCGAGTGTGAGACCGAGCTCGTCGCCGGCTACCACACCGAATACAGTTCGATGAAGTTCGCCCTCTTCTTCCTCGGCGAATATGCCGCGATGATCATCGGTTCCGGCCTCGCCGTGACCCTCTTCCTCGGCGGCTGGAGCCTCCCCTTCGGCTGGCTCACGCCCGAGTCCATCGACGCCGTCGTCCCCTGGTGGCACGGCCTCATCCACATCGGCGTCTACTTTGCGAAAGTCATCGCCCTCATCATCTTCTTCATCGTGATCCGCTGGACCCTGCCCCGCTTCCGCTACGACCAGCTCATGCGTCTCGGCTGGGTCTTCTTCTTCGAAATCGCTCTCGCCAACGTCGTCATCACCGCCATCCTCCTGGCGAT
>Ga0105045_10001412_pt1 | contig 19573 bp, 13 predicted proteins | sample MAT02_FD_78089 | JGI IMG/M metagenome (GOLD analysis project Ga0105045, IMG submission 78089) | Freshwater microbial communities from Lake Fryxell liftoff mats and glacier meltwater in Antarctica - MAT-02 (megahit assembly) | ecosystem: Environmental > Aquatic > Freshwater > Ice > Liftoff... | reverse complement strand
GGGGCGGCGATGCAAGCGGCGGAATTGCGGACATTGCTAGCGGCGGAATTGCCAATCTGGGGATCGTGTCACTCGATGCCGCTGCCCGCAGCGGCACCGCCAACAGCGGCATCAACACCGGCGGCAATGCGTTTGGCGGGTCCGCCAATGTGATCGTCACCGGCGGGGCAATGACGCTCAACCTGCTCAACCTTGACGCCAGCGGGATCTCTGGTGGCGGCGTTGGGGGACTTGCTGCCGCTGATATCGGCGGCATTGGCGATGGCGGCAACATCACGGTGCGCGCCAGCAATGGCACCATCACCATTTCGGGAAATGTAACCGCCGATGCCCAGGCGAACACACTGGCCGGCTCATCTGACATCACGCTGCAACGGCGCGGCGGCGACATTCTGTTTCGCGCCGAAAACGCTGGTACAATCAGCGCAGCGGGCAGTTTGAGCGCCGATGCCTCAGGCGGTTTTGACAGCAGCACCGGCAGTTCGACCGGCACATCTTTCGACGCATCGGGCGGCACAATCACCCTCCAGGGCGATAACGGCACACTGTCGTTCGGTTCGCTGTCACTCAGCGCCAATGGGCTTACCGCTGATGGTTCGTCCTTCAACGGTGACGCCAGCGGCGGCGGCATTGAGCTGATTTCCAGCAACAATGGCGTGGTCGAAACCACAGGTGCTTCGGCCAACAACAGCATATCCGTCCTGGGTTTTGCCGGGTCGGGGCCGGTGGGCGGTCAGGGTAGCGGCGGCACCGTGAATCTGATCGCGCAGGACGGGCGGACGACTCTTACGGGGTTCACCCTTATCGACGCCAGCGGCACGTCGGGCACCAGCGAAACTGCCACTGCCGCCAATCCGGGTCAGGGCGGCAATATCCTGATCCGCGCAGACTCCGGATTCTCGGGCATCTCCGCGCTGCAACTCGGCGATATGATCGCCCAGGCAACGGGTCAAAGCGGCAGGCTTATTGAGGGCGGCACGCAACCCGGTGGCGCGGTGGCTGGCAGTGGGATCGGCGGGACCATCTTGTTCGACGCCTTTGGTGGCACCATCAGCGGCGGTGATGTCGCTATCTCGGCCGATGGTATCGGCGGCAGCAGCGACGATGTCGGCGGCGGCACCGGCACGGGCGGCAGCGCGACTATTACGCTTGGCGGCGGCGATATGACGCTCAACACGCTGGCGGTCACCGCCAACGGCAGTGGCGGTCGAGGCAACGAAAGTTCCGTCAGCGGCAATGGCGTCGGCGGCATCGTGATCGTCAACATCAATGACGGGTCAATGACGATGGGAACCCTGACCGCCGAAGCCAGAGGATCGGGCGGCGATGGCAGCTTTGGCCGCGACGCAACCGCATCGGGCCTTGGCGTACTCGACGGCGGCGATGCGGGCGATGGTCAGGGCGGCGATGTCGTTGTCACTGTCAGCGGGGGTTCGACCAACATCGGCACACTGACGCTTGACGCCGGGGGCACGGGCGGTAACGGCGGCGAGTATGATGGCTTTAACGCCATATTTGGCGACACTGGTAACGGCGGCAGCGGCAGCGGCGGCAACGCAAGCCTCAACTATTCCGAAGGCGACCTGGCAACCGACGCATTGCGGATTGGCGCCATTGGTGCAGGGGGAGAAGCGGGCGACCTGCTGTTGTTCCCTTCAAACCCCGGCACCGGCGGGTCGAGGGGCGGTTCAGGTGGCAGTGGCACCGGCGGCACGGCAACGCTAAGCTTTTCGTCCGACTTTGATCCCGGCGGCAGCATCATAATCGACGCCTCGGCAACTGGCGAAGCTGGCTCGGGCGGATATAACGCGCCTAGCGGCAATGGCGGCGATGCCACCGGCGGCGCGGTGTCCGTGACCGCCATAGGCGGCAACACGGTATTGAACGGCATCGTGCTGCGCGCGGATGCCGCCGCGGGGATCGGCGGGGACGGCAGGACCGGCAATACCACCCCAACCCCGATCATCAGCAGCGGCGGCAATGGCGGCATTGCCCTTGGCGGACAGATAACGGTCGAAACCTTCGGCCCTGGCACTGTCCTGCTGGTCGACAATGCGGATATCCGGGGCGGGGCGCTGGGCGGCGATGGCGGCAATGCCGCAAGCGCGACCCCCCAGACCGGCGGCGATGGCGGCAGCGGGACCGGCGGCGCAATCAACTTCATTGCGTCCGACGGATCCGAATTTACACTGTCGGCCCCGCAAGGCCTGGCCGTGAACGGACAAGGCGGACAAGGCGGCAACGGCAGCCTTGGCGCATCCGGCGCCGGTTTTAGCGCCCCGGCTGCAGCGGGCGCCAACGGCGTTGCGGCAGGCGCGAATGGCGGCAGCGGCGCCAGCGGCGCCAACGGCGGCGCGGGCGGAACAGCCGGCGATGGCGGCATCGGCGGCGAAGGGACGGGCGGCAACATCACTCTCAGAGCGCAGCGCGGCGGCGTACTCACCAATCAGGTTCAGCTCTTCGGCGTGCAAGGGTTCGGCGGCCAGGGTGGGAACGGCGGCGCGGGCGGGAACGGCAGCGCGGGTCAGACCGGTGGCAACGGCGGCAACGGCGGCAACGGGGTCGCGCCCGGACGCGGCGGCGCGGGCGGGAACGGTGGCCGCGGCGGCGCTGGCGGCTTCGGCGGCTTCGGCGGCATGGGGGGAACCGGCGGCGGCGGCAATGGCGGCACAGTATTGCTGTCGACAGCCAACGGCATCCTTAATTCCGGCGATGTAACGGTCGGTGCCAGCGGGACCGGTGGTGATAACGGCGCCGCTGGATTGGCTGGCCTTGGCGGGCTTGCCGGCGAAGGCGGATCGGGCGGCTTTGGTGGAACTTCGCCTGCGGGCAACGGTGCCGACGGAACCGCCGGGACCGATGGCAATGTCGGGGGTCTTGGCGGCGAGGGCGGTTTCAATTTCGACCTGGCCCGCGGCAATGGCGGCACCATCACCCTCCAGACCCTTGGCGAAAGTGGTGGTATCAATGCGGGTGCTGTCGATCTCAGCGCCAACGCAGCCGATTTTTTTGGCGGTGCATTTGGCAGCGGTGGCAGCATCATCTTTGACGTTGCGTTGTTTACGGGCAGCGGTGCAACGATCACGCTGGACTCGTTGACGGCAGCTTCGCGTGGGTCTGAGACCTCTGCCCGCGATGGCATCGATATCGATGCTGGTTCGAACCACATCGAAATCCTCGGTTCCATCTCAGTTTTCGCAACCGATAACGTGCGCATCGCGGCCGGGGCCGGTGGCAGGGTTAGCGCTGGCAGCAACGCTTTCGTCGACTCCACGGCGGATGTTGCATTCGACATGGTTGGCACCGGAAAGTTTGCCGTTGGTGGTGACCTGTTTGTCAATGCTGGCCAGGATATCCTGTTGCCCCATGACCAAGGCACCGCTGAGCCTGGCGTGTTTGCGGGCGGCGATATTAGCATGACGGCTGGCCGGAACCTTATCGGCGATGCGGGCAGCAAAATCACGAGCGCCGCCAACCTTGTGCTTACTGTCGGCGAGCAGGTGCGGCTGAACGGGGCTTCGGCAGGCGATAATCTGTTCATTCAGGCGGGTCAGGTCGAACTGACCACCGGCAATGCGGGCAGCAATATCAACATCCTGAGCAGTCAGGGGATTTTCGTCACCACTGGATTAACGGCGGGCAATGATATCATCGCCACCGCGCCGATCGTCATTAACATTGCCGCCGCCCGTGCAGGTGATGACATCCGCCTGACGGGCGGCACAATGACGCTGGGCGACCTGCGCGCAACCGGCACCGGAGCGGACAGCGAAGGCAGCGGCGCCGATTTTACCATCACCTCGACCGCCAACGTCACCATCGACCATGCCGAAGCCAATGATGATTTCACCGCCAGCATAGCCGGCGATTTCGCCACCGGGCTGAACAGCATCATCACCGTCGGCGATATCGTCATCTCGGCAGGCGACACCGTCAACCTCGGCAATTCGACTGCAGGCGGCCTGATCAACGTGACCGGATCGCAGATTGATTTCGCCGCGGTCCAGGGCGCGGGCGATGTGCGGTTTACGACGGTGGCGGGGGTGCCGTCCAACGCGGGTCCACCCACCGGCAACGGCAGTATCACCGGCGGCACGCTGAACAGCGGGGCGAATGCGGTGATTGTCAGCAACCCGGCCGGCGGCAACATCACGCTGACGTCACTGCAGGCGACGGGGAATGCGGCAATTTATGCCAGTCCGATATCGGGCATCATCACCGTCGGGCCAGCCACGGTCGGCCAGTTCATCGAAGCGCGCGGCGCGCGCCTGGCCTTTGGCGATGTGGTGGCGGGGACGGACGTGCTGCTGTCGAGCTTTAACGGCGCGCTGAGTGTTGGCGATGTGACGGCGGGGGATGATATTTTCCTGACCGTCAATGGGTCAAACGCGAATGCCGGCACTGTGTCACCCGATTCCCAGACCGGCGTGGTCGGCGCGACCCAATTTTCGCTGACGGCGGGCAATTTGCGTTCAACTGGCCTGGGGAGCGATACCGCCGCCAGCGGACCGCGCACCTTCAGCGGTGCTGGCCCCGCAACGAACGCGATCCGCGTCCGCGCCTCGGGCAATGTCCAGACTGGGTCGGCCCAGACCAGCGGGTCGGCCATGCTGGTGTCAGACCTCGGCAACATCAACGCAGGCAATGTCACGGGCACGGACGGAGTGGGCATTTATGTTAGCGGCAATGCAATGCTGGGCAATATCACCACCAGCGGCGTGTTCTGGCTCGGCGATTCCTCACAGAATTTCGGTATTGTGCCTAATTACCGCGTGACCAATTTTGCATCCGGCCTAACGCCGACGAGCGGTAGCGCCTCACTCGGCGTGGTTTCGGCAGGCCTCATTCGCGGGTCGACCCCAGGCGGCCTGACCTATGGCTCGCTCGCATCAACCGGAGACATTCTGTGGACAACCTTTACCAGCGCCGCCCTCGGTAGCGGTATTAGCGGCGGTAATATCGTCACCGGGGGCAGCCTGAACTTGTCCGCCGGCGGTGATGCCGTGCTCGGAAGCGTCAATTCAACCGGCCAAGTGATAATCCAGAGCGTGCAAGGAAGCATCACCGCGCCTTCCATTGTGGGCAGCAACATCACAGCGGTTGGCGCGGGAGGGGTCATCGTCCCGACGATCAGATCGCTGGGCTTTGTCACGCTGAACAGCGGCAACGGTGCAATCCGCGTCGCCGCCAACATCATAGCCGGGGGCGGAGTGACCGCCAATGGCCAATCGGTTTTCCTGCGCGCTGGCGGGCCGCTCACGGTTAACAATGCCATTGCGCGCGGCGGTGACGTTGATGTGGCGACACCCGACAATCTGACCGTCCAGGCAGCGAATGCGAGCGGCGCGCTCATCTTGTCGAGCGGGCGCACCGCCACCATTGACGGCAACGCGTCCGGCACGACTATTACGGTGTCGTCGGCTGATATCGCCATCGGTGCCAATGGCCGCATCGGTGTGCTGGGCACGACCACGGCTGTTGATGTGTCCAACAATGACCGCGCGGCCCCGGCATATATTGGCGGCACCGGTTCCCGCAATGGCTGGCATCTCGACGCCGCAGAGATCACGCGGTTGTTCGGCAACAATGTCACCGTCGACGGCGGGCGGATTACCGCACCGGCCCCCTTATCGGTCGGAAGCCCACGTGCACCCGATGTATTTGTTGATGATTTCACGGTCAACGCAGCACAGCAGTTTGGGCCGACCGGCACCTTTGCCATCGCGACCGCCGGCAAGATGCGGGTCGTGGGTGATGCGCGCTTCACCAACCTGGCCGATGGTCAAAGCGTCCTGATCCGCGCTGATGACGCGCTGGAGGTTATTTTGGGCGACGGGTCGGTGGCGCTCACGGGCACGGGCACCGACCTGGGGGGCATATTGCGGCTGGAATCCGAAGATGTGATTGTCGCGACCCTGACTGGCATTGCCGATGTTGGCGCGGCCACCAGCGCCAGCGCCATCAACGACCGACTGGCGTTGAACGACAGCATCACCAGTGATCAGGGGGCCATCGCCGCCAAGGGTATCGTGGTGACCGCGCGCAATGGCTTTTATGTCCAGAACAGCGGCGTTCCAGGCACGGCGGGGCGGGATTACGACTTGCGGCGCGGCCTGTCCTTTGGCGCGCTGGGGCTGCGTGTTGACCTCGCCAACCCCGCAGGACGCATCGTTATCAATGGCCAACAGGTCGGCGCGCCAGGGCCGGTTCCAACCGGCCCCGTCACCGGGCTTGGCACCATCGCGCTGGTCAGCATCAATGGCGTGGCCGGGGCGACCACGGGCTTTGACCCCTTGTCGACGATCAATGGCTGTCTGATTGCCAACGTCGTATCGTGCCAGCCGCGGGCGAACCGGCCCGATGACACCTTCCCCATTCGCGACGTGATCGAGGAAGTGATCGAACGTGACGGCGAAGGCGACGACGGCACAGGGGATACCAGCGTTGTCGCGCCGCTGATCACAATGCGCGGGCTGGATCCGCTGACGGGTGAGCCGTTGATCGACGATCCAGTGACGGGTGCGGGCAACGAGGATCTGTGGGTGCCGACGGATTAAGAGCGTGATGCCGATAGATTGCCCGCCGTGATTGCGGCGGGCCGATTTTGGCGCGGCAATCTAACGTCACCGCGCGCTAGTTCATTGCGTTATATCAGATTGCCTCCTCAGCCCGAACGTGATTTGTCTGGACACCTTTCGCTTGGCACGTGCAAAATGCGCTTTACGATATGGGGTCAGGGAACAAGCACATGAAACACCGAATTGTCACAGGGCGAATAGCCTATACCTCACGCAAGTCGGGGATGGAGGGCGCGGCGCGCGGATTCGAGACATTCATGTTTACCCATCATAGTGACGGCAAAGTGGTGCTGCGCGCGCATTGTGAGATTGAGGAACCCGCCCCGACAGTCATGCGCGACATCGTCTATGCCATTGATGAGCATAAACAGCCGATGGATCTGTCCGTGCGGCTGGTGGTGGGCGATGCCTTCATGGGCAGCGGCTGGTTGCGCTTTGATGGGACGTATATCGAGTGCGAAAGCTATGGTCCCAGCATCGGCCGCCTGTCGCAGCGCGTGGCGGTGGAAATGCCGATCGACGGGTTTGGGACGCATCCGATTGTCGCCGACGGCTATCTGCTGTCCACCAAGGACTGGACCGTCGGCCAACGCCGCAAGTTCAACGTCTACCTCCCCTCCCCCGACCATCGCGGCGCGACCCCGCCGATGATCGCGCAGGTCAAGATCGATGCCGAATATCTTGGGGACGAGGAAGTGACGGTTGCCGCGGGCACCTTTGCTGCCCGCAAGTTCGCATTTATCGATCCGGGCGACAGCGGCATGGCGGGCGAACATCCGCGCTATGAACTGTGGATCACCGACGATGCCGACGGAATTTTCCTGAAAGGCGGCGTCGATGGATATATGATGACCTGGTACGAATTGGTGGAGTTGGCGCGGTAACGACCCGTCATGGGCGAACGAAGCGAAGCAATGACGGCGATCAGTGCGCCGTCTGCGCCACCCCGCTGGCATCGAACGTCGCGGTATAGCCCACATCGCCAACCTTGCCCGCCATATCTGCGCGCAGCGGGATCTCGGCGTAAACCGTCACCGTATAATCGCCCGCCGACGGATTGAGCCGCAACGGTTTGATGCTTTCCTGATACGCCTTTGAATACCAAAAGGCCTTGGCGTTCGCGAGACAGGGGAAGCGGACAATAAGTGCCGCCTGATTGGCCGGGACATCGCCTTCAAAGGTCGCCACCGGCACCGGTGCATTGATGTAATAACCGCCAAGCTGTTGATACAGACCGCTGTCAAAAATCGCTTTGGCATAGGCCTGCATCCGCACACGGTCATGCGTTGGCCCCGCGACGACCATGTATACGGGCTTGTCACAGGGCGCCAGTGCAGGTGCAGGTGCGGGCATGGCCGCCAGGGCGAGCAGGGAGAGCAGCATGGTCATCCGATCAGCTGGTTCATTTCGATAAGGGTGCCGTCCGGATCAAAGAAATTACACCCGCGCACTTTGATGGGCGGCGCACCATTGCGGCCCGGATAGGTCTGGTCACGCGCCGGTGCGGTCATGGTCACGCCCGGCAATTTGGCGGCCTGAGCACAGCGTTTATCGACATCGTCGGTCTGGGTGATGATGACATGACTGCCGATACCCATACGAGTCGGATAGGGGCCGGGGTCGGGCAATTTTGGATCGATCCATTCCATCAGGCCGATCCAGCCGATGAAAGGATCATTGCCATTAAGCAACACCAGGCGCGCAGTGGCCCCAGGTGTACCGGCTGGCAGCGCGACGCCCGACATAGTGACCACCGTGTCGTAATTGACCTTCATCCCCAGCACATCGCGGTACAGTTTCAGGCTGTTTTCCATGTCACGCACGATCAGCGTGGTACGGCGAATATCCGTCGGCAGGCGTTCGGCGGGGCGTTCGACGCCAGGGGAACGCGTGACGGACAAGCCGCTGCCGGCCGCGCTGGTGGCGGGCGGGCTATTGTCGACCGCCACGACGCAGCCCGAAAGCAGCAGGGCCGCTGCCATGCCAGAAAAAGCCAATTTCATTGTCCAAACCCCTCTTCCGAATATGCCGCCATCGGCAGCGCCTTGTCCATTTGTCGCAGCAGCGATTGTTTGCGGAAAAACCGCGTCATCCCGCTGTCCCCCATCCGCGTCGGCCCCAAACCCGACAGGCCAAAGCTCGATTTTTCGGCGTCCCACACCATCGCCGTGAGCGAGCCGTCATTGATCGACACGGCACCAACCGCCAGGTGCGTGCCGACCGCCGCCGCCTCGCCATCTGTGCCCGCCAGTACTGCGCCTGACAGGCCAAAAACACCGTTGTTGGCCAGCATCAATGCTTCCTCGACCGTGTCGAAGATGATAACCGGAATGACCGGGCCAAAGGTTTCTTCGCGCATCACGGCCATGCCAGGCGTGACATCGACGAGCACCGTCGGGCGGAGGTAAAGCCCGCCACCAAGATCCTCCACCTGGCCGCCGCTCAGCAACCGTGCGCCCTTGGCCAGTGCATCCTTAATCTGCGCATCGACGATATCGGCTTGTTTGGCGCAGATAAATGGGCCGATGTCGCCAGTGCGAATGTCGGGATAGTTGAACCGGACCGCTTCCGCCTCTGCCACCAGTGCCGCGAGGAAGGGTTCGGCAATCTGGCGATCAACATAGACGCGCTCGATCGACTGACACGCCTGCCCGGTGTTCACGATACTGGCCCGCAAGGCTGTGCGCGCCGCATCCGGCACATGCGCGCTGGCCAATATGATCATCGGATCTTTGCCGCCCAGTTCCAGGCTGACCGGGATAAAGGCGCGCGCCGCGCTCTCCGCGACCTTGCGCCCCGTTGCGACCGATCCCGTAAATGCGATGTAATCGGCGCGTTCGACCAGCGCCGCACCGGTCGCGCTATCGCCCTCGACCACCGCCAGCACCGCTGCCACCTCTGGCACCGCTGCCACCGCCGCCATAAGTGGCCGAATGAAGCGCGGGGTCACCTCCGATGGTTTGACGATGACGGCGCAACCTGCCGCCAGCGCGGGGATCGCGTCGATCAGCGCCAGCGTCAGTGGGAAATTCCATGGACTGATCACGCCCACCAAAGGATACGGGATCAGCCGCGTGTCGATAGCGATGCCAACGGTTGCGCTGTCCCGGCCCGTAACGGTCGCGGCGCGAATCATGGTTGGCCCGGTACCGGCCCAGCGGCGCAGCAGCGCGGGAATGCCCCCTGTTTCCATAAAAGATATCGCCCGCCGTCCGGTGTCGACCGTCAGTGCATCGGCAATGGATCCGGCGTGCGCAGCGATGGCGTTGGCGAGCCTGAGCAGCAACGATCCGCGCTCCTCTGGGCTGCGTGCCGCCCACCCCGGTTGCGCGTTGCGTAGCCGGTCGCACACGGTGTCGAGGGCCGCACCATCAAGCGGGGTTATCGCATAATCATACTGCCCGGTACGCGGATTACGTATCTTCATGTCTGCGCCTCCCAGGCGGCGACAATCTCGCCGGCGCTTGCGTTCCAGCATTCGGGCCGCGCGGTCATTTCCGCAAGCAATGTTTCAAGCGCCGCAATCCGGTAAGGCAGGCCCAAGATGTAGGGGGTGATGTGCAGCGGCAGCATCCGACCGCCATAGCGTGCGGCCTCTGCCGCCAGCCAGTCAAAAGCATCGCACATACTCTGCCCATAGCTGTCCGCCGATTGCTGCTGCACCGTGATGATTTGCCGGTCGCTAAGTTCGTGATTGAGCGGCAGATTGATCAGGCCATTGGTGAACCGGTAAGGCAATTCATCATTCACCCAGTCGCAGCAAAAACGCACCCCCGCCTCACGCAACAAATCCGGTGTATTCCAGCTTTGCGACCGTGCTATGGAGAGCCAGCCGGTGGGGCGGGTGCCGGTCGCGGCTTCCAATATGTCGAGCGAAGCCGCGATCAGCGCGCGCTCTTCCTCGACCGGCAAGCCGCTGGCGATAGTGCCGTTCATGTCGGTCGAATGGGCGATAATCTCATGCCCCGCCGCGACGATATCGGCGATCAGAGCGGGGTAGCGCTGCGCAATCGCCGCGTTGGTCGCAAAACTTGCGCGGACCCCGGCCTTCGCAAAGGCATCGAGCAGCCGGTACACCCCGACGCGGTTGCCATAATCGCGCGCGGTATAATGGCGGTAATCGGGATAGGCGGTCTGCATATGCCCCGGCGCGCGGAACGGGGTGTCACTGGGCGTAATCGGAAACCATTCCAGGCTGACGCACACCCACAGCGCAACCGACTTGCCATCGGGCCACGCGATCGGCGCACGTTCGTGGAGCGCCGACCATGGGAAAAGGTCATGGTCATAGCCGTGGCGGCGCTTGGGGTAAGCGAGGTAGGCGGGATCGAGGGTCATCCACCCTCTCCGTGAGGGAGAGGGGACGATGCCCGCCACGCATCGACAATCTCGCCCGCGCGGGCAATCCACGCTCGCCCATCGGCCGCGATATGCCGCAACGCTTCTGAAAATGGCCCGATCCGGTGCGGCTGACCGATCAGATAGGCGTGCAAGGGGATGCACATCACCGTGCCCCCACATCCCTCTGGCCTCGCCCCCTCTGCCGCCAGCCGCTCATATTGACGGATCAGCGCGTCGGCATATTCGCGGCCCGACATATTATAGACGAAGAAGCCGTAATGGTCGTTGACCTCAAGACTGTAGGGGATCGACACGAGCCGCCCCCGTGCCGTCTTCACCGGCTGAACCTGATCATCATGATACAGGTCGCAGGTGTAATCCAGCCCCATATCCTCGATCAGATCCAGCGTGCGCGGTGTGTGGGTGAGCGCGGGGGCAAGCCAGCCGCGGATCGTCTGCCCCGTCGCCTCGCGCACGGTATGGATGCTGTCGGCGATGATCGCGCGTTCCTGCGCCTCGTCCATGTCATAGGCATAGCGGGTGTTATAAATGCCGTGGCTGAAAAACTCCCACCCACGCGCATTGGCATCGGCCACAACTTCGGGGTGATGCTGGCACAGCGCCACCGACAAGCTGACCGACCCTGGAAAGCCATGCTTCGACATCACCTCGGCCATGCGCCAGTGCGATACGCGGTTGCTATGATCGCGGTGGGAATAACCGACGACATCGGGATGCGGCCTGACCCACGCCTTGCGCTGGGGATGCGCGGGCGGATCAATCTCATAATATTCCAGATTGGGCGCGACCCAGACGGCGATGCTTTTGCCGCCGGGCCAGGAGATTTTCGGGCGCGCGCGATAGGCGGCATAGTCATAGAGTTTGGGGTCAGCTTGCATCATCTGAATGCTTCCAGCCATTCCACAACCACCTGCACAGGTTCGACATCGGCATATTTCAGCTGAAGATCGGTCAGGTTGGCGAAGTGATAGCTTTCATGTTTGTCAGCACAGGTCTCGATGGGGACGATGGTGCGATAGCCATGGCTGAGTGCATCGACTGCGGTTGCGCGGACACACCCACTGGTTGACCCACCAGTCACCACCACCGTATCGACGCCGTGCCAGACGAGATAGCTCGCCAGCGGGGTTTCAAAGAAGGCCGACGGCATCCGCTTGGTATATTGCAGGTCGCCTGCGTCAATTTCGCAGCGCGGATCGAACGCGTGGCGTTCGCTGGCGTGTTTGATGTTCTGCAAACTGTCGGGCGTGTTGGTCCGCGTGCCCCACACGCCCGCGTCCCCGGCATTGTCCATGAATCCGACGCGCGACCAGATCACCGGCATCCCGCGCACGCGCGCCAGTGACGAGATATGATTGGCATGTTCAATCTGGCGCGGGTCGGTTTCATAAGCCGTCGCAAACATGTCGGTGCGGGTATAGGCCTGTTGAAAATCGACGTTCACAATGGCCAGTTTATTGCCAAAGCCAAATTTCTTGCGCGCCGGATTGGCCATCACCTCTTCAAACAATTGCCGTGCGGTTTTGCCGTCCGAAATCATTCGCGTGCCAATCATCTCGCTCAAAGTCCCGTCCTGCTGCCTTGCGTCCTTGTGGACCAGCGACTATGCGCTTGTCGAGAGCAATTTGTCCGGACAACTTTTGCGGGGTGGGCATGACGATCACGCGCCATTATCTGACCGTAAACGGCCGCCGCGTGCATTATCGCCGCGCGGGCAAGGGGCCGCCGTTGCTGATGGTGCATCAAAGTCCGCGCAGCTCGGCGGAATATGAAGCGTTGATGGGCGCATGGGGCGCGCATTTTACCTGCATCGCGCCCGACACGCCGGGATTTGGCCAGTCAGACCCCCTCGTGAAACCCGATCCCGATATCACTGATTATGCCGATGCGGTGGTCGAATTTGCCCGCGCGCTTGGCCTCAAACGAACCGCAGCCTATGGCTTTCATTCGGGCGGGATCATTCTGGTCGCTGCGCTCAAGCGTCATGCCGACCTTTTCTCCGGCCTTGCTATTGGCGGCTATGCGATCTGGACGCCGCACGAAATGGCGGTTTTCGGCGAATGCTATCTGCCGCCCTTTCGCCCAAGCCTCTATGGTGAACATCTGCCGTGGTTGTGGCACCGGATCATGGAACAGAGCTGGTTTTTCCCCTGGTTCGATGTTCGCGCCGAAACACGGCTGTCGGGCGCGCATGATGATGCCGCGCGTGTGCATGCGATCATTATGGAAATGCTGGATGCCGGGGATGCTTACCGGCTTGGCTATGGCGCGGTGTTGCGCGCCCCGCGCGACATTCCGCTGCCGCATGAAGTTACGCCGCCCGTGCTGATCAGCGCGTATGACGGCGATCCGTTGCAGGCCCATATTGACCGGCTGGGGGCAATGCCGACGGGCTGGCGTGCCACAAAGGTGCCCACGGCAGCAGAACATCAGGCGATCAGTCTGGCGTTTCTGCAGGATTATGCCGGGCCACTGGTGGAGCATTTCGCCGTCGACCATGATGCCGGGTTCGCGGCGCTGGAATGCGATGACTTTGCCGGGCTGCTCCATTGGCGTGGGACAGGCGCACGGCTGGCCGTTCATGCGCCGGGGAGTGAAGGCGCGCTGACCGATGCAGCGGACAGCATCGTCGTCGATCTGCCCGGGCATGGTCTGTCGTCAGGCTGGCACGGCGAAGTGCCAACGCACCGCACTGCGTGGGAGGGTGTGATGCGCGCCGCCGCGCAGCACTTCGGTACGGCTGCGCCGACCCTGCCGATGGCCCCCAAAGGTGATCCAGCCCAGCTTTTCCCCGACCTGACCCCCGACCGCCACGGTGCCTACCTGACCACTGCGTGGAGCGTCATCCGCGCGCGGCATTTCTATGCGCCCTGGTATATGGCCAGCGCCAGCAGCGCGATTCCCTTTGACCCCGCCACCATTAATGCCGACCATCTGGCGCTGGAACATCGCGCGCTGCTCCGCGCGACCGCAGCCCGGGCCTTTGCTACCGCCTTGCAACCAGGAGAATGACCGATGTTGATCCGCGAAGCCATGCCACTGCTCGCCCGCCACGAAGGCGTGTGGGACGGCACCTATACCTATTTCAATGCCGCCAATGAAAAAATCGACGAACATAAAAGCCGCCTGTTCTGCCGCTTTCCCGACGATGGTCCTTATCCCTATCACCAGACCAATCATTATACCTGGGCCGATGGCCGCACCGAAATACGCGAATTTCCGGCGGAATATCGCGACAAGCGCGTGTGGTGGGACAATGAGTTGATCAAAGGCTGGGCCGCCGAGGTTGGGCTGGACGAATATAATCGTTCGGTCATGCTGTATTGGCAACGACAGGGCGATCCCGCGCTTTACCTTTATGAAATGATCCAGATTGCGGATTGCGGGCAAAACCGTTGCCGCACCTGGCACTGGATCCGCAATGGCATGCTGGAAACGCGGACGGCGATTCAAGAAGTGTTTGTGACCAAGGATTGGCGGAGTTTGGAGGGGTGATTTTCCTCCCCCTTTGCAAAATGGGGAGGGGGACCATCGCGCAGCGATGGTGGAGGGGTATTGGAGCCTTGCGCGCTAACCCCTCCACCATGCTTCGCATGGTCCCCCTCCACACGCTTTGCGTAAGGCGGAAAAAGTAATGCCCACCCTGTTCGCCAAAATCTGGGACAGGCATGTCGTTGCCGATCTGGGCGGCGGGACCGCGCTGATCGCCATCGACCGCATTTTCCTGCACGAGCGTACCGGCGCGGCGGCGCTGAAGTCGCTGGCAGAAGCGGGGCGGCGGGTTGCCGACCCTGCGCGCGTGTTCGCGGTCATGGACCATATTGTCGACACACGGTCCGGACGCGGCGATGGCACGATGATGCCTGGCGGTGAGGCTTTCATTACGGAGACCCGCTCGGCTTGCTACGCGGCCGGGATAACCCTGTTCGATGTCAATGACCCGGATCAGGGCATCACGCATGTCATCTCGCCGGAATTGGGAATTGTCGTTCCCGGCTGCACCCTGATCGCCCCCGACAGCCACACCTGTACGCAAGGCGCATTCGGCGCGCTGGCGTGGGGTATCGGGACAAGTGAAGCGGAACATGCGATGGCGACCGGCACGCTGCGGGTGGCACGGCCCAGGACGATGCAGGTGCGCTTCACGGGTAAACTTGCGCCCGGAGTGACCGCAAAGGACATGATCCTGACGCTGCTGGCCCAGCATGGCGCGGGCAGCGGCGCGGGGCATGTGGTCGAATTTGCGGGCGACGCCGTCACCGCACTCGACATGGAAGCGCGCATGACGCTGTGCAACATGGCGACCGAATTTGCTGCCTTCACCGGCGTTATCGCGCCCGACGACACGACGCACGCCTACCTCGCCGGGCGGCGCTATGCGCCTGATCCGTTGCCCGACTGGTCGGACCTTGTGACCGACGACGGTGCAAGATTTGATGCTGAAATCCATATCGACGCCAGCATTATCACCCCGATGGTCAGCTGGGGCACGTCGCCGGGGCAGGCCATCGGCATCGGCGATGTCATCCCCGCCGATGCCGACCCCCGCGCGCTGGCCTATATCGGGCTGGCCGCTGGGCAGCAGATTGCGGGTACACCAGTAAACGCCGCCTTCATCGGCAGTTGCACCAACGCCCGCCTGTCCGACCTGCGCCGCGCCGCCGCGATTGTCGCGGGCAAACGCATCGCGTCCTGCATCGCCAAGGCGCTGGTCGTGCCCGGATCAAGCGCGGTCAAACGCGCGGCCGAAGCAGAGGGCCTCGACAAAATTTTCATCGACGCCGGTTTTGAATGGCGCGAAAGCGGCTGCTCGCTGTGTTTCTATGCCGGGGGCGAGGGGTTTGCACCGGGCAGCCGCGTGATTTCCTCTACCAACCGCAACTTCGAAGGCCGCCAGGGTCCACGCATCCGCACCCACATTGCCAGCCCCGAAGTCGTCGCAGCGAGTGCCGTGGCAGGGTGCATTACTGCATCATGACCCCCTTCACTGTCTTAACCAGCGTCGCCGCACCGCTGATCGTCGATAATATCGACACCGATATGATCATTCCGTCGCGCGAGATGAAATCAACCGGCAAGACGGGGCTGGCGGACGGTCTGTTCGCGCCGTGGCGCTATACCGACGCCGATGCGCGGGTGAATGATCCCAAGTTCGTGCTGAACCAGCGCGATTTCATCGGCACGCGGCTGCTGCTTTCGGGCCGCAATTTTGGTTGCGGATCAAGCCGAGAACACGCGGTGTGGGCGCTGAAGGAATTTGGTATCGATTGCATTATCGCGATCAGTTTTGCGCCGATCTTTTACAATAACTGCATTCGCAACGGGCTGTTGCCCGTGACATTGGATGAAGCCGCGATCCGGGGGATGATCGGCGATAGTGTCACTATCGATCTGGCGGCGCAGACGGCGGGCGGCCATCATTTCGCGATCCGCAGCGAAGAAAAACAGATGCTGCTCGAAGGGCTTGACGCCATCGAAGTGACGCTCAAACACCGCGCTGCCATTGCGGCGTGGCAACACGCCGACCGCACCGCGCGGCCGTGGATATATCTTTTACCTCTCCATCCAAAGGAGGGGGAGAGGGACCATGCGCAGCATGGTGGAGGGGTAAAGAAGCTGCCGCCCAGAACCAATGCTGTCGTCGTTCGCGCCAAGGCCTTACGGCGCACAATGACGCCACCCGAACTGCGCCTGTGGGCGGCGCTTCGCTCACGACCCGCCGGACTGAAATTTCGCAAGCAACACCCGGCCGGACCTTACACGCTTGATTTTTACTGCCCGGCAGCGAAGCTTTGTGTTGAGGTCGATGGTGTAGCCCATAGCATGGGCGACAATCCGAGCAGAGATGCCAAGCGGGATAAGTTTTTCGAGATGCATGGAATCAAGACCCTGCGCATCCCTGCTCCGCTGATCAAAGATAGGTTGAATGACGTGATGGATCAGATTGCAACAGCAGCGGTGGCGCGTTTACCCCTCCACCATCCTGCGGATGGTCCCCCTCCCTATTCTACGAATGGAGAGGAAAAATAGTGCCCATCCTCATTTCCGAAGTGGGTCCGCGCGATGGGTTGCAATCCATTGATCGCGTGATGCCGCTGGCCGCCAAGCAGGCATGGATCGCCGCTGAAGCCGCAGCGGGAGTGCGCGAGATTGAGGTGGGGAGCTTTGTCCCGCCTGCGCTCCTTCCCCAACTGGCCGATACCGCCGAAGTGGTCGCATTCGCCAAGACCATAGCGGGCCTTAATGTCGTCGCGCTGGTCCCCAATGCCAAAGGCGCGGCGCGCGCAGCGGCGGCCGGGGTGCACGCCATGTCCACCCCATTTAGCATGTCCGAAACACACAGCTTGAAGAATGTCCGCAAGTCGCATGCTGAGATGATCGCAGAGATCGGCGCGATCGCTGACATTGCGCGCGCCGCCAACATCCATTTCGCCGTCGGCCTGTCGACAGCATTCGGATGCACCATGGAGGGCATGATTCCCGAAGATCAAGTCGTCCGTCTGGCCGAAGCAGCGGCGGAAGCCGGGGCCCAGGAATTCAGCCTGTCCGACACCACAGGTTATGCCGATCCGGCACAGGTCAAACGGCTGCTAAAGAAGGTGCGCTCAGCGGTCGGCGCGGACAGGATGACGACGCTCCACCTGCACAACACCCGGGGTCTGGGGCTGGCCAATGCGCTGGCGGGGCTTGAAGAGGGCATCACAACGCTCGATGCCTCGCTTGGCGGGATTGGCGGTTGTCCCTTTGCACCGGGGGCGTCGGGCAATATTGTAACCGAGGATCTGGCCTTTATGCTCGCGGCGATGGGGGTGGAAACGGGCATCGACCTCGACAAGCTGATGAAGGTGCGGGAAATCATCGCCGATGCGCTGCCCGGCGAGCCGCTCTATGGCTTCACCCCTGATGCCGGGCTACCGCTCGGCTATCAGGCGCGGGGTGCCGCATGACCGGGCCGACGCCGCTCGCTGGCCTGAAGGTTGTTGAATTTACCCACATGGTGATGGGGCCGACGGTCGGCCATATCCTTGCCAGTCTGGGCGCAGAGGTGGTGCGCGTCGAACCCATTGGCGGCGACCAGACCCGGCGCCTGCTGGGATCAGGTGCGGGTTATTTTCCAATGTACAACCGGCACAAGGCCAGCATCTGCCTTGATCTTAAAAGCGCTGATGGCCTGAAAATCGCACGCACGCTGGCCGAACAGTCCGACATATTGGTGGAGAATTTTCGCCCCGGCGCGCTCGACCGGCTGGGGCTGGGCTATGACGCGCTCAATGCCAGTAACCCGCGCCTGATCTATTGTAGCGAAAAGGGGTTTTTGCCCGGCCCCTATGAACAGCGCACCGCGCTGGACGAGGTCGCGCAGATGATGGGGGGTCTTGCTTATATGACCGGGCCGCCAGGCCGCCCCTTGCGCGCGGGCGCGAGTGTGATCGACGTGACCGGCGGCATGTTCGGCGTGATCGGGGTATTGGCCGCGCTTGAGGTACGGCACCGCACTGGCACATGCCAGATGGTCATCGCCAGCCTGTTTGAAACCACCGTCTATCTGGTCGGCCAGCATATGGCGCAATTTGCGGTCACCGGAAAACCCGCCGCCCCCATGCCAGCGCGCGTTTCGGCCTGGGCCATTTATGACGTGTTCGAAACGCGCGATGATCCCATATTCATCGGCGTTGTCACCGATGCGTTGTGGGAGAAATTCTGCGCGTTGTTCGCCCTTGATGCGCTGTGGGCGGACGCAAGCCTGCGCCGCAACAATGACCGGGTGCTGGCGCGCGAGCGGATTATGCCCGAAATCCGCTCATTAATTGCAGGTTTCACGCGCGCCGAAGTGATGGCCTGTCTGGACGGCAGCGGGTTGCCCTTTGCCCCCATCGGTAAACCCGAAGAGCTGTTCGACGATCCGCATCTGGCCGCGTCGGACGGGCTAGAGCCGGTTACGCTCGATACCGGTGAGGTAACACACCTGCCAACTTTGCCGCTGATGATGGGCGGGCGACGGCCCGCAGCGCCAGCGGCGCTGCCAACACCGGGGGCCAACAGCGTGGCCGTGCTGCGTGCTCTTGGTTATGATGACGCGGCTATCGCTGCCCTGATTGCGGCGGGCAGCGTCGGGGCCAGTTAAACCGCGTCAATCCGAACGAGCGCGACGATCACGGGTTTTCCGACGATCAACGCCGACGCGCCGTTCCGGCCCGGTGTTATGGGGGTCATCAGCACGGCGCCGGTCTATGACCCGGCGGCCACGCGCATCTGTTTCACCAGCTTTGCGATCCATCACTCGCCCTTCCGCTTAAAGGAACCGATCAATCATCCAATTTTTTTGCACGATATGCTTGTGCATCAACAATGCTGGATAGCAGGCGTTGGTAAATAAGCCGTCAAGGCAAGGATTGGCCTGTCGTACTCTGCCCGGCCGCTGGGTCGGCCATGACTTTGCCGGTTTCATCGCGGGAGAATTGCCACATTGCCCCCAGCATCAAGGCAACCGAAATGGCTTCTGCAAGCATCGCCTGCGTGATTGCGGCGGTCAGCGTATCGCCAAGCACCAGGACACCTAGCGCCCGGCCCAGCAGCGCAGTGCCAAACAATGCTGCTGGCACCAGCAAGGCACGCGATGCCCCCGGACGCAG
>Ga0105045_10001410_pt1 | contig 19577 bp, 11 predicted proteins | sample MAT02_FD_78089 | JGI IMG/M metagenome (GOLD analysis project Ga0105045, IMG submission 78089) | Freshwater microbial communities from Lake Fryxell liftoff mats and glacier meltwater in Antarctica - MAT-02 (megahit assembly) | ecosystem: Environmental > Aquatic > Freshwater > Ice > Liftoff... | reverse complement strand
TAGGCAGCAACCCTCAGTATTATAAAATAGTTTATGAAATAGAAAACAACAGCCGCACAAATAAAAAGGTTGCGCTTAACTTGCTCATTGACATTATGATCGGTGGCAATGATGCGGCACAAGTTGGCTATGCAGGCCAAGATGCGGCCATTATAGACATTGCAAAGAGTTTATCGGGTAAAGCAATTCCCGAAAGGCTTTGGATATATGAGCAAACGAACGATAAGGGGAAGATGATTGCAGAGCTGCGCAACGACACCCAAGACACCATACAAAGCCCGCAGGAGATTTATATTGGCAATTGGGCTGAGTTTTATCGTACACTTTGGGAGGTAAAAAGTAAGAAAGAAAAGTATAAAGACAGCGGTATGATGGTCAGGTGGGACGGTAGAATGTTACCACCAGGAGGAAAAACAACTTTTAGCACTTACTATGGCTTGCCCGATTTTAAGATGACAGAACAAAATCAACTTTCTTTACTCTTTGACGAGCCAGAAATGGTTGCCTCCGTCGAAGAAGTGCTTTATTATGGAGATAACAACCCCGAACTCAACGCTAATCAAGCCAAGAAAATCAAAAAAATGCTCAGTAAAATCGCTATTAAAGATATTCTCGGCATTAGTATTGAAGGTTTCAGCGATGCAAAAGGAACATTAGAAGAAAATTTTCAAATTTCACAGAAACGTGCAGAGTCTGTCGCTAATTACCTAAGTAAGCAAGGAATTGCCAAGTATCGTCTCATGCCCAAAGGCTATGGCAATACTTTTGCTCGCCCACAAGCGACCAAAATGGAAGCAGCCGAAGATCGGAAAGTGATATTAAGAATTGTTTACGAGGAAAAAAATAAAAAAACTGAGTGACCAAATCAACAGATTTTCTTGCAGTTAGACGAGAAAACCGTAAGTAAATAATTGAAAATCAGTTAATTATGGTTGGGTGTGGTGCTGAAGCTGAACTGATAAAGCAAGGGCAACGCATTTCCCTTGATGAGTTGATTCGCGTGGATTCAGTCAGCAGGCAAACCCTTGAATTGCTTTGTGGATAAACACTATGATACATGTCGTCCCGCCCGCCGTTGTCCGTGTTTCACGCACGACCCGATGATATGTGTCGTCCATGAGGACACATATCATCGGCGCAAATTAACCCGGTGAGTTTTTTTTACCTTCACAGCGGTTCTTAATGGCAATAATCCCTTCACCGAGCTTGCCGCCACTGTGAGGGATCGGAAAATTGACCTTGTGAGTGGCTTCATGCCCTTACAGTGGTTTTAGTGGTTCAGTAATAAAATTTCCCCCACCAAGCTTGCCAACCACTGCCATAGACAGGAAACTCCCTAACTTTGCCCCAAAATCTTGCGCATGTCCCTCTACCCCAGTGAAGTCATTATCGAGGAGCAGGGCCTCCGCGATGGTTTGCAGAGCGAAAGTACGCTGATCAGCACCGAACAAAAACTGGCCGCCATTGATCGGTTGGTGGGGGCGGGGCTGCGGCGGATCCAAGTGGCCTCGTTCGTCAACCCCAAGCTGGTGCCGCAAATGGCGGATGCCGAGGCACTGGTGGCCCAGTTGGACAGAAAGCAGGGGGTGGTTTACAGTGCCTTGGTGCTCAATGTCCGCGGGCTGGATCGGGCGGCGGCCGCCGGGCTGGATCACGTGTCGGCTTCCATTTCGGCCAGCGATGCCCACAGCCGCCGCAATGCCAACAAATCATTGCCGGAGGCGATCGTGGAATTTGCCAGTATGGTGCGCCAAGCCAAATCGGCCCGGCTGACCGTGCGCGGGGGCATTCAATGCGCGTTTGGCTGCCGGTATGAGGGCGAGATCCCCCAGCAGCGGGTGTTGGACTTGGTCAAACAGCACTTGGATCTGGGCGTGGATGAACTGGCCCTGGCCGACTCCACGGGCATGGGCGATCCACGTTCGATCCGGGAAATGATGGCCCAAGTGGTGGAAATGGCCGGCCCGGTGCCCGTCATGCTCCACCTCCACGATACGGAGGGCAAGGGGTTGGCCAACCTCGTGGCGGCCCTGGAATGTGGGGTCAAACATTTTGATACTGCTTTTGGGGGATTGGGCGGGTGTCCGTTCATTAAAGGGGCTACTGGCAACATCGCCACCGAGGACACGGCGTGGATGCTGGCCGAAATGGGCATTGCCACTGGGCTGGATCTGCGCCCCATCGCCCAACTTACCCGGCAATTTGAAGGGTTGCTGGGGAAAAAATTGCCGGGAAAACTGCACCCGTTGATCTTGGATGGGGAATAAGGGCGGTCGGTTTGATTTTTTACCAACCATTGATTATTTTTTGGCTCCAGTGCCGTCCTGTCAAGCCCGCCCAGTGCGTTACTCCAACGGGGCGATTGGCCTATAGAAAATAATTCACCGTATCAAACACAACCCCATCGGGGGGCTTACAAAACGCTGGTAATTGCTGGTGCTACAAACCTTGGAACCCTTCCGGTTCTTTCCGCTCAAATGATACGTAACGGTCATTGGCTCAACTTTTTACCCGCCACTGATTTTGAGGCCCAGCCAAGTGGCGAGCAGGCCCAAGAGCAAGCTCGCGCCCACATACAGGAGCGCCGGCCCAGACTGGCCCGTGCGGAGCAAAAGCAGCGTTTCGGTCGAAAAGGTGCTAAAAGTGCTGAAGCCGCCGCAAAAGCCGGTGGCCAGCAACAACCGGCCTGTTTGGCCCAACCAGAGCCGATCATCGGCCAGCCCCATCAGCAGGCCGATGATCAGACAGGCCAGCACGTTGACGGCCAGCGTGCCCACGGGAAAGACCACTGGGAACCAGCCGGTCAGCCATTTGGTCAATCCGTAGCGGCAGACTCCCCCCAGCCCACTGCCCAAAAAAATCAGCAAAAAGTGCCTCACCGACTAGCGGAGGAAAGCCCGGAGCATCCAAGCCATTTTTTCGTGCTGCTCCATCAAGCCGGTCACAAAATCGCTGGTTCCCAGATCCTTATGCACTTCAGCGAATTTGACCACATCGGTGCGCAGGGCTTGGATGATGGTTTCGTGATCGTCCAGTAGGTTTTTGACCTGGACCAGATGCGCACTGGTGGTAGTCGGTTCAGTGAGCCGGGCCAGTTTCAGGAAATCGACTAAGCGGCCCTCGGCAAAGTGGCCCAACGCCCGGACCCGCTCGGCGATGTTATCAATAATTTCGTCCAACTGCTCATATTGCTCCTCGTAAAATTTGTGCATGGCGTGAAACCCATCTCCTTCCACGTTCCAGTGATAGTTGCGCGTTTTGGTGTAGAGCACATACTCATCGGCCAACAGGGTATTAAGGGCCAACGAAACCGCTTGTCGGTGTTCATCAACAATCCCAATATTTGCTTTCATGGTTGAATCTTGTAAATTTGTTTAATTACCCTTGTTTAACGGTAAAAAGTGTGGTCTTGTTAGGGCCACCAACCAACAAAACCCAATTCCCGTACGGCCGTGCCATCTTCTTACAGCAATTTTCGTTTTCGTTTTATCAACCGTTGGGGCAGCGCCGCCACTCTATTTTCCGCAAATGGGCGGGTGGATCGCGAAAATGGCATCGATCTTGGCGGCAGCCAGCTCCAATACGATGACCTGAGCGATACCCTGCTCGACGGCAACCGGGTCGGGTTGGTCCTAAAACCCTACCTTACCCTAACGCGTCCCTTGACCGATCAGTTGCAGGCCAATAGCACCGTACTAGTGATCGAGATCATGGATGATTTTGCCTTCAACATCAAATCAGCGATTGATCAAAATCGGACCAGCTTAGCCATGGAACAACTCCAACACGCTGGCGAAGCTAAGGGCAAGCCCAATTTGTTCCGCAAGATCGCTTGTCCCAAGTGCTATGCCCAAACGGATGTTTCCAACTTGGCCAGCCCGTGGATCTATTGCCACTATTGTGAAACGATTTTCAACCAATTCCAGCAGACATTGGGCAAATCGGAAAAATATAGGCTTTGCCCGATATGCCAATATTATAACCGGGTCCAACTGTTTCCCGAAGCCCGGTTTTATTTCACGCCGAAAGAAAGCCGGGCCAGTTACCAAGAAATCGAATGTTGTGATACCTGTGCCCAGCGGTTGTATGAAACCATCGTCTGGAAAAACGCCCCTTTTCTGTTTGCCTTGCCCGCTACTTGGTACCTGCGGTTTATGTACACCGACGACCGCGATCCGGCCTTGGCCGAGCTGGCCCAAGCCAATCGGTTGGCCCAAGATGGCGATCTAAAACAGGCCGATGTGCTGTATTCGAGCATGGTGCTGCGCAATGAGAACCATCCCGGCCTGCGTTATTGCATGGGCCGGGCCTACCTTCAAAGCGGTGACAACAAGAAAGCGTTCTACAATTTCCGCGAAGCCCTGGAGGCCTGCCACAACTATGAGCCCGCCCGCAAATTGCTCCAATTGTACAAAAAAGAAATTGTGGAAAAGTGATTTTGGGGTTTGGCCAGTGGCACATGGAGTCGGGGCTGGTTTGAGCGGGTGCATCCCCAACGGATCGATCGCCACTCACTGGCACGCACCAATAAGTTAAATAAATATACATATACTTGACAAAGCCCGCCAAGTACTTTTGCCATTTTAGCACCTACTTTCTCACCTTGGCAAAGGCCCGCACCGGGAAAGTACCCACGCCCTGAAATTTGGGGGCACTGCCGTGAAAGTAAACCCGGTTTCGGGCAGTGCCGACAGGTGGCAGAGGTGCTCCACGATGGGAATGTCGGCCCCCAACAAAATGGTGTGGACCGGGCGGCGGTTGCCCGTTGTGTCGTCGATGTTGTGGGAGTCGATGCCCACCAGTTTGGCCCCGGCGTCCAGCAAGAACTGCGCCGCCCCGGCAGTGAGAAGGGTGTTGATCGTAATACCATTCAGTGTTCCAGTGTTGATCCCACCCAGTGTTAACAAGCACCGCCCGGCCCCGGATCAGTCCGGCAAAGGGTTGCAAATGCGCCTGTTCCACCGCCAAGGATTGCGAAAAAGGCCGCCGGATCACCAGCCCCGGCAGATCAACGAGGGCCGCCAGCTCGAGTTCGGACAGATCTTTCCCGTGGGCAAAGCGGTGGAACGGCGAATCGAGGTAGGTGCCCGTGTTGGCCACCATTTCTATCTTGCCAATTTGGAACTCTGTGCCCGCCTCATACTTGGATCGGGAAGCTTTCCGGCTCAAATAATCGCAGATAAGCGGGGCCGGCAAGCCTTTGTAGGTGACCAGCCCGTGCATGATGGTGTGGCTCAGGTCAATGAAAATGCTAGGTGGAGTGGGAGGCTCCATGCGGTGGTTGGTAGGTAGTGATGAACAACAAAAGAAATTGGACTCTGCAATTAACCGCTTATACCTTACATTGATTAGAGAGTTGAAAAATATCATAAAAATATCAGGATTGACTAGTAATTTCGCTGCAATAAATTGTATATTTCCAACTTTATTGTTAAACCGACATTGATTGCAAAATAATCAGTTGCAAAACAGTTTTTTTCTTTGACCTTTGTGTTAATTCCACCTCAATAGCTGTATTTATGGCCAAACACTTACTTAGCCTTTTGGCTTGTTGGTTTTTTTTCGGACTGCCCTTACTGGCCCAACCAGCGAACGATAATTGCAGTGCGCCCACCGACCTAGTCTTGCCTGCGGGCGGTTTTGGGTTGGGCTCGCTTACTGCCGCCATTGATCTCACTGCGGCCACTGCCCAACCGGGCGAATATTTTGCTTTCCCCAGCATCAACGGCAAATCGGTTTGGTTCCGTTTTGTGCTGCCCACTGCCCGTCGGGGCAAGATCCAGTACTTCGATACCCGTGGACTGACCCAAGATGGCAATAAAATATCGATTACCACTTATTTGGTCAATCCGGCCAGTCCCTGCCTTCCCGGGCTGGCCGAGCGGCAACTGGCCAAGCTGACCGCAGTGGATAATTACGGTGATGCCGAGAACCTCTGCCTTTCGCCCGGCACGTACTTGGTGCAACTGGCCACTACCAACGACATAGTCAATACGTTCTTGCAAGTGCGGCTCACCGTGGCCGAGCCGGAGGTGAACACTGGTGCCCCTGCCTACGATAAACCGGCCGCCGCTGCCGAGCTTGGCACGCTGGCCACCCAGCCCACTGCCACCACCAATATTCGCTACAATGTCGGCTGCCACACCATCGACGGGCCGGGCGAGCAGGGATGCGCCGTGGTGCCCAACCCCCAAGATTTCACCCAATCGACTTGGCACACCTTCACGACCGGTAGCTATTTGGATTACTTGAGCATTTTGACCGACGGGATCCCCAACACCGAAACGGTGCTTTTTCGCTTGTACGAGGGCAATGCCCGCACCAATTTTGCCGGGCTGGTGCCCGTGGGCACTTGCGAAGTGTTGCCATCGGTTTCCAACCGGTTTAAGATCAAAAAGTTTTTGTGCGAAATCATCAGGCCGTCCACCACCTACACGTTGCAGTTGCTTTTTCGGCGCGACTACTCGCGAGATGATGTCGGGGTCATCTTGCGGCAAGCCGGAACCGCGGCTTCCCGTGCGCCCCAGCCCATTTTGTCCACTTTGCCCCCGGCCAGCCAAGTACTGCTGCAAAATGGGGCCAACAATTTCACCGATGCTTTTGGCTGCAACAGTTTCTTGGCCAACAATGCCTGCGGAACGGTGAACCCGGTCGGTGGAGTACCCATTGTGAGCGGGGCCGTTACCAACACCTACACCATGAGCACCTGGGCCAGCGTGGAGTTGCAGGCGTTCTCCGATGTCCGCATCACCACCAGCATCGCATCCGGCCCGCCCGTGTACGTGCGGGTGTACCGGAAGGCCATGACCGATAATTGTGCCGACTTGGCCACTGGCGATTTGCTCGCCCAATTTGAGGGCAATTCGGCCAACTTTCCCTGTTTGGAACCGGGCAAGTACGCGATCCAGTTTTTGGGCCGCAACGGTACGCGCACTTCCCAAGTGGGTGGGACGGCCGAAGAGAATGACAATATTTTTTATGATTCCAATTTGGGCCGCGCTTTCGGTGCCAATGTGCAAGTGACCACGCTGCCCCCCGGCGACCAGTTTGGCTTGGCCGCCCCCGGCCGTTACGATGCCCTGAACCCCGACGGGGGAACTGGCCTGCCCCTGTCTTTTGTGCCCACCACCCGGTATTTCATGGGCCTGCACACGTTCAACTGCCGGAACACGGTGCTCCCGGGCATTGGGGGGTGTGATCCAGCCTTGACCAGCAAAGCAGCCTACCGCGTGCTCAACATTGGCAACCAAGTTGGGATTCCGGCGGGCAACCCCCAGGGCGGTTTGCTCTACCTCGAAATGAACGACGTGACCAGCCGCTACCGCTTGTTCCGGGGCAACGCCAACACCCTGACCACTGCGCAAAACGTCAACAATTTTCCGCAAACCTTTACTGGCTTGCAAACGGTGAGCGAATGCAAAGCGGACAACACCTCGGGTTATTATTGCGTTGTTCCTGCCGATTATACCGTGGCCTCCTTCGCCAGCAGTGCCCAAGCCGGGACCAGTGAGCGGGCCAACTTCAATCTGACCGAATACCAACTGATCCACACCCGCTACCCCAGCCGGGATCTGGCCGAGAACCTGGGCGATATCACGGCCCAAACCACCATCACCAGCACGCGCGATGTTTTCTCTTGTTTGGACAATCCCGCCACCATCGACGGCAAAGTCCCCTGCCCGATCGTGGGCTACGGGGCCGCCACCAAGCTTATTTACCGCCAATTTTTTATCAGTGCGCCCAAATGGACCGTGATCAGTTCCAATAGTGACAACAACGCTGATCCGCTGGTTCCCCGCGCTACGTTGCGCCTGTTCCGGGGCCAAGCCGCGGATGTGGCCGCCAACTTGGCTTTTTATGCCGATCCCCGCTGGGGGCCCAACTATTGGGACTGCTTTACCCAAGGCGAGACCGACCGCTGCGTGCCCCTCCAACCGGGTTGGTACACCGTGGTAGCCTACGGGGCTGGACAGAGCTACGATGCCCCTGACGAAGGTGGGCGGCGCGGCTTCATCGGGTTTGGCAACTCCATCTCGATCACTTTCCGGCCGCAATCGCCCGACACCCGGTTCTTTTCCCGGACTTTGGCCGAAAACTTGGGCGATATCACGGCCCAAACCAGCCTTACCAGCCAAGTCGATTACTTCTCTTGTTTGGACAACCCCGAAACCATTGACGGACTGGCTCCCTGCGATCCAGGCCGGGGGCCGGGCACCAAGTTGATCTACCGCGAATTTCAACTGACCGACACCCGCTGGGTACAAATTCTTTCCAACTTGTCGTCCACCGCGCCCTTCCACCGCGCCCCTTTCCGGCTGTTCCGGGGGCGGGCCAGTACCGGCGATCCCCTGACCCTTTACCGCGACAACCGGCCCACTGCCGGGGCGTGGGACTGTCGCTATTTGGGCAATTCGGGGGAATGTACCCCCTTGCCCGCTGGCTGGTACACCGTGGTGATTTATGGGCAGGGCCAGAGCGAAACCCGTGATTTTATCCCGCTATCAGAAAGTTTCATTGGTCATGACAACACCATTACCATCACTTTGCCGCCACCCACGCCAGCCCCCAACTACAACCGCCCGAACTTGGCGGCTTTGGCCAACTTGGGCAACCCGACCGATTGGGTCGAGCGTGGCACCCCGGCCTATTCCGATACCGATGAGCTATACACCCTGCCCTCGGAGCGGTTCAATTGCCAAAGTGATTCCCGCCTCAACCGCTTTGTGCGCGACACTTGCAGTACGGCCAGCAACCGGATCGCGTTCTATGTGTTCACCATTACCAAACGTTCCTATGTGACCATACGGGGTATTGGTGGATTTTTGGCCCAAGTTTATCGGCTCAATGCCCGGACTCAAGCAGCCGACTTTCTGACTACCGATCCCTTGCAACCCTGCCAGTCGGGTGGGGATGCGATTCAGCTCTGCGACCTCGATCCGGGCACTTACACGTTAGTCATTTATGCCACCGATGCCAATATCAGCGGCGGGGTTACGCCCCAGCTCTACGTAGAGGCGGCGGGTCGATCGCGCTTTGACCACCCCGCCCGCGCCTACGACTTTGACCTCATGCCCGGCGACAGTATGTGGCGTTCCGGCAAGATAGGGGACGTGAACCCGCTTGATCCGGGCCGGGCCGCCAGCAATGATTTCTTTTATTGCACCACCGGGGCCCAAACCAATGATCCGAGGGTGAACGAAATTGATTGTGCCATTGGCCAGCTTAACCCGCGCATCTATGCCCCCGGCCCGCCCAATGGGGTGCTGGTGGCCACCAACGAAAGTGCCCGTCCCCGCCGCAATTTGTGGTACACCTTTGTGCTCAACAATTTTGGTTCGGCCCGCGTGCGGGTGACCACGCGAACGGCGGGCAAGAACATCCAGTTGCCCTTTGTGGTGTACCGCAGCGATGTGAACGGCAACTTGGATTTTAGCCAAGTAGTGGCGGGCGGGGAAGTTGACTCGACCAATGCCCAAGGATTGAGCTATGTGATCGATAACCGGGAGCGGCCAATCAATTTCTTTTGTACTTTTTCCAACGAAGTGACCTTTGAGCGGCCTCTGCCCGATCCTTGCTTTGACCCGGCCATTGCCCGCACCCGCTATTATGTGATAGTGGACAATGTGGCCAGTCCTTTTCTCAACCTCTTGCCCAACCACCAGATCGAGGTGGAAGTGCGCTACACTGAAGTGCCATTCGTTCGGCTGCCCCGGCCCAAGTACGATGCCTACGCCAATGCCAATGCCGTGAACGGGCTAAACCAAGTGGCCGCGCCCTACACCGCCCAACCGATCGGCTTGGGCACTTACCTCGGTGCGCCCGAAAACTACCGTTGCGCTACCCGTACCCCCAACGAGACCACTTATTCGGCTTCCACCTGCCAAAATACCCAGTGGTACAAGTTTGAGGTCAACCAAGATTTTACCCTCCAACTCCTCTACCAAGTGGTGGAAACGGGGCAGCGTTTACAAGGCAATGGCAACCTCTCCCTGTTCCGGCAGGTGGTTCCCGGCGATAGCACTACCACTGGGCTTTTGCGCCAGACACTCAACAATTTTTATGACATTGAAACAACCAGCAACTGGTGGCAGTCTTGCGTGAGTGCGGGCACTTACTACGTGATGCTCAACGGTTGTGATGACGATTTTATCCTGCGCAACATCCGTCCCGTGATCAAGTTGGCCCCCCGGCCCCGGTTTGATCATTTCGTCCGGCCCGGGCTGTTCAATACTGGGACCAATTTGGCCATTGGCATTTCTTATGATGGGCCCGCCGAGCGCTACCGTTGTGCTACCGCCCCGCCCAATGAAGTGGCCTTGTTCTCCACTGCTTCCACCTGCCGCCAAGCCCAATGGTACAAGTTCACCATTGACCGGGCCATGGCCGTGCAGTTTGCCTACCGCATTGAAACCTCGGCCATGCTGCGCTATGGGGCCAGCAATTTCACCCTTCTGCGCGAGTCAATCCCGGGCGATTCGACCACCACCGGCCTCAACCCTATTGGCCTTACTGACCTGGCTGACGCTGGGGCCACTTGGCGCTACTCTTGCTTGGGGGCGGGCACTTATTATTTGCTCATCAATGGGTGCGGTTTTCCCTTTGACGAATATAACATAGTCCCCGTGATGCGCACCACGCCGCTGCCCAAATATGATTTTTTCAATCAGGCCGGCGTGATCAACAGCGGAAGCCCACTGGCCAATTTGACCACCTATCTGGGCGATACTGACCTGTTCAAATGTGCCACCCGCACCCCCAACGACCAAACTTCGTCCACTTGCCAGTCGACGCTCTGGTACAAGTTTACCGTGGATCGATCCACCCCCGTGCGGGTGGGCTACCGCTACCAAACCGCCACCCGAGTCGATTTTGACAACCGGGGGGCTTCCTTGCTGCGCGAACTGCTACCGGGCGACTCCACCACGACTGGCCTGCAACGGATTCCCCTCACTTACCAGTTTGACAACAGCAATAGCAACGAATGGGGATATGCCTGCATTAGCCCCGGCACTTACTATGTGCTCTTGAACCAAAACAATGGGGTTGGTTGCGGCAATCGGCTCAATGACCCGATCCTGCCCGTGGTGAGGGCGGGAAACCTGACCAAATACGATTTTTACCAAGCGGCCCAACCGATCAATGGTGGTGCACCGCTCACCATTTCGGGGGAATACCGGGGCGACTGGGACGACTACACCTGCGCTACCCGCACGGCCAACGACCAGTCCCCCGCTGCTTGTGGGCGCACCGTGTGGTACAAGTTCACCCTCACCAGTTCGGCCCAACTCAACATTGCCTACCGCCGCGAGGGTGATGCGACCAACCGGAATTTTGCCAATATTGCCAACATTTCGCTGCTCCAAGAACGGGCGGCCGATTCCACCGCCACAGGCCTGCGCCGCTTGCCACTATTGTTCAACGCATTGCTCACTGCTGGCTCCACTTGCGTGCCGGCGGGCACTTATTACCTGATGATCAACGGATGTGATGCCCTGTTCCTTGACAACTTGGTATATCCCGTCATTACGTTGGATTCGCGCCCCGGCGATCGCTGCGGGGATCCCATGGCCGTTGCGCTCACTGGACTGGGCACGTCCGCTGCCTCGCTCAACGTGGGCTGTCATACCATTGGCGAAGATTTCGGGGAAAGCGCCAGCTTCCCCAACATGGATTGTCTTTTCGGGCCAAGTGGCTACAAGTCTAGCTGGTTCGTAGTGGACATCAACCTGCCGGGCAATCCCAAGGTGGATCTTGGGTTCCGCTTGATCGAGAGCACCGACCAGAGTGCCAACCAGATCCGCTACCGCGTGCTTTATGGTGACTGTGGGGCCATGACTTTCGGCCCCTGCAACACCGATGCCGGAACGGTGTTCAACACCCGCTGCTTGGGTACGGGCCGTTACTATGTGCAAGTGGTGTCGCCCCAAGATGCGCTCGGCTCGGTGCGCCTTGAGTGCACTGCCAGCAATGCTCTCGACCAGACCTGTATCGCCCTTGATCCTTTTACTCCTCGGGCTGGGTTTGATTATATCCTTGACTGTGCCTCGGACAATGTGACCTTCAACAACTTGTCCAGCGCGGGCAGCAATATCGAATACGAATGGAGCACCAGCAATGGCCAAACCAGTACGGCCACCAACCCGGTCTTCACCTTTGCCCGCACGCTGGGAGTGGTGAACAACTACACGGTTACTTTGACCGCCCGCAACCGCAACAATGGCCAGACCGATGTTTCCGTCAACTCAGTTAGAATGCCGCCACCAGTGGCCGGATCGCTGGGAAATGACCGCATCGTCTGTGGTACTTCGGTGTTGCTGGAAGCTTTTGCGTACCAAAATGCGGGCTACCGCTGGAACACCGGGGCAACCACCCGCCAAATCACCGCGAATGTCTCGGGCCCTTATTGGGTGGAAGTGACCCTGCCCAGTGGCACCTGCGCCCGCGAGGAGGTCAACGTCACGCTGTTGCAGGCCAACCCCGTGATCACCCAATCGGTACCAGTCTGTGGGCAATCCACCCTCGCGGTGGATCCAAGCCCCGGTTTTGCTTTGCAGTGGTTCCGCGATGGCCAACCGGTTGCCGGGGCCACGAACAATACCCTGACAGCCCGCCAAAATGGGAGCTATACCGTCCAAGCCAGCAGTGGGCCTTGTTCCACCACTTCCGTTGCCTTTCCGGTAACTGGCTTGTTCGAAGACTTGGTGGTTAACTTTACAGTGGTAATTGCCAACAACCAAGAGTTTGGCAACGTTACCATCGCCCCGGGCGGCATTTTGCGCTTGGCCAATGGGGTGGAACTGGTGGTACGCGGCAACTGGGACAACCAGGGCCAGCTCGAGGCCAATTTAAGTACCGTTGTGCTACGGGGCTGTGCCGCCCAAGTGGTATCGGGCAATAACCTGTTCTATAACTTGGTGCTGGACAATCCCTTGGGTGCCACTTTGGCCGGCCCGGCCAGTGTGCGCCGGCTGCTCAGGTTGGTGGATGGCAACCTGATCTCCAACAACAATTTGGTGCTGCGTTCCGTGCCGGGGCTAACGGCCATGGTGGCCCAAAAGCCCGATGGTTCCAATGCCGTGACTGGACTGGCCACCGCCCAGCGCTGGGTGGAGCAGTATGGACCCCGCCCGGTGGGTGCGGGCTACACCTACGCCAGCTCGCCCGTACGGGGGGCGCAGGTGCGACAGTTGATCCCCGACATGAACGTGATCGTCTATCCCGACTATTTTTGGCAGAACGAAAGATTCTTCAACCCCTTCACCTTCCCCACGGCTTTCAAGTACATTGAGGGCGAAAACCAAGTATTCGAGGGCGGATCCGATGCTTCTGGGCAAAAGGGCTGGCGCTGTTTGGCCCTGAACGACCTGATCGAGACGGGGCAAGGGCTGTGCCTCAACATCGTGTCCAATGCACTCATTGACCTGACCGGGGAACTCCACAACGGCCCCCTCCGCCTGCCCGTGACCCGTGGCAACGCGTTGCAGTCGGGGTGGAACCTACTGGGCAACCCTTACCCGGCACCCATCAACTGGGATCTGGTCTATAACTTGGCCAACAACCGGGACGCGGTCCAGCCCACTATCTGGCGGCGAACCGCCACCAACCGATTCTCCGGGATCTGGGCCACCTACTTGTCTGGGGTGGGGGGAACGAATGGTGGCACGGCCGAGGTAGCCGTGGGCCAAGGCTTCCTCACCCGCGTGCTGACTGGCGTGCCCACTGGCAACGTGGAGTTGGATAATCCAGTGCGACTGGATACTTACGCCAACCCAACCTTCTTCCGGCCCGAGGAAACCGAAAAAATGGGCATGACCGGGCTGGTCAAAATCCGGCTGACCGGGCCGGGGGAAATGAGCGACGAGGCCATTGTCTATTTCCGGCCCGAAGCGAGCTTGGTGGCTGATGAACGATATGACGCGGTCAAGTTTTTCAACTCTTCGCCCGCCCCCAACCTGCATACCCGATCTTGGGACGGTCAAGTACTGGCCATCAATGGATTGCCCCCATTTGCTGATTCGTTGAGCCTGCCCCTGTTTACTGGCGCGGCCAGATTGGGAGCACACTCCTTTGAACTGGTGGCGGAAGATTCGCGGCTGATGGGCATGACCGTCTGGTTGGAGGATAAACAGCAACGCACCATGCATCCCTTGGGGCAGCGCAGCTATTCGTTTGCGGTCGCCACCAACCCGATCAACCGTTTCGTGCTGCACTTCAACCGTCCGGTGGCTGGGCCAGCCATTGTGGTATATCCCAACCCAGTGGCTGGGGAAGCCAACCTGCGGCTGGAGCGGTTCAGCGGCCCAGTCACGGTCACACTGGCCAACAGCTTGGGGATAATACTGGAGCGCCGCACCGTGGCCGGTGGCCAAACGGCCTTCGACACCCGGGGGTTGCCCGCTGGTATCTACTTGATCTCGGCCTCCGACGGCGTAAATCGCCAAGAAACCAAATTCGTCAAACAGTAGCAGGGCAAAATAGGGATAAGAGCGTTCACGTATGGTCTGGTAATTGCACGACTTTTGCCTAACCGCTTAAGCATCTATCACTGAACAATTGGTATGAAAAAAATCATTTTGACTGTATTTTTGGGTTGGGCATTGGCCAATACTGCCTTTGCCCAATGCCCACGGGTAGAGCCTGGCACTGGTACCAACTGTGTGTGTCCGGGGGATATCTGCGTGGATCTGTTTGGCAATCCAACATTATGCGATCCGTGTCCGGTCTGCTCCTTTTGTAGTCCCACTGCACTGGCCGATGTGCCCATCGATCAAGGGGTGCTGATCCTCTTGCTAGTGGGATTGGGGTTTGGGGCCAAAGTGGTTTGGTCGGCCCGCCAGCGGGGTTTGCTCAAGGCCACTCCCAGAGGTTAGATATTTAAGTGCCCATTTGAAGTGGTGCCAACGGCAGGCTGAAGTAGAAAGTGGCTCCTTGATCGGGGATGCTTTCCACCCAGATTTTGCCGTAGCTGTTTTCAACGAATTCCTTACTGACGATCAGTCCCAGCCCAGTACCTTTTTCTAGTTGAGTACCCCGGGTACTGAAGTGGGTCTGGATGGCAAACAGCTTGTTTTGTTGTTCGGCGGTCATCCCCACGCCATTGTCGGCAATCGAGACAATTAGGCAATCGCTACTCTCTTGGGTCTTTATTTCTACCCGCCCATTGGGCCGGGTAAATTTCAGCGCATTGTTGATCAAATTGCGCACCACGATATTGACCAAATTCGGGTCGGCGTAAGCCACTGCCGAGTGGGAAACATGGTTCAATAACTCAATCTTTTTTTCTACAGCAGTTTTTTGTAGCAAGCCAATGTTGTCTTGCACGATGGCCCGTAGTTGAATTTGGCTGGGCAACACCAGCAGTCCGCCCTGTTGCAAGAGGGCCCAGTGCAAGAGATTGTCCACTAGTTTGCGGGTAAATTCCAGTTCAGTGGACAACTGTTGGCCGATCATTTGAAAATCTTCCGGGTTGATCAGGTCTTGGTGGATCAGATCCAAACTGGAGTGCAACGCGTTGAGCGGCCCGCGCAGATCATGGGCAATGATGGAGAACAACTTGTCTTTCAGCGCGTTGATCTTTGCTAAATCCTCTTTTTGTTGGGCGATTTCGGTAGTGCGCTCAATTACCCGGTGCTCCAATTCTGCTTTGGCTTGGGCCTCAATCTGCTGATTGGCATAAAGCTGGTCAATCAACCGGCCTTGGATGTGCTGCTTTTCCTGCTCGCTGAGCCGGATCCGGTAGCCCAGTCCCAGCGAGAGGCCAATGGCTTGGGACACCACGGCCAGCTCAATCAGCAATATGCCATAGGTGGTGGCGAACAGGTAACTAAACAGCCCCAACAACACAATAATCCAAAAAATCAGGGCCGACCTGCCCGCCCATTGGGCCAGTGGATCCCGGTTGCGGAGAAGTAGAATGGTAAAGATCAAACAGACAACCGCTTCCAGAAGCGTGGCCCATGACAGGACCAAAAAGTAACGAAGGTTAAATCCACTGAGGTAGATCAATAAGGCTACTCCCAAAGTAAGGACTACTTTGCCCCCAACCAGCCACCGGGAAAATCGGTAGAAATTTGGCATGGCCACTGATGCCCCGACAAAGCGCCGGAGAAAAAGGAGATAACTGGGAAACAGCAAGCCGAAACCAATGAAGAACAAATAATTGCTCAATTGGGGATACTCGCGCAGTCCATAAATTTCCTTGGCCAAGTTCTGGTTGGCCAAAAAAGTGTAGGCACTACAACCCACAAACAGCACATAATACAAATAAACCCGTTGGCGGCTGGAGAAAAATAACACTAGGTTGAACAGGATGAAGATCAAGAAAATGCCCTGTAAAAGGCCCTGCTGCCAGTAGCGGGTCGCAGTGCGTTGGTACAGGTATTCCATGGCGAACAATTTGGCCTGCACACTGGGGGAGCGGTGGTCAATGCGCACCACCCGGGCGTAGATCGTGGTCGCCCGATGGCGGACTAGCCAAAGTTGGGCCTTGTCACCATCGTCCTGTCTGACCGTTTTTTGCGAGTAGGGGACATAGCGGCCACTCTTTTGGGTGCTGAGATTGCCGTCAGGGTCGAGAATGAAGTAGTCCACCAAATCATTGAACCCGGTTTGCAAGATCAGCTCTTTATCGTGCGGGAGCCGGTTGATCAAACTGATCCGGACCCAATAAACCAAGGTCGGATCCAGTTTTTTGGCCACTTTGTCCAACGCCGCCCATTTGGGCTGGAAAGCTGGGCCGGAAATTTGGGCAAAGGTAAGTTTGCGGGTAGTGTCGGCCAGTAAAAAAACATACTCATCCGAGATGGCTACCTCCTCTTTGAGGCGAGAAATTTCGTAGCTGGTTCCCGGTTGCCCCGCCACTTCCCCCACCAAAGCCAATAAACCGAAGGAAAGGCCCAGCAGGGCGGCGATAGTAAAAGCTCGCATGGGTAAAACAAAGCCAGATAAATGCAACGCAATTTAGTGGAAATTGCTACTGCTTTCGCATTTTCCGATTTTTTGCCTAAATTTCCTCTTTATTGCGATCGCTTTTCTTTGTTCATACTTATCAACTTTCCAGAAATGAAAACTGAAGCAAACAATTCGCGCCGGGACTTTATCAAGTCGGCCGGTGCCTTGGCCACCGGGGTGGCCCTTACCTTGCCCAGCGGACTGGGGGCATTGGCCGCCGGGCGCGACAGTGCCGTGCTAAAAGTGGGGCTGGTTGGCTGTGGGGGGCGCGGCACTGGGGCGGCCAACCAAGCCCTCAAGGCCGATGCCAACGTGGTGCTCACGGCCATGGCCGATATTTTTGAGGATCACTTGGCCGAATCGCACAAGAACTTGACCAAAATTCATGGCGACAAAGTGAAAGTGGACAAGGCCAACCGGTTCGTGGGGTTTGATGCTTACCAGAAGTTGCTCAATTCAGGGGTGGACGTGGTGATTTTGGCCACTCCGCCGGTGTTCCGTCCCCAGCATTTGGAAGATGCCGTCCGGGCGGGCAAGCACGTGTTCACCGAAAAGCCGATGGCCGTTGATGCGGCCGGGGTGCGCCGGGTGCTGGCTGCCTCCCGCGAGGCCAAGCAGAAAAAACTAGCGGTGGTATCGGGCTTTTGCTGGCGCTATGACCTGCCCAAGCGCGCCACCTTCGATAAGATCCTCAACGGGGAAATTGGCCAGGTCCTGAGCATCTACAATACCTACAATACTGGCCCGGCGTGGAGCAAAGACCGGCAGGCCCAATGGAGCGAAGCCGAGTTCCAGCTCCGCAACTGGCCGCACTATAACTGGTTGTCGGGCGACTCCATCGCCGAACAAGCCGTGCACAGCCTCGATATGATGTCTTGGGCACTGGGCGACAAAGCTCCCCTCCGCGCCACGGGCACCGGCGGGCGGCAAGTGAACACGGGCAAGGAAATGGGCAATATTTTTGACCACTTTGCCATCGTCTATGAATATGCTGGCGGGGCCAAAGGCTTCCATTTCAGCCGCAAACAGTCCGGGTGCTCCTCTTCCTACGCGGTGGAGATATTGGGCACCAAGGGCCAATGCACCGTGGACTGCATGAAAGGGGTGCACAAAATCACCATGAACGACGGCCAAGTGTGGGACTACCGGGGCGATAAGGGTGATATGTACCAGAAAGAGCACGACGAGCTGTTTGCCTCCGTGCGCGGCGGCACTCCCATCAACGATGGCGAGTGGATGAGCCAAAGCACAATGCTGGCCCTCATGGGGCGCATGGTGGCCTATTCTGGGCAAACCATCAGCTACGACGAGGCACTCAGCTCCAAAGAGGTCCTGACCCCGGGCAAAATCAATTTGACCGAAGCCTTCACGGGCAACCCGATGTCCCAGCCGGGCATGACCAAGTTTTTTTAGCCCCCAACCCGGCAGGCATTCTTCTGCGACAAGGTAAAGTGGGGAGCAGGACAGACCTACGGCCCAGCCATTGATCAAATTCATTTTGGTCAATGGTTTTTTGTTCCCGTTTCGCCCTGTTGGGCAAAGTCTGCTTTGCCCCCGAAATGAGCGAAAGTCTGTGACTTTCGTCAAACAGCGGCACATTATGCAGGTGCGCGACCAGCGAAAAAGCCGAAAAAGCGCGTAATTTTGTCCGTTAGCCCGACGCGATCACCGATCTGCTGCGCAGACGCGCAGTCCCGGGCACCAGTTCTTTATCATTTGGGTTCAACAACCCCAGCGGGCTGACAAGGCTAATGGAAAGGGGGAGCGGGGAACTTTTGTTGCATTACAGATCCAACACCTTTCTTATCGCGTCTTTAATTTCCAAAAGCGTTGCATTATCAATAGAGCCGAGTTTTTTGATGAGCCTTTCTTGGGAGAGGGAACGGATTTGGAAGCAATCGGCACAAGAAACTTTGGAAAGCCCGTTGGCGGCGGTCGGTTCGATCCGTACCATCCACGGGGCAATGCCGTAGCGGTCTTTCCAGTCGGTAATGGGTACGATTACTTTCAGGGGCAGTTTGCCCAGCCGGTCGTCATTTACAATAATGGCAGGTCTTTGCTTTTGCATCTCGGCCCCTTTGGTGGGGTCAAGGTCAATCAACCAAACCTCACTTTGCTTCATAAAAATGTTCAAAATCCAGGTTGGTAAATGCGATCAGGTCTTTGTCGGTTGCATAGTCGTTGTACAATACATTCGCGGCAAATTCCATTTGATGATCCAACTCCTCTTTTTTAATGAACTTAAGCGTTTCCTCCACCACATAAAACTTTTGGGTGAGGGGGAGGCGTTGAATTTCCTGCATAATATCCGTGGTGTGCATTTTCTTTGTTTTTAGGTGCTGATACCCATTGCGCTGCCAATGCCGCTTCAAGGCGTTGGTTGCGATAATGGTGCTGGTGATACTACAAAGTTACAAAATATTCCCCCAGTTCGCCCCGTTGGGCAAAACCCCCGTTGGGCAAAGTCTACGTTGGGCAAAGTCTGTGACTTTGCCCCCGAAATGAGCGAAAGTCTGTGACTTTCGTCAAACAGCGGCACGTTGCGCAGGCGCAAGGCCCAGCGAAAAAACCGAAAAAGCGCGTAGTTTTGTCCGTTAGACCGACGCGATCATCATTTTTTTCTCATT
>Ga0105045_10001409_pt1 | contig 19579 bp, 16 predicted proteins | sample MAT02_FD_78089 | JGI IMG/M metagenome (GOLD analysis project Ga0105045, IMG submission 78089) | Freshwater microbial communities from Lake Fryxell liftoff mats and glacier meltwater in Antarctica - MAT-02 (megahit assembly) | ecosystem: Environmental > Aquatic > Freshwater > Ice > Liftoff... | reverse complement strand
GGCCACAGGCGGTTGGTCCGCCATGGCCATCTGCCCGAACGCACGGTGCAGACCGGGATCGGGGCGGTGCCGGTGAAGGTGCCCCGAGTGCGGCATCGGGCTCCCGAGGGCGAACGGCTCAAGTTTACCTCGACGATCCTGCCGCCCCATCTTCGGCGCGCCAAATCCATCGAGGAATTGCTGCCCTGGCTTTACCTCAAAGGAATTTCCACCGGCGATTTCTGAGATGCCCTGACGGCGCTCTGGGAACGGATGCGCCGGGACTGTCGGACAGCACCATCACCCGGCTGAAGGCGGACTGGTGGGAAGACTATGAACGCTGTTCCAAACGCGATCTGTCGGCACGGCGCTATGTGAAGTTCGCTGCGCGGCCCTTCGGTTCTGGGCAGACGGCGTCTACTTCACGCCTCGGAGGGATGAAGATCGCCAATGTATGCTGTTGATCATCGGGGCTGACGAATGGGGCAACAAAGATGTTCTCGGCCTTGTCGACGGCTTGCGCCAAAGCACCCAGAGTTGGCGGGAACTGCTCCTAGACCTGAACCGAAGGTCCGCGAAGCGAAACGCCGGGGGCTGGAAGTGGCGCCGAAACTTGCGGTGGGGATGGAGCCATGGGGTTCTGGGCTACGCTTCATGGGGTTTATGGCCAGACCCGCGTTCAGCGATGCTGGGGTCCACAAGACCGCCAACGTTTTGAACGCCATGCCCGAATCAGTGCAGCCCAAGGCCAAGGCGCATCTGAAAGACATCTGAATGGCAGAAACCAAGGTTGAAGCCGAGGCGGCCTTCGATTTCTTCGCCGAAGCTTACGGCGTGAAATACGACCGGGCAGTGAAAAGCCTGACCAAGGACCGCGCCGACCTGCTGACGTTTTACGACTTCCCGGCCGAGAACTGGAAACACATTCGAACCTTAAACCCGATCGAAAGCACCTTCGCCACGGTCAGGCATCGAGCCACCAAGACCAAGGGATGCCTCATCCGACAAACCGCGCTGGCCATGACGCATCAGCTGATGCTCTCAGCCAACTAGAAATGGCGCAAGCTCGACGGCGAAAAACCGCCTGCCCGAGATCATCCAGGGGGTTGAATTCCGCGACCGGATCAAGCACGAAATCAAAGCCGCCTGATCACACCGTCAGCAACTTTCTGGCATCGCTCCATTTAGCGACAAAGGCAAGGCGACCATGCCATTTTGACGACCGTTCCATCAGCCTGGGAGCGGCCCGGACACCAGAACGAACCCCAGACTACAGAGGTTGCCTCCACGACAGACTGGATCAGTCTTCGGCAGGTTGGATCAGGGCGGATGGCATGGTCATGCTGATGGTAACCTGATCTTTGGCCCAGACGGCCAAAACCAGCAGTGTGGCAGCGGTCAGAAAACTTTGCATTGCAGGCCTCGGGCGTTTGTTCACGCGCCGTTCTGCCTGATTCCAGTTAACAGGCAGTTATCCACGTGCCCTGCGTCACGCGACCAACGCCTCGGCTTTCTTCAGATCAACGCTGACAAGCTGCGAAACCCCCTGCTCTTGCATCGTCACGCCAAACAGCCTGTCCATCCGCGCCATCGTCACCGCGTGGTGGGTGATGATCAGGAACCGCGTTTCCGTCCGCCGGGCCATCTCGTCCAGAAGGTCGCAGAAGCGGGTCACGTTGGCGTCGTCCAGCGGCGCATCCACCTCGTCCAGCACGCAGATCGGGGCGGGATTGGCCAAGAACACGCCAAAGATCAACGCCAGCGCGGTCAGGGTCTGCTCACCGCCCGACAACAGCGACAAAGTCGCCAACTTCTTGCCCGGCGGCTGGCAGAGGATCTCCAGCCCCGCCTCCAGAGGATCGTCCGACTCGACTAGGACAAGCCGCGCTTCACCACCGCCGAAAAGGTGTGTGAACAGTGTCGAGAAGTTCGCATTCACCTGCTCAAACGCCGTCAGAAGTCGCTCGCGTCCTTCCTTGTTCAGGCCCGCGATTCCAGCGCGCAGTTTCTTGACCGCCTCTTCCAGATCGAACTTCTCACTGGCCAGCGCATCATACTCTGCCTCGACTGTCTTTGCGTCCTCCTCGGCTCGCAGGTTCACCGATCCCAAGGCCTCACGCTGACGCTTCAGGCGGCCCACGTCGGCATCCAGACTGTCCGCGTCGGGCATCTTGTCTGGGTCAACCCGCAGCGAGTTCAGCAATGCATCCGGCGTCCAGTCGTCTTCCTCGCCGATCCGCCCCGCCGCCAAAGCCACGCCTTCCCGCGCCGCATCCAGCCGCGCTTCTGCCCGGGCTCTCGCTTCTCGCGCCTCGCCCGCAAGCCGTTCCGCCTCACGCTCCGTAGCCGCCGCGTCGCGCAGGGCACCCTCGGCCTCGGCCAGGCCATCTGCCGCCCGACGACGGCGCGCCTCGGCCTCGGCCATCGCCTCGACAAGCTCATCCCGCTTCGCCGCTATCTCCTCGGGCTGAAGCATCGCTTCGGCCAGTTCCTCCCCGGTCCCTGCCTTCCGCTCAAACAACTCGCCTACACGCTTTTCGGCGGTCTCCAGCCGATGCTTCCAGCCCGACAGTTCCTTCACCGCCTCCTGCCGTCTCCGTACCCTCGCCTCGCCTTCACGGCGCACTTCGTCTTGCGTTGATCGGCGGGTCATCATCGTGATCCGCGCCGCCTCGACCGTGATCTTCGCGGCCTCCAGCGTCGCGCGCGCGGCATCAAGATCGCCCAGCCCTGCCACCGCCGCCTCGGCTTCCTTCAGCCGCGACCGTGCACCCATCGCCTCATCCTCGAACCGGTTGACCGACAGCCTTGCTGCCTCCTTCTTGCCGCCCGCAATCGACCGATCCGCCTCGGCCCGCGCCAGAGCCCGGTTCACCTCGGCCAAACGCGCATCCGCCGCCCGCCGCGCATCGCGCGCCCGCTGATCCGCGCCCGCCAGTTCCGCCAACCGCGCCTGCAGTGTCTCATGCGCCTGACGTGCGCCATCGGCCCGCGCCGCGACCTCGTCCAGATCACGCTTTAACTGCACCAGCCGATTGACTTGCTGCAACCTCAGTGCGGCGGCTGAGGGTGCGTCCTCTGCCCCCGCCCGGAACCCGTCCCAACGCCACAAATCGCCCTCGACGCTGACCAGCCGCTGCCCTGGCCTCAGAGCTGGCTGCAGCGCAAACCCCTGTTGTCGCGACACCAGCCCGATCTGCGACAACCGCCGCGCAAGCACTGCCGGCCCTTGCACCTCTGTGCTCAGCGGCACTGCGCCAACCGGCAGGGCCTGCGCCTCTGCGTAAGGTTCCAGTACCGCCCAGCCTGAGCGCGCGCCGCCGGCAACCTCGGGGCTGCGGAGATCGTCGGCCAACGCAGCCCCAAGTGCCTTTTCAAACCCCGGCGTTACCACCAGCTTGTCCAAAAGCTGATGCCCGGCCAAAGCCTCCCGTTCGACCAACCGCGCCAAAGCCGCCACTTCCGCCCGCAACGCAGCAGCTTCACCCTCAGCCGAAGATCGCACCGCCCGCGCCTCGGCCTCGCGGCCTTGTGTCTGGGCCCGCGCCGCCTCTGCCGCCTCCAAGGCCGCTTCCGTCGCCTCGCCCTCGGCAATCGCTGCCTCGGCCGCCTCTTCCGCCGCCGCAAACGCCTCGCCTGCGGCCTCTAGCGCCCCCGTGGCCAAGGCCACCGCCGCCCGCGCCGTCACTGCTTCCCCTTCGGCCCGGTCCATGACCGACCGCGAATCCGACAGCATCCGCTGCGAAGACTGATGCCGCGCCGCCAGCCGCGCAGCATCTTCGGTCAGTTCCGCCAGCGAGCCCTCTCGCCCGGCCAGCACCGAACCCGCCTCCCGCGCGGCATCGACCGATTCGGCCAGCTTTTCTTCATGCCCCTCATGGGCGCGCGCCAACTGCTCGATCTCCCAGTCCAGCCGCTCGATCACCTCACCCGCATCGCGATTCAGGCCCGCCTCACGCTCCATGTCGCGGGACAGCTGCTCGATCCGGCCGCGCAAAGTGTCGATCGTGGCCAGCGCACGGGCCTCCTGATCGCCCAAGGCTTCCCGCTGCAGCGTCAGCCGCTGGAGGATGGCCGAAGCAATCGCCTCCTCCTCGCGCTTCGGCGGCAACCCATCCTCCGCCACCTCCCGCACTTTGCCCGAAGCACGCGCCGAACCTTCCGCCTGCCCCTGAGCAATCAGCCGCTCGCGTAGCATCGCCTCAGCCGCCGACCTTGCCTCATCCGCCTCGCGCCAGCGCCGCCATAGCAGCATCCCCTCGGACTTCCGCAGGTCCTCGGACAGTTCCCGATACCGCGCCGCCTGCTTGGCCTGACGGGTCAGGGCCGACAACTGCTGCGCCAGCGCCTCCAGCACATCGTCAACCCGCAAGAGGTTCTGCTCGGTCCCGGCAAGCTTCAGCTCTGCCTCATGCCGCCGCGCATAAAGCCCGGAAATCCCCGCCGCCTCTTCCAGCACCCGCCGCCGGGCTTTGGGCTTGGCGTTGATAAGCTCAGAAATCTGCCCCTGCCGCACCAGCGCCGGACTGTGCGACCCGGTAGAGGCATCAGCGAACAGCATCTGCACATCCCGCGCCCGCACCTCCTTGGTGTTGCAACGGTACGCCGACCCCGCATCCCGCGTGATCCGCCGCACGATCTCGATCTGATCCGCATCGTTGAAGCCGCTGGGGGCCAAACGATCCTGGTTGTCCAGCACCAGCGCAACCTCGGCAAAGTGCCTTGCACCCCGGGTCGCAGCGCCGTTGAAGATCACATCCTCCATCCCGCCGCCGCGCATCGCACTGGGGCGATTCTCGCCCATTACCCAGCGCAGGGCTTCCAGAAGATTCGACTTGCCACAGCCGTTGGGGCCGACCACGCCGGTCAATCCCTCGTGGATCACGAGATCCGTAGGGTCGACGAAGCTTTTGAAGCCGTTCAGCCGCAGTTTGGTCAGACGCACCGGAACCCCATGAGTCGCACAATGCCATGGTTTCGCCCGCAACGGCCCAAGTCAACCCAAGGCCCCATTATCTGGCTATTCCGTGGACCTTATCCCCAAGATGTTGCGCGCTCCCGCCTTCGGACCCTTCTGCAATCGGTGTTGTCGGGGTTGCACGCTCCGCCGATACCGCCTTTCCCCACCCCACTACCCTGACTCTCCGCCGGCCCTGTGAGCTTAACCACTCTGTAGCGGACCTCATCGCAAGTGCGCGGGCAATTGCCACGCGCCGCTGTTAACCGCCAGTGCGATGCATCATGTCATCAAGCCCGGTGCCGGTGTTTACCGGGTGGCCGTCTGCGGCCGGATGTCGAAATCGACGTACTTGTCGGCGATTGTAGCATAGATGCCGTCGTTCATCAGATCAGCAAGAGCCGTGTCGATCCTTTCCTTCAATGCGTCCTTGCCCTTGCGCAGGCAATCCCAACGCCGCAATCCGTGCTTTGCGTCAGAGAAATCCGCTCGCCCACCTGCGCGAAACCTGCACCTTCTGGGGTCTTTAGGAAGCTTTCGGCCGATACGACCGACGATCCGAAGGCAATCTCACCGCGCCTCGAGGCAAGTTCCAGATAGACCGCGGTTTCCCTGCCCACCAGAAGCACGTCGCGTCACCAAGCTGGGTGCCCGTCTGGCCGGCAGCCAGCCCGAACACGGCGCCGCCGAAGCAAGTCTTGCCACCGCTCTGCGCAGCCTGGATGGATTGACCGACGCCGCCACCGCCGACATGATGCGCGCCGCAACCCGCAATGTGACGGCGGCCCGCAATGTCTGGGTAATGGGCATTGGTCTGTCCGCGCATCTGGAACGGGCCGGCAGGTTGGCTGCCTCGATGGCCGCCAACCTCGCCTCGCAGCCGCAATGAACCCGGGGAATGCGGCCACGACAGTGGCGATCACCTTCGGCACACGCGGATGAACCCCGGGAATGCGGCGGCACCATGGGGAACGATCCGCCGTTAGAAAAGCGCCTCGACCCGAAATACATCCGGGATACCGTCGCGCCCCTCGAGCAAGAGGTCAGCCATGACCTCGGCCAGCTTTGGTGCCATCCCGAAGCCGATCTTGAAGCCCCCGTTCGCCACGAAATGCCCGGCCCGACCGGGCCATGGCCCCAGAAGCGGCGCCCGGCTCACCGCCCGGGGGCGAACCCCCGCCCAGCGCGCCACAATCTGGGCGGCCGCCAGCACCGGCACCGCCGCAACCGCCCGCGCCAGAAGCCCGTCCAGTTGCTCATCGGGCAAGCTGTCCGTCCATGCCGTCTCGCTGGTTGACCCCACTGCCACCGTCCCATCGACATGCGGCACGATATGCAGCCCGTCCACAAACAATTGCGGCGCATGTCTCGCGTCAAACCGCAGCGCCAGTGCCTGTCCCTTCACCCCCGCTCCGACCGTTCGCCCCATGGCCGCCGAAAGGGCCGCCAGCCCCGCGACCCCCGTCGCATGCACCACGGCGCCCGCCTCCGGCCCGTCACCGACCCCCACCACGCCCCCCGTGGCCCGGATCGCCCCGACCAGCGCTGCCAGCCCCATCACCGGTGCAATCCGCGCCGACAGGGTATCTTGCACCAGCCACCCCGAGGGTGACAGCGGCTCCCACGTGGCACCCGTTACCGGTACCACCCGCCATTCCGCCGCGCCTTGCCATAACAGACGTGCCTCCTCGGCCCGCCGCCGTGCCACCTCAACCGCTTTCGCATCCGCCAAAGGCTGCAGCCGCCCGATCCGCCCATAGCCCGATGGCAGACCCGAGGCCGCCTCGACCGCCGCCCACCAATCGCCCGCCATCAAAAGGCTCTCCAGCTGAAACGCCTTCTTCGGGTTCCATGCTTCCGGCACATGCGGCGACAGCGCCCCGACCAGCCCGCCCGAGGACCCTGCCCCCACCGCCACCGTCTCGATCACCCGAACCCGCGCGCCGCGGCGGGCGCAGGCCCAGGCGATGGACAACCCAAAGATGCCAGCCCCCCGCACCGTCACGTCTACTGGCACATCCACCCCAGACCCCTTGCCATTCCGCCATCCCGTGCGCATCAACAGCCAAAAGGACTATCCCCGATGCCCGACCGCGAACAGCCCCCCATGCTTGATTGGCGTGACGGCAGCATCCCCGTCTCGCGCACTTTTGACGACCCGTATTTTTCCCTTGGCGGTGGGCTTGCCGAGAGCCGCCACGTCTTTCTTGCCGGAAACCGCCTGCCTGACCGGTTCCGCGATGGCTTCCACATCGCCGAGCTTGGGTTCGGCACCGGCCTCAACCTTCTGGCCACACTCCTTGCCCACACTGGCGATGGCCACGTCCGCTTCACCAGCTTCGAGGCCTTTCCGATGCTGCCGGAAGACATCGCCCGCGCGCTCACCGCTTTTCCCGAAACCACCCCGGTCGCCGGGCCCTTTCTTGCGCAATGGGCCTCCGAATGGTCTGGTGGCACCCGTACCCTCCAATTCCCCAGCGTTACTGCCGAAATCATCATCGGAGACGCCCGGGGCACCCTGCCTGAATGGGGCGGCAGGGCCGACGCCTGGTTTCTTGACGGCTTTTCCCCCGCCAGGAACCCTGAATTGTGGTCGCCCGACCTGATGCTTCAGGTCGCCCGCCACACCGCGCCGGGGGGCACCTTTGCCACCTACACCGCAGCAGGCCACGTCCGCCAAAGCCTGACCGAGGCCGGCTTCACCGTCACCCGCAGCCCCGGCTTTGGCCACAAGCGGCACATGACGACCGGCCACCTGTAGGCCGGGGCCTGGCCTTATGTCCCTGCGGCCTCCCCCCTCACCTTCACTTGCCCTTAACCGCTTCTGCCGGATAGGATTCCGCAAAACCGGAGGCGACACATGCCCAACCACCTTTTCTACGGCGACAACCTGACCGTGCTGCGCAACAAGATCCCGTCGGAAAGCGTGGACCTTGTGTACCTCGACCCGCCCTACAACTCGAACGCCGATTACAACCAGTTGTTCAAGACCCCAAAAAGCCAGTCCGGCCCCGCGCAGATGGAGGCGTTTACCGATACCTGGACATGGGATGACGCCACCTCCGGTCTGGCGGTGGAGGAGGTGAAGCGGTCCCAATATCAGGACGCGGCCAAGATGCTGGATGCGATGGTCGGCTTTCTAGGCAAGAACGCGCTGACCGCCTATCTGGCGATGCCGCCAATCCACGCAAGTGCAGCCGAACGCCTCGGCTACCCCACCCAAAAACCCGTCGCTCTCCTCGAACGTATCATCAGCGCCTCCTCCAACCCCGGCGATGTGGTGCTTGATCCGTTATGCGGTTGCGGCACCACGGTTCACGCGGCGCAGAAGCTGGGCCGCCAATGGATCGGCATCGACATCACCCACCTTGCCATCGGCCTTATCGAAAAGCGGCTGAATGACGCATTTGAAGGCCTGCACTACACCGTTCACGGCACCCCGATGGACGCCGATGCCGCGCGTGATCTGTTTGACCGCGACGACAGGTCGAAAAAACAGTTCGAAACCTGGGCCTGTCTGCGCGTGGGCTTCATCCCGCAGGAAAAAAAGGGCGCCGATGGCCGGCTTGACGGGGTGGAATGGTTTGGCCCGAAAAAGGAATACAAGGCCATCGTCTCGGTCAAGGGCGGGCGCAGCGTGGGGGTCGACATGCTCCGCTCGCTTGATGCGGTGATCAACCAGCAGGCAGCACAAGTCGGCGTGTTCCTGACGTTGGAGCCGCCCACGTCAAAGATGGTGGACTGGGCCAGACAGGCCGGTATGTTCGAAGCCCCCGGTTTCGCCGCCGTCCCGCGCATCCAGATCGTCACCGTGGCACAGGCGATCCAGCACCGCGCCCACGCCGTCAACCTGCCCGCCGGCCACAACGACACCTTCAAACGCGCCGCCCGGGAAACCGACCCCAAACTTCAGGGCGCGCTTGACCTGTAGGGCGCGCTGCCCCGACGACCCCGGCCCTAAGGGCTTGGAGCACACTTCCCGCCCTTGCGGGCTAAGGGCCGCCGTTTCCGTCGCGAAAGGCGCCTCCTCGCCCGCCTGACCCCCGGCTTGGAATCAGAAGGTGGCGGGCCTTTCGCCGCCTTCAGCCCCGTGCTAGCCAGCGGGCGTCATGACCTCCTCCCGCAACCCCGCCAAAGGCATCTGGCTGATGATCGCCGCCGTTGCCGCCTTTGCGGCGCAGGATGGGTTTTCCCGGCATCTGGCCGGGGAATACAACACCCTGATGATCATCATGATCCGCTACTGGGTCTTCGCCGGGTTCGTGATCCTGCTTGCCCTACGGCGGGCCGAGGGCGTCCGCGCGGCGGTCCGGTCGAACCGGCCGGGCGCGCACCTGATCCGGTCCTGCCTTCTGGTGGCCGAGATCTGCCTGATCGTTTGGGGCTACACCCTGATCGGCCTGATCGAAAGCCATGCGGTCTTTGCGATCTGCCCTCTGCTGATCGTCGCCCTGTCGGGCCCGATCCTGGGCGAGCGGATCGTCTGGCAACGCTGGGCGGCAGTCGGGGCGGGGATGGTCGGCGTCCTTGTCATCCTGCGCCCGGGCGAGGGGGTGTTCAGCTGGGCCGCGCTCCTCCCCCTTGCAGCGGCAACTCTGTTCGCGCTTTATTCGGTCCTCACCCGCCTGACCACTCGGGACGAGCCGACCTTTCCCGCCTTCTTCTGGCCCGGCGTGATCGGCGCCGTCCTGATGACCGGCATCGGCCTGCCGCATCTCGAACCTATGACCTCGCAGGACATGGGCTTTCTTGCCATCTACTGCGCGCTGTCGATCTTTTCGCACTGGCTGCTGCTGAAGTGCTACGAACAGATCGAGGCGGCACGGGTCCAGCCTTACGCCTACCTCCAGATCGTCTTCGTTACGATCATCGGCCTGACGATCTACGGCGAGGTGCTGGAGCTTCCTGTCGCCATCGGCACCGCCATCATCGTCGCCGCCGGGCTTTACGCCCTGTCGCTGGAGCGCAAGCCGGCATGAGCTCGTTGGAAGGAACCCCGCAGAACACCCGCCTTGGCATCTGACTGAATGTCGGCACCACGCTGATCTTCGCGATGCAGGACGGAATCTCGGTTTTCACCCTCTGGCGGCAACGGGTGCGCGAAAAGCCGGCCGCGCGACAGGGCTGAAAGGTCAGCTTGGGCAGGCCGTGGAAATGGCGGCCCTGCGGGGTGCCCCCGTCTTGCGGCCCTACAACCATGAGGCGTGAGCCGCCGCTTTCGGCCAGATACTAATTCTGCCAACCCTCCGCTGATGCAGGGGCAGCCAAAAAGCCTAAAAGCACGCCCATCCTGAGCATGATACCACCTTTTGTGAAATGCCTGGTCCGGCAGCAGCGGGGTAGCGTATTCCTGCAGCCCGCCCCGACGGACATCCCGCCCGGAGTAGTGCCGCAGTTGCTCCGCCCCCTTCGCCAGCGTAAAACTCGATCAAAGCTGACAGGAGCGCACCCATGACCGCCCACAAACCCGTCGTCCTTTGCATCCTTGACGGTTGGGGCATCGGTCCAAACCCCGAGACCAGCGCCCCGGCGCAAGCGAATGTGCCAGCCTTCAACCATCTTTGGGCAAGTTGCCCGCACGCGACGCTGACGACCTTCGGTCCCGATGTCGGCTTGCCGACCGGCCAGATGGGCAATTCCGAAGTCGGGCACACAAACATTGGCGCAGGGCGTGTCGTGGCGATGGACCTTGGCGCCATCGATCTTGCGGTCGAGGATGGCAGCTTTGCAACCAACCCGGCGATCCTCGATTTTGCGGCCAGGGTGAAGGCCAGGGGCGGCACGGCGCACCTGATGGGCATCGTATCGAATGGTGGCGTGCATGGGCATGTAAACCACATCCTCGCCGCAGCCCGGGCGATCACCGCGCTGGGCGTTCCGGTCGCGCTGCATGCCATAACCGACGGGCGCGATGTCGCCCCGTCCTCGGCGTTGGGCTATTTGACGCAACTGGTCCAGCGACTTCCCTATGGCGCCTCGGTCGCCACGCTGACCGGACGCTACTGGGCGATGGACCGGGACAACCGCTGGGAAAGGGTGAGCCGCGCCTATCAGGTCATTGTCAACGCGACGGGCGAGGCTGCGCCCGATGCCCTGGCTGCCGTGTCGCAATCTTATGCCAAGGCCGAGACAGACGAATTCCTCGCCCCCACGGTGATCGATGGCTATCACGGGGCCAAGGACGGCGACGGCGTCTTTTGCCTGAACTTCCGCACCGATCGCGCGCGCGAGATTCTTGCCGCATTGGGCGATCCGGCCTTTACGGCCTTTGACACCGGCAGAAGGCCTGCGTGGTCGGCGATGCTTGGGATGGTCGAATACTCCGACGCCCACAATGCCTATATCGGCACCGCCTTCCCCAAGCGGGTGCTGGTCAACACGCTGGGCGAATGGGTGTCCCTTCAGGGCCGCACCCAGTTCCGGCTGGCGGAAACCGAGAAATACCCCCATGTTACCTTCTTTTTGAACGGAGGCCGCGAGGTGCCCTATCCGGGCGAAGACCGGGCCATGCCGTCCTCGCCCAAGGTCGCGACCTATGACCTGCAGCCCGAGATGAGCGCCGCAGAGGTATCCGACAAGCTGGTCGAGGCGATCGAGCATGGCTACGATCTGATCGTCGTCAACTTCGCCAATCCCGACATGGTGGGCCATACCGGCAGCCTGCCCGCCGCGATCAAGGCTTGCGAGGCGGTCGACCGTGGCCTGACCCGCGCCCTTGGCACGTTGACCGTCAAGGGCGGTGTGATGATTGTGACTGCCGACCATGGCAACTGCGAGGTGATGGTGGATCCGGTGACCGGCGGGCCGCATACCGCCCACACCACCAACCCGGTGCCGGTTATCCTCGTTGGCGGCCCGGCAGGCGCGCATCTGCGAAACGGCCGGCTTTCAGACCTTGCGCCCACGCTCCTGCAGCTGATGGGCCTGCCGCAACCGGCCGAGATGACAGGGGAAACCCTGATCTCATGATCCGTGCCGCCGCCATTTTCCTGCTTCTGACCGCCCCGCTGCGGGCCGAAACGGTTGCCGATGCTGCGGCCCGCGCCGCCGCGGATCTGCAAGCCGCCGTGGCCGCCCTGGAAACGGCGACCGCAGCACGCGACCGGATCGCCGCGCTCAGTCAGACGATCCGCGCCTATGAATCGGGCCTTGCCACTCTGCGCAGCGCCCTGCGGTCCGCCGCCCAGCGCGAGGCGACGCTGACCCGCGCCTTCGAGACCAAGCGCGACAGTATTGGCAGCCTTCTGGGCGTGCTGGCCACCATGGAGGCGAACCCCGGGCCATTGCTTTTGCTTCACCCTGAAGGCGCGCTGGGGACTGCACGGTCGGGTATGGTGCTGGCCGATGTGACCCCGGCCCTGCAGGGAGAGGCGCTGGCCCTGAAGGCAGAACTTCAGGAACTGGCCGACCTGCGCGCCCTGCAGCTTTCGGCCGGGGAAACCCTGGCCCAAGGCCTTGCCGCCGCGCAGACCGCCCGGACGGACCTGTCGCAGGCGATGTCAGACCGGACCGAACTGCCACGCCGCTTTCTTGACGACCCCGAGGTTCTGCGCGTTCTTCTGGAAAGCGCCGACACTCTGGACGCGTTTGCCGCAGGACTTTCACCCGAAACCACCACTTATGGCAGTTTCAAGACCGCGAAGGGCACGCTGCCCCTGCCCGTGCTTGGCATCCTGCTGCGTCAACCGGGTGAGGCTGATGCCGCAGGTGTCCGCCGCCCCGGTCTGACGCTGGCCACGCAGGCCCGCGCGCTGGTCACCGCACCCTGGCCGGCAACGATCCGCTACCAGGGGCCGCTTCTCGACTACGGAAACGTGATGATCCTTGAGCCCGGAGACGGCTATCTATTGGTTCTGGCCGGGCTCGATGTCCTTTATGGCGAAGTGGGAGAGGTGGTCGCCGCCGATGCCCCGCTTGGTTTGATGGGTGGGGCGGTGGCCGGTTCGGAGGAATTCATGACCCCGCCCGCAGATGGGTCTGGCGGGCGCGATACGGAAACGCTTTATATGGAACTCAGACAGGGTGCCGCACCCTTGGACCCGCTGCCGTGGTTCAAGCTGACCGCCCGCACAGGAGACTGACGCAGGATGAAGAAACATCTGATGGCCGCCTTGGTGGGGACTGTGGCCGGAGCCGCACTGACCACCCAGATCGCCGGCCCGCTGATCGCACAAGAAGTTACGCAGGACACCTCGGTCTACGAACAGCTTGACCTGTTTGGCGACATCTTCGAACGCATCCGCAGCCAGTATGTTGAAGAGGCCTCAACCGAAGACCTGGTCACTGCCGCCATCAACGGGATGCTGACGTCGCTAGATCCGCATTCCAGCTATCTGTCCGCGAAGGATTTCGAGGACATGCGGGTGCAGACCCGGGGCGAATTCGGCGGCCTTGGCATCGAGGTGACTCAGGAAGAGGGTTTCATCAAGGTGATCTCTCCGATGGATGGTACCCCCGCCGACAAGGCGGGCATCCTTGCAGGCGACTTCATCACCCATGTGAACGGGGAATCAGTGCTGGGCCTGGTTCTGGACGATGCCGTGGAAATGATGCGCGGCCCGATCGGGTCTGAAATCATCATCACCGTGGTCCGCGAAGACACAGCTGAAGCGTTCGACGTGTCGATCATTCGTGACACCATCAAGCTGACCGCCGTGCGTGGCCGCGTCGTGGGCAAGACCGTGGTCCTGCGCATCACCACGTTCAACGAACAGACCACCTCGGGCATGGTCGAGGCCCTGAACAAAGGGATCGAGGAGTTGGGCGGGCTGGCCAATATGGACGGCTTGGTGATCGACCTGCGCAATAACCCCGGCGGGCTTCTGAATGAGGCGATCTCGGTTTCGGACGCGGTGCTCGACAAGGGCGAGATCGTGTCGACCCGTGGCCGGAACCCCGGGTCAGGCGAACGCTACAACGCCCGCAAGGGCGACCTGATCGAGGGCAAGCCGATTGTCATTCTGATCAACGGCGGCTCGGCTTCGGCGTCAGAAATCGTGGCCGGGGCGTTGCAAGACCACCGTCGCGCCATCGTTGTCGGCACCAAGAGCTTTGGCAAAGGCTCGGTCCAGACGCTGATCCCACTGCGCGGCGACGGAGCCATGCGGCTGACCACCTCGCGCTATTACACACCGTCGGGCCGGTCCATCCAGACGCTGGGCATCTCGCCCGATATCGTGGTCAACCAGCCGCCGCCGAAACCCGTGGTCGAAGGTGAAGAAGACGCCCCCGCTTCGGCTGTGCGCAACCGGTCCGAGGCCGATCTGCGCGGCGCGATCACCAACGATTCGATGACGGACGAAGAAAAGCGGCTTTACGAGGAAGAACTCGACCGGGCCGAGGAATCTGCCAAACTGCGCGACGAAGATTACCAGCTGGCCTATGCCGTGGACATCATCAAGGGGCTGACCGCCATCGCCCCTGAAACTCCGTAAAGGACCGGGGCGCTTCGGCGCCCCCTTCCCATGACCGACCCCGAAACCCTGCCTTACCGTCCCTGTGTCGGCATAGTTTTGATCGATGCACGTGGTCTGGTATTTGCGGGCCAGAGGCTTGATAACCCCTCGCCCGCCTGGCAGATGCCGCAGGGCGGGATTGATGATGGCGAAAAGCCTAAAGCCGCAGCCTTTCGTGAGCTTTGGGAAGAAACCGGCATCACCCGCGATCTGGTTGACCCCATCGCCAAGACCCATGGCTGGGTCACCTATGACCTGCCGCCCGATCTTCTGGGAAAGGTCTGGGGTGGCAAGTATCGGGGGCAAAAGCAGAAATGGTTCCTGTTCCGGTTCAAGGGCCGAGACAGCGACATCCGGATCGCCACTGAACACCCCGAGTTTTCGACCTGGCGCTGGATTTTGGCCGATGAGATGGTGCACAGCATCGTCCCCTTCAAGCGCACGGTCTATGAAGAAGTCATCCGAAGCTTCCGCGCCTATCTGGCCTGAAGGGTCAATACCGGCTGCGTGATCTTTCACGGGCTGGCCAATCGCCTGCATGATCCAACGCCCCAGACGGCGCGGTTCGGCGTGCGGTCGCGCACGTCTCTGCCATTCCGACATCCGCAAAGGGGTCGTCCGGGTGCAGGGGCGTAAAACGCAGGTTGCCGATCGAGCGTTCCCGAGACCCGCATCACTGCGGTTTCACAGGTTCGTCCGGTTACGCCCTGCCGTCGCATATCGGTGTTCGCACAGGACGCATGCGCGCGGAACTTCCGTCCAAACGTCGGAAACGCCATGGCATTTCCACCTTTTCTGCCTCGCACGCCCCGCATTCGCTTGAATTCCGCCCATTTTTCGCGCTACGGACCCGCCCAACAGGCGGGATTTGCCCGCCGCGCCGTGAAAGGTTGATCTGATGTCGCCCATGCCTAACCTCGCCCCGGTTCCCGAGCTTTATGTCTCGTACGAATCTGCCCAGAAGCTGAAGCATGAGGCTGGGGCGCTGCCGTCGTGGGACCTGACCGCGAGGCAAGTCTGCGATCTGGAACTGCTGATGAACGGCGGATTCTTCCCGCTGCGCGGCTTTATGGGACAAGCGGATTACGACGGCGTTGTCGCCAACATGCGCACCACCGACGGCACGCTGTTCCCGATGCCGATCACGCTGGATGTATCCGAAGCCTTTGCCGAAAAGGTAGAGCCCGGGCAGGACATTGCCCTCCGCGATGCCGAGGGGGTGATCCTTGCCATCCTGTCGGTCTCTGACAAATGGATTCCGAACAAGGCGCTTGAAGCCGAAAAGGTCTTTGGCGCCGATGATCTGGCGCACCCGGCGGTCAACTACCTGCACAACCAGGCCGGCAAGGTCTATCTTGGTGGTCCGATCACCGGCATCCAGCAACCCGTCCACTACGACTTCAAGGCCCGCCGCGACACGCCCAATGAACTTCGCGCCTTCTTCCGCAAGATGGGCTGGCGCAAGATCGTGGCCTTCCAGACCCGCAACCCCCTGCATCGCGCGCACCAGGAACTGACCTTCCGCGCCGCGAGGGAGGCTCAGGCCAACCTCCTGATCCACCCCGTCGTCGGCATGACCAAACCGGGCGACGTGGACCATTTCACCCGGGTCCGCTGCTATGAAGCGGTCCTTGACCAATATCCCGCCCAGACCACGGCGCTTTCCCTTTTGAACCTTGCGATGCGTATGGCTGGCCCGCGTGAGGCGGTCTGGCACGGCATCATCCGCCGCAACCACGGCTGCACCCACATGATCGTGGGGCGTGACCATGCGGGCCCCGGCAAGAACAGCGCCGGCAAGGATTTCTACGGCCCCTATGCCGCGCAGGAACTGTTCGCCCAGCACGCAACCGAGATCGGAATCGAGATGGTCGATTTCAAACACATGGTCTATGTCGCTGAAAAAGCGCAGTATTACCCAGCAAACGAAGTCCCCGAAGGCTCCAGCGTCCTTGACATCTCCGGCACCGAGCTTCGCCGCCGCCTCCGCGAGGGGCTGGATATCCCCGAATGGTTCAGCTTCCCGCAGGTGGTGGAAGAACTGCGCAAGACCAGCCCCGCCCGGTCGAAGCAGGGTTTCACCGTCTTCTTCACCGGCCTTTCCGGCAGTGGCAAATCCACCATCGCCAACGCGCTGATGGTGAAGCTGATGGAAATGGGCGGCCGCCCGGTCACGCTGCTCGACGGTGACGTGGTGCGCAAGCATCTCAGCTCCGAACTCGGCTTTTCCAAGGAACACCGTGACCTGAACATAAAGCGCATCGGCTATGTGGCGTCAGAGATCACCAAGAACGGCGGCATCGCCATCTGCGCCCCCATCGCGCCATACACCGCCACCCGACGCGCGGTGCGCGAGATGATCGAGGCCTTCGGCGCTTTTATCGAAGTTCACGTCGCCACCAGCATCGAAGAATGCGAGCGCCGCGACCGCAAGGGGCTTTACAAGCTGGCGCGTGAGGGGAAGATCAAGGAATTCACCGGGATTTCGGACCCCTACGAAGCCCCCACCCATGCCGAACTTGCGGTGGACACCGAAAACGTCGCCGTTGACCACTGCGCGCACCAGGTGCTTTTGAAGCTGGAGCAGATGGGCCTGATCAGGGCTTGATCGAAGAGCCGGACAACTCCGACTTCCGAAAGGCCCCACACCTTCGGGGCCTTTCGCTTTAGTGCACGCTCATCGGCGTGTAATCGTGCTCCAACGCCAGATGGAACGCGAGTTTGCGGTCGGCGACCAGTGCCAATTGTCTCCCATCGGCCCCGTGGACGGAATATATCACCTCCAGCCCGTCCATCTGGGCGCGCACATCGTCCGGCAGGTCTTCCACCGCGACAGGGCGGACATAGACGATTCGGTCAGCGCCTTGCGGCAATCCGTTGTATGGCGTGTTCATTTTCGCCCTCCTTCTTTTTGTCCAATGCGAATGGTCTGCACCACGGTATCGGGCACCTGCCGCCGCAGATCGACATGTAATAATCCGTGTTCCATGCTCGCCCCCGCCACCTCGACGCCGTCAGCCAGTACGAAACTGCGCTGGAAGGCGCGGGCGGCAATGCCTCGATGAAGGAACACCCTGTCGCCGGCACATTCGGCCTGACGGCCGCGAACCACCAGCTGGCGGTCTTCGACCGTGATCGCCAGGTCTTCCTCAAGGAAACCAGCAACGGCCAAAGAGATCCGATAGGCGTTTTCCGCAACCGCTTCGATGTTGAAGGGAGGGTACGCTTCTGCCCCCGACTTCGCGGTGCGTTCGACAAGCCGCTCCAGCTGTTCGAACCCCAGCAGATAGGGGTGGGCCCCAAAACTCAATTTCGTCATCGTACATGTCCTTGGCTTAAGCGACATTTCGGCAGGTGGCCCCGCATCCAGGCACCACTTGGAAGAATATGGGGCGCCGCGGGGCGCACCGCAAGGCCTGGATCGGGCGGGAAAGCGTCGGTGTGTGCCGCAGAATCCTTCCCCGCAGGGCAACGGTTTCCTATATCGTAGGTGCAACACGACCAACCGAGGAACGAGTCGGCAGCCATGAACGCCCCATCCGAACTCAGCTTCGAAGAAATGCTCCGCATCAAGCTGGAGGTACTTCGGCGCGAGCATCGTGATCTTGACCAGGCGATCCACGCGCTGGAACAAACCGGCCGCCCGGACCAGCTGACCCTGCGCCGGCTAAAAAAGCAGAAGCTGTTTTTGAAAGACCATATCGTGAAGATCGAGGATCAACTGATCCCCGACATCATCGCCTGACGGCCCAAAGCCTTGCCCCCCGTGCCCGGCTTCGCTAAGCGGAGCATAAGGCAGCCGGAGGGGGCGCGCATGGTCGTGCAAGTCGGAATCATCATGGGCAGCCAGTCCGACTGGCCGACCATGAAAGACGCAGCCGCCATTCTGGATGAGCTTGGCGTCGTCTATGAAACGAAAATTGTCAGCGCCCACCGTACGCCAGACAGACTGTGGGAATATGGCAAGACCGCCGTCTCGCGCGGGCTACAGGTCATCATTGCAGGCGCGGGCGGGGCTGCGCATCTTCCCGGCATGATGGCATCCAAAACCCGCCTGCCGGTGGTCGGCGTACCGGTACAGACCCGCGCGCTGGCGGGTGTCGATTCGCTTTACTCGATCCTTCAGATGCCCAAGGGCTATCCGGTCGCCACCATGGCGATCGGGGGCGCGGCGAACGCTGGCCTGATGGCCGCCGCGATCCTGGCCGTCTCCGACCCGACCCTTGCTGCAAGGCTTGACGCATGGCGCGAGGCACTGTCAGCAAGCATCCCGGAGGAGCCGAAGGATGACTGAGTTGCCGCAAGGGTCCTCCATCGGCATCCTTGGCGGCGGTCAACTTGGCCGCATGCTTTCGGTAGCCGCCAGCCGTCTTGGCTATTGTTGTCATATATACGAACCCGGTGTTGCCCCGGCAGGGGACGTGGCGCACAGCGTCACCACCGCGCCCTATGAGGACGAATCCGCCCTCCGCGCCTTCGCCGCCAGCGTCGATGTCATCACCTATGAGTTCGAGAACGTCCCCACCTCGGCCCTCGACCTTCTGGAAAGCCTGAAACCGATCCGCCCAAACCGCCGTGCGCTGGCAATCAGTCAGGACCGGATTTCCGAAAAGACTTTCCTGGCCGATCTCGGCCTTGCTACCGCCCCCTGGGTGTCAGTCAATAACGAGGGCGACCTTGCCGCCGCGGTCGCACAGCTTGGCCTTCCGGCGATCCTGAAGACCATCCGGCTGGGCTATGACGGCAAGGGTCAAACCAAGCTGACCGACGCCGCCGACATCCCCGTCGCATGGGCTGCGATGAACGGCGCTCCTTCGGTTCTGGAAGGCTTCATTGCCTTCGACCGTGAGGTTTCGGTCATCGCCGCCCGAGGGCTAGACGGCAGCGTGGCCGCCTATGAACCGGGCGAGAATGTCCATGAAGGCGGCATCCTGCGCACGACCAGCGTGCCCGCCCGCCTGTCCCCCGGGCAACGCAGCGATGCCGTACTGCTGGCCGCCCGCATCCTGAACGCGCTTGACTATGTTGGGGTGATGGGGGTGGAGCTTTTCGTCACCCCGCAGGGCCTGCTCGTCAACGAAATCGCGCCGCGCGTCCATAACTCCGGGCACTGGACCCAAGCAGGGTGCGCCGTGGACCAGTTCGAACAGCACATCCGCGCAGTAGCGGGTCTGCCCCTGGGTGACGG
>Ga0105045_10001408_pt1 | contig 19586 bp, 15 predicted proteins | sample MAT02_FD_78089 | JGI IMG/M metagenome (GOLD analysis project Ga0105045, IMG submission 78089) | Freshwater microbial communities from Lake Fryxell liftoff mats and glacier meltwater in Antarctica - MAT-02 (megahit assembly) | ecosystem: Environmental > Aquatic > Freshwater > Ice > Liftoff... | reverse complement strand
GTTCATGCCGGACACGCTGTTCGGCTACGCCGAGGACGTCACCACCTACGACTACGACCCGGAGCGGGCGCGGGAGCTGATCGCGGAGTCCGGCGTCACCGACCTGACCCTGCAGTTCTGGTACCCGACCGAGGTGTCCCGGCCCTACATGCCGGACCCCACGGCCAACTTCCAGCTCATGCAGGCCGACCTCGAGGCCGTCGGCTTCACGGTCGAGGCGACCGGGGCCCCGTGGAACCCGGACTTCCTGGACGCGGCCCTGACCGGTGGCGCACCGATGTACCTGCTCGGGTGGACCGGTGACTTCGGTGACCCCGACAACTTCATCGGCACCTTCTTCCAGGCGCAGAGCCCGGAGTGGGGCTTCGACAACCCCGAGCTGCGCGCCCTGCTGGACGAGGCCGAGATCGAGACCGACGAGGACGTCCGGGTCGGGCTCTACGAGGAGGCCAACCGCCTCATCATGGACGAGCTGCCCGGTGTGCCCTACGCCAGCACGCAGCCGGCGTTGGCCTTCAGCCCGGAGGTCCAGGGCTTCGAGCCCAGCCCGGTCCAGAACGAGGACCTGAGCTCCGTCACCCTGACGGACTGATCCTCGCGTGACGACCCGTGCGCGGGCGGGCCACCGCCCGCCCGCGCACGGTCGTCCCACCTGAGACGACGAAGGAGCACGTGTGCTCAGGTTCATCGTGCGGCGGCTGCTGCTGCTCGTGCCCATCCTGCTGGGGCTCAGCGTGCTGCTGTTCCTGTGGGTGCGGGCTCTGCCCGGCGGGCCCGCCCAGGCCCTGCTCGGGGAGCGGGCGACCCCCCAGGCCGTGGCCCAGCTCAACCAGCTGTACGGCTTCGACCGGCCCGTGTGGGAGCAGTACCTGCGCTACATGCAGCGCCTGCTCACCGGCGACCTCGGGGTCTCGACCACCACCAGGCAGCCGGTCCTCGACGAGCTGCTCCGCCTCTTCCCCGCCACGATCGAGCTGTCGGTGTTCGCCCTGGTCCTCGCGGTCGGCCTCGGCATCCCGCTGGGCTACGTCGCGGCGCGCCGGCACCTGACCTGGGTCGACAACAGCGCGGTCCTGGCCTCGCTCATCGGCGTCTCGATCCCGGTCTTCTTCCTCGCGTACATCTTCAAGTACGTCTTCGCGGTCCGGCTGGCGTGGCTGCCCGCCACCGGTAGGCAGGACGCCCGCATCTTCAGCGAGCACCCGACCGGCTTCTACGTCCTGGACGGCTTCCTCGTCGGCGACACGACGGCGGCGCTGGACGCCTTCGCGCACCTCATCCTGCCGGCCGCCGCGCTGGCCACCATCCCGCTGGCGATCATCGCCCGCATCACCCGGGCCAGCGTGCTCGACGTGGTCAACGAGGACTACGTCCGCACCGCAGAGGCCAAGGGGCTGCAGCGCAGCACCATCCGCGGACGCCACGTGCTCAAGAACGCCCTGCTGCCCGTGGTGACCGTCACCGGACTGCAGGTCGGCCTGCTGCTGTCCGGGGCGGTGCTCACCGAGACGGTGTTCGCCTTCCCCGGCGTCGGCTCGTTCCTCGTCGACTCGATCTCCAACCGGGACTACGCCGTGGTCCAGGGCTTCATCCTCGTGATCGCGGTGATCATCGTGGTCGTCAACCTGCTGGTCGACATCGCCTACGGGCTCATCGACCCACGCGTCCGCGCGGCCACCATGGCCAGCGGTGCCCCCGGCGGCTTCGTGCTGGACGGTCCCCTCGACTCGAAGGACGGTGGTCCCAGTGAGTGACCGACGACCGGACCCCGTCCCCGACGACGCCGCGGTCACCGGCCCGCCCGGCACCGTCGAGCACGTGGCCGAGGAGCACGGCACCTCACTCGGCAAGCAGGCCCTGGACCGGCTGCGGCACGACCCGCTGGCGCTGGTGGGGCTGCTGCTCATCCTCGGCTTCGTCTCGGTCGCGGTCTTCGCGCCGTGGCTGGCGCCCTACGACCCCCTCGACCGACCCGGTCAGGGCGTCGTCACGCCCACCAACATCCCCGGCCCCTCGGCCGAGCACTGGATGGGCCTGGACTCCCTGGGCCGCGACGAGCTCAGCCGCGTCATCTTCGGCGCCCGGCAGTCCCTCCTCGTGGGCGTGGTGTCGTTGCTGCTCGGTGCCTCGGTCGGCATCGCGCTGGGCCTGCTGGCGGGCGCGTTCGGCGGCTGGGTCGACGCAGTGGTCATGCGGCTGACCGACATGATGCTCGCCGTCCCCGGCCTGCTGTTCGCCATCGGCATCGCCGCCGTGCTCGGGCAGAGCCTGCTGTCGGTGATGGTCGCCATCGCGGTGATCAACGTGCCCATCTTCGTCCGGCTGCTGCGCGGGTCGATGCTGGCCCAGCGCAACGCCGACTACGTCGTCGCGGTCCGCAGCCTCGGGGTCCGTGACCGGCAGGTCGTGCTCGGGCACGTACTGCCCAACAGCCTGTCGCCCGTCATCGTGCAGGGCACCCTGACCCTGGCCACGGCGATCATCGACGCCGCCGCGCTGTCGTTCCTCGGCCTGTCCGGCGGTGACCCCGGTGTGCCGGAGTGGGGGCGGATGCTCGCGGAGACGCAGCGCTTCCTGGCCTCCGCGCCGCACCTGGCCTTCTTCCCCGGGATCGCCATCGTGCTGGCGGCCCTCGGCTTCACCCTGCTGGGGGAGTCCATGCGCGAGGCCCTCGACCCGAAGTACCGCCGGTGAGCGGCGCAACGGTCCTCGGCGGCGAGATCGGCCGCCCCAGCACCGGGGAGCCCCTGCTGCAGGTCCGCGACCTCGGGGTCCGCTTCACCCGTCGCGGCCGAGCACCGGTGCAGGCCGTCGACGGCGTCAGCTTCGACGTCGCGGCCGGGCGAAGCGTGGGCCTGGTGGGGGAGTCCGGGAGCGGGAAGTCCGTCACCTCGCTGGCGGTCATGGGCCTGCTGCCCCCGCGCGGTGTCGAGGTGACCGGCAGCGTCAGGCTGGACGGTACCGAGCTGCTGGAGCTGGACGACGCCGCCCGCCGGGACCTGCGCGGGGCGGACATGGCCATGGTGTTCCAGGACCCGATGAGCTCGCTGAACCCTGTGGTGCAGGTCGGCGTGCAGGTCACCGAGGTGCTGCGACGCCACCGAGGCATGGGCAGGGCGCAGGCGCGCGACGAGGCTGCGGACCTGCTGCAGCGGGTCGGCATCCCCGAGCCGAGACGCCGGCTCAAGGACTACCCGCACCAGCTGTCCGGCGGGATGCGGCAGCGCGCTCTCATCGCGATGTCGTTGGCCTGCGAGCCACGCCTGCTGATCGCCGACGAGCCCACCACGGCCCTCGACGTGACGATCCAGGCGCAGATCCTCGACCTGCTGCGCGAGCTGGTGGTCGGTACGGGCACGTCGCTGGTGCTCATCACCCACGACCTGGGCGTGGTCGCCGGCCTGTGCGACGACGTCCACGTCATGTACTCCGGACGCATCGTGGAGTCGGCCGGTCGGCGTGAGCTGTTCGCCCGGCCCGAGCACCCCTACACCGGCGGCCTGCTGGCCTCGGTGCCTCGGCTGGACGCCCCCCGCGGCGAGCCGCTGCGACCGATCCCCGGCTCGCCCACCCTGACCAGGCCCTGGGGCACGGGCTGCGCGTTCGAGCCCCGCTGCACCCGCTCCGACGACGCCTGCGTGGGCGACGCTCCGCCGCTGGAGACCGTGCGCGGGCACGGCGTGCGCTGCGTGCACCCGCTCGGTGCCGACACCCCTGCGGAGGAGACCCGATGACCACCACGTCGACCGGAGGCACGCCCGCGGCGCGCGGCACCGACACGCTGCTGTCGGTGCGCGACCTCAAGGTCCACTTCCCGATCACGCGCGGCATCATCCGCGACAAGGTCGTGGGCGCGGTCAAGGCCGTCGACGGGGTGTCGCTGGACGTCGCCCGCGGCAGCACCTACGGCCTGGTGGGGGAGTCCGGCTGCGGCAAGAGCACCCTCGGGCGCGGCATCCTCCGGCTGACCGGGCTGACCTCGGGCAGCGTGCTGTTCGACGGGGAGGACCTCGCCGACCTCAAGGGCGAGCGGCTGCGGCACGCGCGGCTGCGCATGCAGATGGTGTTCCAGGACCCGATGTCGAGCCTCGACCCGCGCCAGGACGTGGAGAGCTCGCTGAGCGAGCCGCTGCGCGCGCACGGCGTGACCGCCGGCCCGGGCGGGCACGGTCAGACGGTGCGCGAGCTGCTGCACCGGGTCGGCCTGCCGGCCTCGGCGGCCTCGCGCTACCCGCACGAGTTCTCCGGCGGGCAGCGGCAGCGCATCGGCATCGCCCGCGCCATCGCGCTGCGGCCGGAGCTCGTGGTGGCCGACGAGCCGGTGTCGGCGCTGGACGTGTCGGTGCAGGCGCAGGTCATCAACCTGCTCGAGGAGCTGCAGGACGCCCTGGGGCTGACCTACCTCGTGATCGCCCACGACCTGGCCGTCGTGCGCCACGTCAGCGACGTGGTCGGGGTGATGTACCTGGGCGGCATCGTCGAGGAGGCCGACAGTGACGCCTTGTACGAGTCCCCGCTGCACCCGTACACGCTGGCGCTGATGTCGGCGATCCCGGTGCCGGACCCCGAGATCGAGGATCGGCGGGAACGGATCATCCTGCGTGGCGACCTACCCTCACCGGCCGACCCGCCCACCGGCTGCCGGTTCTCGACCCGCTGCCCGTTCGTGCAGGCGACGCGCTGCACCACCGAGCGTCCCGACCTGCGCGAGGTGGCGCCGGGGCACGCAGTCGCCTGCCACTACGCGGAGCAGATCAAGGCCGGGCGGATCACGCGAGGGGTGTGAGGTCCGTCCCGGTGGGAATCGGGGACCACGTCTCGGACGCGTCCGACGGCTCCCATTAGGCTGCCGCCGTGCTTCCTGCTTCGAGCGCGCCCGCGTCGTCGACGGACGCGCCCCGGCCCCGTCCACGCGTGGGGTTGGGCCTGGCCGCAGCCGGCCGTCCGGCGTACATCACCGCCGGTCGCAGCGAGGACCTGGGCGAGGAGCGTTCGGTCGGGACCCTGCGCGCAAGGAGTCTCCGCGTGATGGACGCGGCCTACGCCGCCGGGGTGCGCTACCTCGACGCGGCCCGGTCCTACGGTCGTGCGGAGGAGTTCCTGGCCGCCTGGCTCGCTGCGCACCCCGAGGTCGACGACGTGGTCGTCGCGTCCAAGTGGGGCTACCGCTACGTGGGTGGCTGGCGGCTCGACGCCGACGTCCACGAGGTCAAGGACCACTCGGTGGCGGCGTTCCGCGAGCAGCACCAGCAGAGCGTGGCGCTGCTCGGAGACCGGCTCGCGGTCTACCAGGTGCACTCGCTCACCCCGGACAGCCCGGCCCTGACCGACACCGCGCTGCACGCCGACCTCGCGCGCCTGCGCGACGCAGGGACCCGGGTCGGGTTCTCCACCTCGGGGCCGGGTCAGGCCGAGACCGTCCGCCGTGCCCTCGACGTGGCCGTCGGGGGCGAGCCGCTGTTCGCGGTGGTGCAGTCGACGTGGAACCTGCTCGAACCCGCGGTCGGGCCGGCGCTGGCCGAGGCCGCCGACGCCGGTCTGGCGGTGGTGGTCAAGGAAGGGGTGGCCAACGGTCGGCTCGCGCCCGCGAGCAACGACCCCGCGCCTGCTGTCCGCACGGCGACCCGGAGGGCGGGGGAGCGGGGGGTGCCGCTCGACCAGCTGGCGCTCGCCGCCATCCTGGCCCAGCCGTGGACGGCCCACGTGCTGTCCGGGGCGGTCACGCCCGAGCAGGTGCGCAGCAACGTCGCCGCCGGTGAGGTCACGCTCACCGGCGACGAGCTCGACGAGCTGCTGGCCGAGCCCGAGGAGCCGGAGGGCTACTGGTCCGCTCGGTCACGGCGGGTGTGGTCGTGAGCGACGGGTCCGCAGTTCAGGAGGCGCTCTCCAGGGCGGTCACCGCGCCCAGCAGGACGGCGTAGGCGCTCAGCCCGCCGACGAACCAGCCGTAGTGCGAGCGGCGGGTGGAGGGCAGCTCCTCCTTGAACACGTTGAGCAGGATGCTGCCGGCCAGGAACGCCGTCAGCAGCGTGACGACCAGCGAGCCGGTCGGGGCGAAGATCGCGGCCAGCAGCCAGCCCAGCACCAGGGCACCGGCCAGCAACAGGCGCGGCGGCCAGCGGTCGAACCGGGAGCCGTAGTGCTCTTCGAGGCCACGGTCGGTGAGGACGAAGTGCAGCGCCATCGCGACCGTGAACAGCACCGCGAACCAGACGTCGGTGCGGTAGCTCAGCGGCAGGCTGTAGGCAATGATCCCGTTGTAGACCAGGTAGGACGCCAGGTGCAGGCGGAAGACCTGGCGGCTGCCGGTGCCGGGCACGGCCACGCGCTGGTCCCGCCCCCGCCCGGCGCCACCCGGCGCGGCACCAGCCAGCGACTCCTGGCGGGAGCGCTCGGCCAGGCGCTCCAGCCCGTAGAAGACGGCGAACCCCACCAGAGCGACGAGGAACACCTCCAGCCCCAGCAGGGGGCTGGCCTCGCCCTCCTCGCCCAGGACCTCGCGCAGCTCCTGGTTGCCGTCGGCGAGCTCTGGCAGCAGGTGCAGGAAGACGTAGGCGACAGCGATCCCTCCGGCGAAGGAGGCGCTGGCGTACTCCGGCACACCGGGGAGCCGACGGATGCGCGGGGCCAGCAGGTGCAGGCCGGCGAGCAGGAGCACGGAGACCAGTGCCGCCGCGACCGCCCAGCCGCTGCTGAGCCCACTGCCGGCAGTCTCGGACGGGCTCACGCGCCGACCCTATTGCTCCAGCCTGGCCCACACCGACACCCTCACCGACGGAGGAGACGGACCGCCGCCGGGTGCTGGACCCGCGCGAACGCCCAGGTCACCAGCTGAGGCATCACCGCCACCCGGGTCCTGACCGACAACGGCTCGCGCCACCGCTCCCGGCTCGCAGTCAGCGGCCAACCACCAGCTGACCATGTCCCCGACCTCAGTGGGCAGTACAACTAGGGGATGGTGCCGCGGCAGAGCAGGGACAGACTCGTCGGGGCCGCTACCGGGTTGGCGGCCAGCCGTTCGTCGCAGGGACGGGTGCCGCAGCAGGTCGCGGTCACCGACCGCGGGTTCCGCGCCGAGCTCGTCGGCCTCCACGTCAGGCTGGTCCCGTGACCGCGACCCTGATCGACCTCGCGGGGACGGCCCTGCTGGCGGCCGACCCTTCGGTACCGCCGATCCAGGACGTCGTGCCCGATGACATCAGCCTGTTCGCCGTGGGCCGTGGTGGCGTCGTGCTGCTCGCCACCGTGGTCCTGGCGGTCCTGGTACGCATCGTCCTGGTCCGGCTCATCGACAGAGGTGACGCCGACCGGCACACCGGCCGGTTGGTGGGTCGCTTCCTGAGCGTGATCGTCGTCGTCGTCGGCGGGGTGTACGCCATCGACCTGGCGGGGATCCCGGTGGGCCCGCTGTTCGGCGCCCTGGGCATCGGCGGGATCGCTCTGGCCTTCGCTGCGCAGGACATCCTGCAGAACTTCGTGGCCGGGCTGCTGCTTCAGATCCGGCGTCCGTTCAAGCTGGGGGAGCAGGTCGGCAGCGGTGACTACGAGGGCGTCGTACGGGACATCAACCTCCGGACCGTCGTCCTCACCACCTACGACGGCCTCACCGTCTACCTGCCGAACGCGCAGGTGATCGCCGCTCCGATCGTCAACTACACCCGCACCCCGCTGAACCGGACCCAGATCACCGTCGCGGTGGCCTACGACTCTGATCTCGAGCGGGCCCGCGAGGTGCTGCTGGCCGCATGCGGGACAGCCGAGGGCGTCGCGACGGACCCGGGGCCGGAGGCGTGGGTGAACGCCTTCGCCGACTCCGGCATCGAGGTCGTCGTGCGCTACTGGCATGCGGCTGACATCGCCAGCCGGTGGAGCGCCCGCAGCTCCGTGGCCATCGCGGTCAAGCGCGAGCTGGACCGGGCCGGCATGACCATCCCCTTCCCGCAGCGCACCCTCTGGTTCGGCCCGGGAGGGACGAGCCTGGAGGTGAGACGGCCCGACGGTGACCCCGAGGAGACCTCCGGTTAGCCGTCGCGCTCAGCCCTTCACCCGCCACGCCACAGCTGCGTACAGCGGGTCGGCCCAGGACGCGGGCGGTGTCCGCAGCGACACCTCCGGCTCGGTGAACCCGCCGGTGCGGCGCAGGTACTCCGCGACGATCGCGCACCGGCCTCCCTCGTCCGTGGCCAACCAGCCGTGGACCGCCTTGGTGGGGAAGCACCGGTTGGAGAACGTGATGGCCACCGCCCCGCCGGGGCGCAGCACCCGGGCGGCCTCCTGCAGCACCTGGACCGGCCGGACCAGGTAGTCCACGGACACGCAGCAGACCACGGCGTCGAACGACGAGTCGTCGAAAGGCAGGGTCGGGTCCACGTTGAGGTCCCGGACGACACGCGAGGTCGCGGCGTCGTTCGCGGCGAGCTCCGCCTCGTTCATCCCCAGCACCGTGAGCTCCGCCGGCGGCACGAGGAAGTGCGAGACCCAGGACGACATCAGGTCCAGCACGTGACGAGGCCCGGGCGCCGAGCCGTCGATCTGCAGCTCGGCGTACAGCGCGCCCACCGCGGCGATCGCCCCGTCGTCGATGTGTGTCACGAGACGGGGCGGCAGGTAGAACTCATCGTCAGGCGTCGGGTCGTCCCGATCGAAGAAGTCGGGCGGGAAGCCGTGGTCGTCAACAGGCACAGCGTCAGTGTCGCGCCGGGCCGTCGGGTACGCGCCTGGAGAGCCACCTGCTCGCGGGCACCGGGCTCGTCCCGCCGTCGAGGGTGGAGCAGGGCGAGCAGCCTCACACTGCTCCGACCTCCCGCGCGATGACGCGGACGCGGTCATCGATGGCGCGCCAGCGTCCGGTGAGCACGGAGCAGCACCGTTGACCTCGGTTGTGGCCAGCACGAGTGCGTACCGCCGTCACAGCTACGGCCTCGTCCGTCGGGCGGACCGGACCGAAGGCGTCGAGGACCAGTTCCCGCATCCGGGCGGGGTCTCCTTGCGACACGGCTCGCGACGAGCACCACCGATCCCACTCGTCCCGAACCGCTGCACGTACACACGTTCGGACAGGCCGGGGGCGGAGCCGATCAACCGGTGCGGAGGGTCCTCCGTCGCGGTGAGCACGAGTCCGCCGCGACCGTCGACGGTGACCGCCAGCTCGTCGCCTGCCCTCAGGCCGGGCGCGCGCAGGCTGTCCACCGGCGGGGGCACCTGGTTCTCGGAGGAGACCCGGGTGACACCTCGGCGTCGATCTGCTCGTGCAGGCATGACGGATGCGTCCGGGCCGACCCGCCTGTCCAGACCTCGGGACCGCGTGCACCCCGTCACACCCGCGACACACTCTCTTGCGACACTGCGCCCATGCGCACAGCCGAGGACCCTGCCGGCACCACCCAGGACGCCCCCGACGGAGGCCGCGACGACGACGTCGCCCGCTACGCGTCCGGGGTCTCCTCCAACACCCAGCACGCGGCGCTGAGGGCCTCGGTCCGTCAGCTCGCCACCCTGTTGGGCGAGGCGCTGACCCGCCACGAGGGCGCGGAGCTGCTGGGCTTGGTCGAGCAGGTCCGCAAGATGGCGCGCGAGCCCGACGACGGTGCTCTGCACGCTCTGCTCGCCGGCGTCGACGACGCGACCGCGGTGGTTCTGGCGCGCGCGTTCACCGGGTACTTCCAGCTGGTCAACGTCACCGAGCAGCTGCACCGCTGGCGCGAGGTGACCACCGATGCCGCAGGCCCGCTGTCCGCCACGGTGGCCCGCATCGGCGCGGCGCTGGAGGACGGAACGGTCGACGCCGACCTGGTCCGCGAGGTCCTCGGCCGGGTCGAGTACCGCCCAGTGTTCACCGCCCACCCGACCGAGGCGAGCCGCCGCACCGTCCTGCGGCTGCTGCAGCGCATCGCTGGCATCGTCGACGAGTCCGAGGACCCTCGCCGCACTCCGGCCCGGGCCGACCAGCACGAGCGTCGCCTGGCCGAGCTGGTGGACCTGCTGTGGCAGACCGACGAGCTGCGCATCGCCAAGCCCGACCCCAAGGACGAGGCCCGCACGGCGATGTACTACCTGCAGTCCATCGCGGCCGACGTGGTCCCGGACCTGATGGAGGAGCTCGACCGCCAGCTCGAGGGCATCGGCATCGAGCTGCCCGCCGAGGCCCGCCCCCTGCGCTTCGGCAGCTGGGCCGGAGGCGACCGCGACGGCAACCCCAACGTCACGCCCGAGGTCACCGTCGAGGTGCTCGCACTGCAGCACGACGCCGGGCTGAGGGACCTTGTCCGGCAGGTCGAGGACGCGCTGACCGAGATGTCGTCGTCGAGTCGGGTCGTCACCGCCTCCGACGCACTGCTGGCCTCGTTGCAGGCCGACGCCGACGCGCTGCCCATCACCCACTCCCGCATCGCACGGCTCAACTCCGAGGAGCCGTACCGGCTGAAGCTCAGCTACGTCCGGGTCCGTCTGGTCCGGACCCGGGAGCGACTGCTCGAGGGCACCCCCCACGAGCCCGGTCGCGACTACCTGGGCCTGGTCGAGCTGCTGGGCGACCTGGTCCTGGTCCGCGACTCCATGCTGGCCGGCGGCGACCGGCTGACCGCCGACGGCGTCATCCTGCGTCTCATCCGCACCGCGACGGCGATGGGTATGGGTCTGGCCACGCTCGACGTCCGCGAGCACAGCGGTAAGCACCACGCCGCGCTGGCCGAGCTGTACGGCCGGATCGGTGAGCTCGAGACCCCGTACGAGGACCTGTCACGCGCCGACCGGATCACCCTGCTGTCGCGCGAGATGGCGGGCCGACGACCCATCGTGGGTCAGGGCAACGTCGCTGAGGACGGCCCCGCCGCCGCCTCGCTCGGCCTGCTCCGCACCATCCGCTCGATGCTGGACACCTACGGCCCCGACGTCGTCGAGACGTACATCGTGTCGATGACCCATGACGTCGACGACATCTTCGCCGTGGTGGTGCTGGCCCGGGAGGTCGGCCTGGTCGACCTGGGCTCGGCGACCGAGCCGGCAACCTCGCGGCTGGGGTTCGCGCCGCTGTTCGAGACCGTCGCCGAGCTCGAGATCGCCGGTGACCTGCTCGACGCCCTGCTCAGCGACCCGTCCTACCGCCGGGTCGTGGCCGCCCGCGGTGACCTGCAGGAGATCATGCTCGGCTACTCCGACTCCTCCAAGGACGCCGGCATCGCCGCCTCGCAGTGGCAGATCCAGCGCGCCCAGCGGTCGCTGCGTGACGTGGCCGTCCGCCACGGCGTCCGGCTGCGGCTGTTCCACGGCCGCGGCGGGTCCGTGGGTCGTGGGGGCGGGCCGACCGCCGAGGCGATCCTCTCGCAGCCGTGGGGGAGCCTGGACGGCCCCATCAAGATCACGGAGCAGGGCGAGGTCATCTCCGACAAGTACATCCTGTCCGAGCTGGGCCGCTGGAACCTCGAGAGCGCCCTGGCCGCTGTGGTCGAGGCGTCCGTGCTGCACCGTCAGCCCCGGCTGCCGCAGGACGTTCTGGACGGTTGGGACGCGACCATGGACATCGTCGCCCGCGCGGGCCAGGACGCCTACCGAGGCGTGGTCCGTGACGAGGCCTTGGTGCCGTTCTTCGTCTCGGCCACCCCGGTGGAGGAGCTCGGCAAGATGAACATCGGCTCCCGGCCGTCCAAGCGGCCCGGCGGTCCGGGTGGTCTGGACGACCTGCGCGCCATCCCGTGGGTGTTCGGGTGGACCCAGTCGCGGATGGTCCTGCCCGGTTGGTTCGGCGTGGGCAGCGGCCTGGCCGCGGCGCGGGAGAACGGGCAGGCCGACACCTTGCGCGCCATGTACGGGGAGTGGAAGTTCTTCCGGACGTTCCTGTCCAACGTGCAGATGTCGCTGGCCAAGACCGACCTGGACATCGCCGCCCGCTACGTCACGACGCTCGTCCCCGAGGACGCGGCCGGCCTGTTCGACATGATCCGGGCCGAGCACGAGCGGACGGTCGCCGAGGTGCTGACGGTCACCGGGCAGTCCCGGCTGCTGGAGTCCGCACCGGTGCTGCGCCAGACCCTCGAGCTGCGTGACGCCTACCTGGCGCCGCTGCACGCCATGCAGGTGGCGCTGCTGGCCCGGGCCCGGAGCCTGCCGGCCGACGCCGAGGTGCCGGCCGAGCTGCAGCGGGCGCTGCTGCTGACCATCAACGGGATCGCGGCGGGGCTGCGCAACACGGGCTGAGCCGAACGTCCCTGGGGCGGGCGCTCCCGTCGTTCACGCCTCCCGGCGGGTCAGGCGGATGACGGGGAGCTGGCGGTCGGTCTTGGACTCGTAGCCCGCGAACTGCGCGGAGGCGGCCTTGATCTGCGGCCAGACCCGGTCCCGGTCGTCCCCGTCCACCTGCTCGGCCGTGACCGGGATCGTCTCCCCGGCCACCTCGATCCGCACCGAGCGGGGCGCGGCGGCCACGTTGTAGTACCAGGCGGGGTTCTGCGCGGCACCGGCCGCCGAGGCCACCACGAGCCAGCTGCCGTCCTCACCCGGGAACCAGCTCAGCGGGGTGCTCCGCTCCGCGCCCGTCCTGCGGCCCACGGTGGTCAGCACCAGCACGTCCTGCCTGCCGAGTCGGCCCCCGGTGCGACGGACCAGCGGGGTCATCACCTTGTTCATCCACCGCATGAGACCACCGGGCTGTCGCGCCCCGCGGGTGCCGTTCGGGTTGCTGAAGCTCATCGCTGGACCTTCGTCCGTCGTCGGGTGCGGCTGCCTTCCGGCACATGCACGGTAGTCCCTTCCTGGCCGTTCACTCCGTGGTGATCGCCCGCAGCACGTCGATCCGGGTAGCCCGCCACGCGGGCAGCAGGGCGGCCACGACCCCGACCACGCCGGAACCGACCAGCACGACGACCACGGTGGTCCACGGCACGGCCAGGACCGACAGGCCGTCGTCGCTCAGGCCGCGCTGCAGCGCGATGCCGAAGGCCAGGCCGAGGACGACCCCGAGGATGGCGCCGAACACGGTCGTGGCGACGGATTCGATGGTGACGGTACGGCGCAGCTGCGGTCGGGTCAGGCCGATGGCCCGCAGCAGGCCGATCTCGCGCGTCCGCTCCACCACCGACAACGCCAGGGTGTTGATGACGCCCAGCGTGGCGATGACCAGGCTCAGGCCCAGCAGCGCGTAGAGCAGGCCGAGCACCTGGTTGATCTGCGCGGTCTGCGAGCTGGTGAACTCCTCCGCGTCCAGCACCGACAGCGTCAGGTACCCCGCGGCCACGTCGGTGACGTCCGCCCGCACGGCGTCGAGGTCGGCGTCATCTGCGGCGGCGATCAGCAGCAGCTGCAGACCCTGACCCTGCAGGGCCGCCGTCCCCGCGTCGAAGACCTCCTGCGACACCACGACGTCGGCGGCCAGGATCTGGCTGTCCTCGAACACCGCCACGACCTCACGGTCCGCGGCCTCACCCGTGGCGACCTGTACGGCGACCCTGTCGCCGACACCCGCGCCGCGGTCCTCGGCCTGCGTCTCGCCGAGCCAGACGCCGTCGCCGAGGGTGTCGAGGTCCCCGGCCACGGCGGTGATGTCCACCAGGTCGGGCAAGGTCCGCGGATCGACGGTCATGACGAACCCGTCCTCGCCGTCGACGGTCACCGGGGTGAACGGGAGCGGCAGGACCGACTCGACGCCGTCGATGCCGGTGACCTGGGCGGTGATGGTCGTGGGCACCGTGGGCGGCCCGCCGTCGCTGATGACCAGGTCGCCGCGGAACTCGTCGTCGATGACGTCGGCCACGCTCGCCGAGGCAGAGCTCGACAGCACCGACACGGTGCCCACCAGCGCCAGGCCGATCATGAGGGCGCTGGCGGTGGCCGCCGTCCGGCGGGGGTTGCGCAGGCCGTTGCGTTGGGCGAGCCTGCCGACCGCACCTCCGGCGAAGGGGGCGGTGAGAAGCCAGACCACGGGCTTGGACACCGCCGGGCTGGCGACCGCGACGCCGAGGAACACCGCCAGGACGCCACCGCCGAGGACGGCCAACGGCTGGTAGTCGACGGCGTCGGTGAGCACCAGGGCCATGGTGGCGCCCCCGAGTGCGGCCAGCAGCAGGCCCAGCAGCGCGCGGGTGCGCACCGCCGACTTCGGTAGCGCCTGGTCGTCGCGCATGGCGGCCACCGGCGCGACCGAGGACGCCCGGCGGGCGGGCAGCACCGCGGCCAGCCCGGTGACCACGACGCCCACCACGAGGGTGGCGATCACGGTCCGCGGGTTGATGGGCAGACCGGTGAGCGTGAGGCCGAACAGCAGACTGATGACCTGCTGGATGCCGGCCGCCAGCGCGATCCCGACCACGAGGCCCGCGAGCGAGCCCACGAAGCCGACGAGCAGGGACTCACCCAGCACCGACGAGGTCACCTGGCGGCGGGAGGCACCGATGGCCCGCAGCAGCGCCAGCTCGCGGGTGCGCTGGGCCACGAGCATCGAGAACGTGTTGAAGATGATGAATGCGCCGACGAACAGCGCCACCCCGGCGAACACCAGCAGGAAGATCGAGACGAACCCCAGCGCCTGCGAGAGAGTCTCCTGCGTCTCGTCGGCCTCGGCCTGGCCGGTGATGACCTCGGCCCCGGCGGGGACGATCGGGGTGATGGCGTCGACCACCGCCTGCTGGTCCGTGCCGTCGGTCCCGGTGACGGTGAACGACGGGACCTGCCCGCTGGGGGCGAACTGCTCACGGGCCAGGTCGTCCTGCAGGAGCACGATCGCGGCGCCGGCCGTGGGGGTGTCGTTGGTGGCCTCGCCGACGATGGTGACATCGACCGGCGCGCCGTTGACCACGACCACCGTCTCGTCACCGACCGCGAGGCCGGAACGCTCCAGGGTGGACGTCTCGACGGCGATCTCGTCCGCCTGCTCCGGCCCCCGTCCCTCGACGAGGCGGACAGACGGGTCGTCGGCGTCCCAGGCGAAGCCGAAGGCCGGCGCGCCACCGGAACGTACGGCCGTGCCGTCGGCGCCCTGGATGACGGCGTTGCCCTGCAGGGCGGGGATGGCTCGCTCGACGCCGTCGACGGCCTCGATCTCCTGGCCGAAGGTGAGGTCGAGCCCGCCCAGCTCGGAGTCCTCGGCCAGGCGCACCACGGCGTCGGTGGAGTCCGAGGTCGCGAAGATGGCCGAGAACGTCTCGTCGATGGAGTCGGTGAGGACGAACGAGCCGGCCACGAAGGCCGTACCGAGCATGACGGCGAGCCCGGTGAGGAGCAGCCGAACCAGGTGCCCGCGCACGTTGGCGAGCGTGACCTTGAGCATCAGACGTCGCCCATGGTCTTCATCCGGTCCAGCACGGACTCGGCGGTGGGCCTGCGCATCTCGTCGACGAAGCTGCCGTCGGCCATGAACACGACCCGGTCGGCGTACGCCGCAGCCGACGGCTCGTGGGTCACCATCACGATGCTCTGCCCGAACTCGTCCACGCTGCGCCGCAGGAACCCCAGCACCTCCGCCGACGACCTGGAGTCCAGGTTGCCGGTCGGCTCGTCGGCGAACACGATCGCGGGTCGGCCCACCAGGGCCCGGGCGGCGGCCACGCGCTGCTGCTGCCCGCCCGACAGCTCGTTGGGGCGGTGCGTCAGCCGCGGGCCCAGGCCCAGGATGTCGATGACTGTCTCGTACCAGTCGGAGTCGACCGTGCGACCGGCGATGTCCAGCGGCAGCGTGATGTTCTCCGCGGCGTTGAGCGTCGGGACCAGGTTGAACGACTGGAACACGAAGCCGATCCGGTCCCGGCGCAGTGTGGTCAGCGCTTTGTCGCCGAGCGTCGACACGTCGATGCCGTCGACCACCACCGTCCCGGAGGTGGGGGTGTCGAGAGCGGCCATGCAGTGCATCAGGGTCGACTTGCCCGAGCCCGAGGGGCCCATGATCGCCGTGAACTCGCCGCGGGCGAAGTCGATGTCGACACCGGCCAGCGCGTGCACCGCGGCCTCGTCCTTGCCGTAGACCTTGGTCAGGCCGCGGGCGGTGGCGACGGCGTCGGCCGAGCCGGCCTCGTGACGGCCGTGGCGGATGGTGTCGGTGGACGTGGTGGACTCGCTCACGGGCGTTCCGTCTCTGTGTCAGGGATGGGCCGGGCCGGGACTGCCGGGGTCGACAGCATGACTTGTCGGCGAACCCAGCGAACCACCTCACCCCACGTAGGAGTCCAGGGGGATTCCCCCCGTTCGACGGTGCGGTGGGCACCAGGGATCCCCGTGGACCTCCGGGCCCCCTGGCGGACACCGGAACCAGTTGTGGGTCAGGCACAACCCCGGCTCGTCCTCGGGTGCTTCGCAGGGTGTGAGGTTGACGAGGGGGGAGCTGTCGGTGGAGCTGGTCGCCTCGTTCTCGGCGATGGCCGAGGCCGAGATGGCCGGGCTGCGACGGTTCGCGCTGGTGGTCGGCGGCGAGTCGCACCGGGCCGACGACCTTGTCCAAGGGTCTCTCGAACGGGTCTACGCGGTCTGGCCGCGGGTGCACCGCATGGAGCGGCCCGACGCCTACGTGCGGAGGGTCCTCGTCCGCCTGGCCCTGCGCGAGTTCAGCGACGAGAGCAGCAACGTGGACGGCGTGCTGTTCCCGGACTCCTGGGCCGCGGACCTCTCCGACGAGCGGGTGACGGACGTGACCTCCCCGGGCAGCGGTCTGACCCTGGACGACGTCGTCGCCCCCAACCTGCTGCTGCGCGTCACGGACTTCTCGGACACGGCCGATGACGGGGTGGTGGACGCCACGACCGGGCCGGACGTGCTGGCGCTGCTGGCCCGGCCCTCGACCGACGACGACAGGCTCCGGCCGGGGATGCTGCGGGCGGGCGACATCGTGCTCGGTGCCGACGACGTGCTGGCCCCGAACCTGCTCGCCCGCCGCGACAACCGGTACGAGCGTGACGGCTGATGTTCCTTTCAGGCCTCATCGGCCCCCGGCGCCTCGACCGGTGCGGGCCGCAGCACCCGGTCCAGCGCGTCCGGGGGCAGCGGCGGGGGAGTGCCACCCTGGGCCGGGCACAGCGCCTGGTGGTCGCACCAGCCGCACATCCGGCTGGGGCTGGGCCGCCAGTCCCCCGTGAGCGCGGCCTCGCGGATGGCCTGCCACAGCTGCAGCACGGTGCGCTCGAAGGCCGCCAGCTGGGTCTCGTCGACGTCAAGAGGCAGCGTCTGCCCCCGCCCGCCCACGTAGACCAGCTGCACCCGGGTCGGCACCCGGCCGCGGGTGCGCCACAGCAGCAGCGCGTAGAACTTCATCTGGAACAGGGCCTTGGCCTCGAACGCCTCGCTCGGCGCCCGGCCGGTCTTGTAGTCGACGATCCGGATCCGGCCGTCCGGGGCCACGTCGACCCGGTCGACGATGCCCCTCAGCACCAGGTCCTCCGCGACGCGGTGCTCGACGCGGACCTCGCGGCCGTCCGGCTCCAGCCGGGTCGGGTCCTCCAGCTCGAACCACCGGCCGACCAGGCGCTCCGCCTCGGCCAGCCACGCCTGCTCCGACCCGTCCTCGTGGAAGAGGTCGGACACGTCGGGCCGCCCGGCGACGACCTCGGCCAGCGCCGGCGCCAGCAGCGAGCGGGCGTGCTCCACGGTGCGCTGCGGGGCCGGCACGTCGAACACCTGCTCCAGCGCCCGGTGCACCACGGTGCCGCGGACCGCGGCGGACGACGGCCGCTCGGCGAGCCGGTCGATCACGCGGAACCGGAACAGCAGCGGGCACTGCTTGAAGTCCCCGGCACGGGAGGGCGACAGGCTGCCGGAGCGCTCGTCCGTGCTGAACCCGGTGACCGTGGTCCGCGGGGGGCTGGGCTCGACGGTGATGCTGGACATGACGACACGGTAGGTCCGGGCTCGGACAGAACCCCGGACCGAACGGGGCGCGCCCGCGGGGCGCACGGCAGCCCACGTACGATCACCCGGTGAGCACCCCGGGTCCCCGCCCGTCCACCGGGCGCCCCGGCCGCGACCCCCGTCGTCGTCCCGGTCGACCCGGCCCTGCACCCATCACCGTCGCAGACGTGACGCTCGCCCGCATCGGTGGTGTCCCGGTCAAGCTGTCGGCCTCGTGGCTGGTCATCGCGGCCGTCATCACGTTCCTGTTCGCCGGGACCGCGTCGAGCGCCACGGGTGTCGCCGGCGTCGGGGCCTACCTGATCGCGTTCGTCCTCGCGGTCCTGCTGGCGGTGTCCGTGCTGCTGCACGAGGCGGGCCACGCGGTCGCCGCCCGTGCGTACGGCCTGCCCGTGAGCGAGGTGGTCATCAACCTGTGGGGCGGTCACACGTCGCTGGGCCGCCCGCAGACCCCGGGAGCCTCGGCCGTCGTGTCGGTCGTCGGGCCGTTGGTCAACGTGGTGCTCGCCGTGGTCGCCGAGCTCGTGCGGCGTCAGCTGCCGTCGACCGTCCCCGGATCGGCGCTCGCGGTGCTGGCCTTCCTGTTGCTCGGCGTGGCGCTCACCAACGCGCTGGTCGGCGTGTTCAACCTGGTACCGGGGCTGCCGCTGGACGGGGGCCGGGTGCTCGAGGCCCTGGTGTGGAAGGTCACCGGCAACCAGGACACCGCCGGGGTCGTGGCCGGTTGGGCGGGCCGTGTGGTCGCGGTGGGGCTGGTCGCCTGGGTGCTGGCCCCGCCGCTTCTGGCCGGACGCATCCCCCCGACGTTCACGATCATCTGGGTCGGCCTGATCGGGTTGTTCCTGTGGCGGGGGGCGTCGGCCTCGCTCAAGGTGGCCCAGTTCCGCCGGCGAGCCGCCACGGTCGACCTGCCGGCCGTCACCCGGGCGGCCGGGGTCGCCCCGGCTTCGTCGTCCGTCGCCCAGCTCGGCGACCTGCGCGACGGCGCCGGCCGGACGCTCGACGTGGTCCTGGTCGACGGCACCGGGCGGCCGGTGGCCGTCGTCCCGGGCGGTAGCGTCGCGGCCGTGCCCGATCACCTGCGAACGTCCACGCCCGCGTCCGCGCTGGCCCGTGCCCTGCCCCCAGGATCGGTCGTGGCCGCCTCGGGTGGTGCGCTCGGGGCCGTCGAGGGTCTCGCCCGTTCCGGCGACCTGGGCATCGTCCTCGTCGACGATGCGGGTCGTCCGACCGGCCGGGTCCGGCCCGACGACTTCGCGACGGCGATGGGGCTGGCATGACGGAGCCGCTGGAGAGCCACCGGACCGGTCTGCTGCACGTCGGCGACCGGGTCCAGCTGACCGACCCCAAGGGTCGGCTGCACACCATCACGCTGACCGCGGGCAAGGTCTTCCACACCCATCGAGGTGCCATCGCCCACGACGACCTGATCGGCACACCCGAGGGTTCGGTCGTCAGGAGCACCGCCGACCTGCAGTACCTCGCGCTGCGACCGCTCCTCAGCGACTACGTGATGTCGATGCCGCGCGGCGCGGCCGTCATCTACCCGAAGGACTCCGCGCAGATCGTCCACATGGGCGACATCCACCCCGGGGCCCGTGTCCTGGAGGCCGGTGTCGGGTCCGGTGCCCTCACCATGTCGCTGCTGCGGGCGGTCGGGGAGTCCGGTCTGGTCCACTCCGTCGAGCGTCGCCAGGACTTCGCGACCATCGCCAGGACCAATGTGGAGACGTTCTTCGGCGCCGAGCACCCGGCCTGGCGGCTCG
>Ga0105045_10001405_pt1 | contig 19598 bp, 16 predicted proteins | sample MAT02_FD_78089 | JGI IMG/M metagenome (GOLD analysis project Ga0105045, IMG submission 78089) | Freshwater microbial communities from Lake Fryxell liftoff mats and glacier meltwater in Antarctica - MAT-02 (megahit assembly) | ecosystem: Environmental > Aquatic > Freshwater > Ice > Liftoff... | reverse complement strand
CACTGCTATACCTTTGCCACTGGCCACTTCCTGCAGGCGCTGCAGGTCGTTCAGGTCGGTGGTGCTCATTTCGATCCAGGTGCCGCCGCTGGCCAGGTGTTCGAACACCCCGCCCGGTCCTTCGACCACCTTGCGCGAGGCCGCCACGGAGGGCAGGGCGGTGATGACGACATTGGCAGCCTTGCAAACGCCGGCGATATCGTCCGCCCAGGCAGCGCCGGCATCGATCAGGCGTTGGGCGCTGGTCCGGTTCAGGTCGGTCACGGTGACGCGAAAGCCCTTGGTCACCAGGCTGTTGCACAGCGGCTCGCCCAGATTGCCCAGGCCGATAAAGCCGATGGTGAAGTCGGAGGGTTGCTGGTTCATGGTGTGTCGATGCCGCGAAAAGGGGTGGAGGAGGAGCTTCAGTGTGCCGGAACCGCCCGGCCTGAACAAACGGACAATCGCGCGGTGTAGGATTAGTGTCGCTAATGTCTGGCTAATGATTATCCGATGGCACGACTCCCTCCGCTGAACTGGCTGCGTGCGTTCGAGGCATCGGCGCGCGCCCTGAGTTTCACCGAAGCCGCACAGGAACTGCACATGACGCAGTCCGCCGTGAGCCAGCAGATCAAGAGCCTGGAAAATGCGCTCGGTCGGCAATTGTTCCACCGCCGCGCGCGCGGCCTGGAATTGACCGATATCGGCCGCGGTTACCTGCCCACCGTGCAGGCCGCATTCAACACGTTGGAGGAAGGCACGGCCGTGCTCACCGGGCGCAGCGAGCCCGATGTGCTGGAGCTGCACTCGAACATTTCCTTTGCAACCTTTTGGCTGACGCCGCGCCTGCATCGGTTTTTGACTGCGAATCCCTGGGTGCAACTCGACGTGGCCACCTCGATCTGGCCAACCGAGAAGCCGCGCAACCTGGCGGCGGTGGAGATTGTTCTGGGTCTGGGGAAATGGGAGGGCCGCGCCGGCCAGCGGTTGACGCGTGACACGATTTTTCCGGTTTCTACGCCGGCGCTGGCCGCGCGTGTGGCCGACGTGCAAGACTTGCTGCAGCAAAACCTGTTCGGGCTGCCGGGCACGCTGCAGACGTGGGACAACTGGTTGGCTGGGCATATCGGCCACCGCAGATACGAGCGCCCGCGCATCCACCATGTCAGCACCTGGGCGCTGAGCATGCAGTGGGCGCTGGAGGGCCTGGGTGTGGCGCTGGCCCACGACACCGTCGCCAATGACCTGATCGCCAGCGGACGCCTGGTGCGCCTGCTGGAATATTCGTTGCCGATGAAGGAGGCGTACTATCTGATTTCGCCCGAGGGCAGCCTGATCAACCCTGCAGCCATGGCATTCAAAACCTGGCTGATGCAGGAGCTCAAGGGGTGAGCGGCTATCCTTGCGGTTGGCTTGCGCTTGGCTTGTGTGCGCGCCGACACCGCATCCCTTTTTAAAAACCGTTGCTGGGCTTTGGTCCCGGCAACCTTGAACCGTCAGAGGCCCTATGCAAGACCTACCCCACCACTATGCCGTTTCCGCCACCGGAGAGCCGCAAGGCGATGTCACACTGGCCACCGAGGGTGTTGCCGAATTGCCATCGGCACCGCCGGTGGAGTTTGGTGGGCCGGGCGGACGCTGGTCGCCAGAATCCTTGCTGGTTGCGGCCGTGGCCGATTGTTTCGTGCTCAGTTTTCGTGCCATCGCCCGCGCCTCGAAGCTGCCGTGGACCCATCTGCACTGTGCCGTCAGCGGAACGCTCGATCGCGTGGACGGCAAGACGCGGTTCACCGCTTTCCAGGTGCACGCCAAGCTGGTGACGCCCCAGGGCGTGGATGGCGACAAGGCAGTACGCCTGCTGGAGAAAGCCGAGTCGAGCTGTCTCATCACCAACTCGTTGTCGGCCCAGACCCATCTGACGACCGAGGTGTTCTCGGCAGATTGACGTCCTGACAATTCCTGCGTAGACAACCTCACAACCCATGCCGCCTCTTCCTCCCGCCGCACCCCGCACCCATCTCCATACCCGGCAAGTCCGATTCGACGGCTACCACCGCGAAGATGGCTTGTGGGACATCGAGGCCACGCTCATCGATACCAAGGCCTATGTCTGGCGCTCACCCGAGAAAGGCGATCAGCCTCCCGGTACGCCGATCCATGACATGGTGATTCGGGTCACGTTGGACGATGCGATGACGATCCAGGCGATCGACACTACGATGCCGGGCACGCCGCATGGCGAATGCAGTCAGGCGCAGGATCCGATGCAAAAAATGGTCGGCCAGACCATCGGCCCGGGCTGGCGCCTCAAGATCGACAAGGCCATCGGTGGCATCAAGGGTTGTACCCATTTGCGCGAATTGCTGTTCAACATGGCGACGGCCGCTTACCAGACCATTTCTCCCTACCGAGCGCGCTTGCGCCGTGAGTCCGACCTGCCTACAGCGACTGATGGCCAACCGCCGTTTCAACTGGGCCAGTGCATGACCTGGGACGTCGACGGGCCCACGGTGAAGCGCCACTATCCGCAGTTTGCGGGTTGGCAGCCTCTCAAACGCGCCAAGGCCAAGCCGTAGATATCAACAGAAGTTTTCGCCATGGACAATTCACCGGCGAACCTGTTCCAGTTGCTTGGACCGCTGCTAGGCCCGCTCCTGGGTGGCCTGGGCCTGTTCCTGCTCGGCATGGGCATGATGACCGATGGGCTCAAGCTGGCGGCAGGGCCAGCCTTGCAGCGGATATTGCTGGTCGCAACCCGGACCCGCTGGCATGCGCTGGGCTCGGGCATGCTGGTCACGGCGGTGGTGCAGGCCTCCGGCGCGGTCACGGTGGCGACGATCGGTTTCATCAATGCCGGCTTGCTGGGGCTGGCACCCGCGTTGTGGGTGTTGTTTGGTGCCAATGTCGGCTCGACCATGACCGGATGGCTGGTGGCCGCAGTGGGCTTGAAGTTCAAGATCGAGGCGCTGGCGCTGCCACTGATCGGTGTCGGCGTCCTGCTGCGCATGACTGGTCCGGGGCGCCGCAGCGGCGCGATCGGTACGGCCGTGGCCGGTTTCGGTTTGCTGTTCATGGGCATCGGTCTTTTGCAGCAGACGTTTGTCGGCCTGGCCGGGCAACTCAGCCTGCCGCAGGGCGACGGCATGCTGATGGTGGGCGCGCAGTTGCTGGTCGGTCTGCTGATGACGGTGTTGATGCAGTCCTCGAGTGCGTCGATCGCAATCGCGCTGACTGCGGCGCAAGGCGGTCTGATCGGTGCCCACGGCGCGGCAGCCGTCGTGATCGGTGCCAATATCGGCACCACCTTCACGGCCCTATTGGCAGCAATCGGTGCCACGCCCAATGCGCGCCGGGCGGCAGCGGCGCATGTCATCTTCAACCTGGTCACCGCCTGCGTGGCGCTGGCATTGCTGCCCTGGCTGATCGCGGCGCTGAGCCGTGCACAACAGGCCATGGGCATGGCCGACGCGCCGGCCGTCCTGGTGGCTCTGTTTCATACCGTTTTCAACCTGCTCGGCGTGCTGCTGATGTGGCCGCTGGCTGCGAGCCTGACGCGCTGGTTGCAGCGGCGGTTCCGCGCCCGCGAAGAAGACGAGGCGCAGCTGCAGTTCCTTGACGATAACGTGTTGGCAGTGCCGGCGCTGGCGCTGCAGGCGCTCGAACGCGAGATCGGCCGGATCGGGCATCTTGCCTCCCGGATGGCACGCGCCGTGCTGGCCGGTGCCGATGCCGGTGGCGTGGCCGAGGATCGCCGAATCGCCAGTCAGCTGGACGCTGCGGTCGAAGCTTTTGTCGAGCGCATGCACCGCGCCGAAATGGGGCGCGCCACCAGCCAGCAGCTGGCCTGGGCCTTGCGGGTATTGCGTTACCACGAGACGGCGGCGGAACAGGGCGATGCCGCCAGCCAGCTGGCTGCCTGGGTGGCGGCATCGGGCACCGAGCTTGCGCAGGCGCAGGGTCGATTTGCCAGTCATGCAGACGCATTGCTTGGTCTGTGCGACCCTCAGCAGGGGGCGGCCAGTGCCGGTCTGGTTGCTGCCGCGCAAGACGCGATGGAGCAGTCGTACCAGGCGCTCAAGACCGCATTGCTGGCTGCTGGTGCCGATGGACAGATGCCGATGGCGGCGATGGAGCAGGCGCTGCGCCGCTACAGCGCTTTGCGCCGCGCCGGGCAACAGTTGGCCAAGGCGAGTGGACAGGTGGGGGTTGCAGCAGCGCAAACCACGGCCCAGACCACGTTATCGCCGGGACAGGTGCCGCAGCAGGGGCCGGGATGAAGGCATGCTCGCGGCACAGCGGAACCGGCGATGCCGGGCAGGGCCGCGGCCTTACGGATGCGGCGACGTGCCGGCCGCTTGTGGCCCTTCGAGCGCCTCGAATTCCAGTCCGTCGATTTGCTGCAGCGATTGGCCGGCGATACCTTGCAGATCGCCGTACATGCCCACGGTGGCACCCATCACCCGTTCGATCTGCTCTTCGCGTTTGGCCCATTGCTTCATGATCGCCTTGCGCTCCTTGTCCAGGTCCGATTGCATCGACGAAAACGCCTCAACAATCGCCTCGACGCGCTGGCGAAAGCGCGGGCCGGTCAAGTACTGGTAAACCATCTCGGTCTTGGTTTGCTGGCCGTCGGAGACCGCGCGCGTCATCTGCACCTGCAGCAGCGTGTGGCGAAGCACCGTTGCCACCGGCAGCGCCGCGCGCGGGCTTGCGACCCAGATGCCGTCCACCACGTCGAAAGACTCGACCCCCTTGGGCAAGGCATGGCTCACGATCACCGCCACTTCGGCTTTGGCGCTGCGCTGGTCCTCGCGCAGCTTGGTGAGCCAGCCGTCGCTCCAGTTGCGGGTGCGCTTGGATTCCCACAAGATGCTGCCGCAGGCCTGCCCGCCGGGGTTGGTCACGCGCTGCAGAGCGTCGCCGCCGAATTCGCCTTTGGCGACGCGCTCGATGGCATCGAAAGGGAACTTGGCGCGCAACAGGGCTTCGAGTTCGAGTTCCTGCACCTCACCTTGCATCTGCTGCGAACCCTGCTCGGCTTTTTGCTTGAGCTCCTCAATCTTCTGCTGCATGGACGCAATCGTCTGGTCCTTTTCCAGCACCTTGAGTTTGAGGCCGTCCTCGGCTTCGCGTCGGGCCAGCGCCCGCACTTCGCCCAGACCCTCCTGCACGCGCTTTTCGACCGTGAGTTCGAGTTCGCGCTTGGCATCGTCGAGTTCGCGCTGTTTCCTGATCAACTCGGCTTGCGCCTTCTGGGCCTCGGCCAGTTTGGCTTCGCGCTGTTTGAACAGTTGCTGCAACTCCGTCAGCTCGTTGGCCTTGGCCTGTAGTTCGTCGGCGCTGGCCTGGCGCGCCTTGCGGGCTTCTTCTGCGATCAGGCGTGCGCGCTCGGTGGCCAGGCGCGCTGCGACCTGGTCGGCCACTTGTGTTTCCAGTGTGCGTCTGGATTCGGCGATTTGTTGTTCGCGCTGGCCCAGTTCCAGCACGCGCTGCGCAACGTCGGCGTCCTTGCGCGCCAGCTTTTGTTCAAAATCGCGGCGTGTAGCGGCCAGCAGCGGTGCGGCCAGCGATTCGGTCAGGCGGATCTCGCCCTGGCAATGCGGGCAGGTGAGGGTGGGTTCGGTCATCGGGGTCTCTCCGGTGGACATGTTTGCGCGGTGGGGCAACTATAGGCCCCGGGCACCCTTGGTTTTGCGGCGTGGCGCGCATCCATAATCGTCCGCAGCTACCGGTTGCCGTCCGGACTTTTCTTCAACTCGCCTGGCCCGCATACGTCGGCCCGGCAAGATTCCAGGAGCCATGTTGACCGAGTTGTTGATCGACGCGCGCGTGATTTCGCTGCATGGCCTGCTGGTTTTTGCCGGCCTGGCGATCTACGTCATCGGTTCGCGCGCCCGGCACCAGCGCCGCCATCCCTCGGCGGCGGTCGCGTGGGTGGTATCGCTGACCCTGGCACCGGAACTGGCATTGCCGCTGTACCTGCTGTTCGGCAGCCGCAAGGTGACGCGCCGCGAGACGGCGTTGCCATCAAGCGGTTTGCCGGTGTCCCACGCAGCGCGCAGCAAACCTGACGGGCGCACGTCGTTTCACCAGCTTGCCGACGCCATGGGTTTGCCGCCAGTCAGCACCTACCACGCGCTGGTCATTCACGACGACGGGCAAGAGGCGCTGGACGGCTTGCGAGCGGTGTTGTTGCAGGCCCGTTACACCTTGGATGTGTGCACCTTCCTGATCGGCAACGACGCACTGGGTCTTGAGATCACCGATGCGCTGGTGCAGCGCGCGCGCGCCGGTGTGCAGGTACGTCTGCTGGTAGACGGTGTGGGTATCTATCTGGGTGGGCGCGTCGATGTGCGCCGCTTGCGCGCGGCGGGTGTGCAGGTGGCGTTGTTCGTATCGCCGTTTCGGTCCATGCTGCCGGGCCGCACCAACCTGCGCAACCACCGCAAACTGGTGATCGCCGATGGCTGTTGTACCTGGACCGGTGGGCGTAACCTGGCGGCGGAGTATTTTGTCGGCGACGCCACGCATCGCTTGCCCAAGAAGCCCTGGATCGATCTGAGTTTCTCGTTTGCCGGTCGGCTGGCGCAGCAGACACAACAGCGCTTCGACCTGGACTGGGCTTTCGCGACCAGGCAGGCAGTGGCCCACACAACGGCGCGTGGCGACCTCGCGCAAGACCCTGGCACGGCACGCGCGCAACTGATTGCCAGCGGACCGGACCAGCGGGATGACACCTTGCATGTGTTGCTGGTGTCGAGTTGCTTCAGCGCGCAGCGCCGCATTCTGGCGGTGTCGCCGTATTTCGTTCCCGATCCGGTGCTGCTGCTGGCGCTCACGCTGGCGGCGCGGCGCGGGCTCGATGTCGATCTGGTGCTGCCGCGCCACTCCAACCACCGGCTGGCGGACTGGGCGCGGCATGCGTCGCTGCGCGATCTCACTGCCGCTGGCGGTCGGGTCTGGCTACTGCCGCAGATGGTGCACGCCAAGGCGTTCGTCATCGACGGCGATCTGGCGTTGGTGGGTTCGGCCAACCTGGATGAACGCAGCTTGTTCCTCAACTACGAGTTGATGGTTGCTTTTTACGATCCGCTGCCGGTGGCCGGATTCGCGGGCTGGATCGATCGCCAGCGTGCCAGTGCCGAGCTCTACCGGGGCGACCGACCCGGTTTGGTGCGCGAGATGATGGAAGGGCTGGTGCGTTGGCTGGCGTTCCAGTTGTGAGGTAAGCATCTGGAGTCTCCCGCAGAGCAGGCAATAGGCAATGCGTCTTGATGCGCGCATGGTAGCCGCGTGCAATACTGCGGCGTTGCGGCGCAAGCCGCCGCCCGACCCACCTGCCATGTTCCGTTTCTTCGAATCCCGCGTACACGACATCTCCGCTCCTGCCGATGTGAGCGAATCGGGTCCACCACCGGGTCTGCTGGCGTTTTATTGGCACTTCATGCGCCAGACCCGTGGCCTGTATGTGGCGATGCTGGTCACCGGTCTGGGTGTGGCGCTGATCGACACCTTGATGCCGGTTTTCCTGGGCCGATTGGTCGGCCTGATGACGGCCAGCGATCCGGCGCTGGCATTGCGCCAGCAGGCACCGGTGCTGATCGGCATCGCGCTGATGCTGCTGATCGGACGCCCGCTGATGATCATGGTCGACAGCATGGTGCGCAACAACGCGGTGATACCGGGCGTGACCACGCTGATCCGCTGGCAGAGCCACTGGCATATGGTGCGCCAGAGCGGGCCATTTTTTCAGAACGATTTCGCCGGTCGCCTGGCCAACCGGGTGATGCAGACTGCCAATGCACTGCGCGAGAGTGTGGTGGCTGCAGTGCGGGCGATCTGGTACATCGTGGTGTACGGCATCAGCGCACTGATCATGATGGTGTCGTTCGATTGGCGCCTGGCCCTGCCGATGGTGTGCTGGCTGGTCGGCTTTATGCTGTTCCTGCGTTATTTCGTTCCGCGCATGCGCGACCTGTCACGCTCCAGCAGCGAGGCGCGTTCGCTGGTGATGGGCCGGGTGGTCGACAGCTACACCAACATCATGACGGTCAAGCTGTTTGCCCGGGCGCGCGACGAAGACGCCTATGTGCGCGATTCGATGGACGCGCACCGCGACCGTATCGCCGCCCACATGCGCATGACGACCCTGTTCATGGCCACACTGACGGCGCTCAACGCACTGCTGGTGGTGGGTACGGCGGCAGTCGCCGTGTGGTTGTGGCATGGCCAGGCGATCAGCCCGACCGTCGTGGCCACCAGCTTGCCGCTGGTCTGGCAGATCGCCAACATGGCGGGTTGGGTCAGCTGGGAGGTGTCTGGCATCTTCGAGAACGTCGGCGTGGTGCAGGAGGGTATCCAGAGCATTGCCGTGCCGCACACCATGGTCGACCGTCCGCAGGCGCGAGAGCTGCAGGTGAGGCAGGGCGACATTCGCTTCGATGCGGTCGACTTCAGTTATGGCCAGAAGGCCCAGGGCGGGCGCGCAGTGCTCGCGAAGCTGGATCTGCACATCCGGGCCGGTGAGCGGGTCGGCCTGGTCGGACGCTCCGGTGCCGGCAAGTCCACGCTGGTCAACCTGCTGCTGCGCTTTTACGATGTCGAGGCCGGGCGTATCACCATCGACGGCCAGGACCTGCGCGACGTGACGCAGGAAAGCCTGCGCGCGGCCATCGGGATGGTGACGCAGGACACCTCGCTTTTGCATCGCTCGATTGCGGCCAACATCCGCTACGGACGCCCCGAGGCCACCGATGCCGAGGTGAAAGCGGCAGCGGAGCGTGCGCATGCCGACGGCTTCATCGCCGAGCTGCGCGACTGGGCTGGCCGCACCGGTTTCGAAGCCCATGCCGGCGAACGTGGCGTCAAGCTGTCGGGCGGTCAACGCCAGCGAATTGCGCTGGCGCGGGTGCTGCTCAAGGACGCGCCGATCCTGATCCTGGACGAAGCCACCTCGGCGCTCGATAGCGAAATCGAAGCCGCGATCCAGGAACAACTGGTCACCCTGATGCAAGGCAAGACCGTGATCGCCATCGCCCACCGCCTGAGCACGATCGCACAGATGGACCGGCTGGTCGTGATGGACGCCGGGCGCATCGTGGAGCAGGGCACGCACCAGGAGCTACTGCGGCGGGACGGACACTATGCCAGGTTGTGGCGGCGGCAGTCGGGTGGGTTCTTGCGCGAGGATCTGGTGGACGAGGAGGGTGTGCGTGCGGAGGCGGCGCAAACCTGAGTGGGCGGCGACGTGAGAACTGGAGTAGCAGTGACGAACTCAACGGGGTTGGACCTGCGCGTACTGTTCCTGTCTTTGCCTGAATTTGTGCGTATAGGCCTGGCGCACCATGGCCTTCGGACGGCTTCAAGTTTCATGGCAAGGACCCGACTGGGAGGGTCGCAGGCGTGATGCGGACGAGCGAGCAAGCGCTGTTCAGGCTCCCATCCCCTTCAGCGCCGCATCCCCGCCCGGCGTCTTCTTGCAGTCGTCGATGTATTGCCGGATGATGTCGGCAAAACTTGTGTCCGGATGCAGTCCGAGGCCGGTCGCGCGCTCGGCTGTGGCACCGGTGGGCCAGTTGGCGACCATGCCGGCAATGCGTTCGTCACGCACGAATGTGACGCGGTCACGCACTGACTTACCGGCCACTTGTTCAAGTGCATTGAGCATGTCGGAGACCCGCACATTGATGGACGGCAGGTTCATGGCAAGCCGACCGAGGAACTGGTCGCGGCTGGCTTCGAACACCTTGATCAGACCTTCGACGGTCTTGCCCGGAGAGGCCAGCGGATGCGAGACCGAAGCGTCGACCGGGCAGATCGCCTCGACCCCGGCCAGCGGTTCGCGGATGATGCCCGAGAAAAACGACGAGGCTGCGCCATTGGGTCGGCCCGGGCGCACCGACACCGTCATCAATCGCGCCGCGCGGCCGTCGATGAATCCCTTGCGGGTGTAATCGGAGACCAGATGTTCGCAGATCAGTTTCTGGATGCCGTACGAGGACTGTGGTGCCGGCAAGGTGGCGTCCATCACGGGCGAGGGCATGGGAGCTGCTGCGTCGGGACCGAACACCGCGACCGAGCTGGAAAAAACAAAACGGCTCGGTTTGCCGCTGGACTGGCCGCAGGCGCGCAGCGCATCGAGCAGGGCGCGGGTGCTGTCCAGGTTCGAACGCATGCCCAGATCGAAGTCGAGTTCGCATTCACCCGACACCGCCGAGGCCAGGTGGAATACGCCGTCGAACCGCTCGGTCTTGAGCGCATCGCATTGGGACAACAACGGTCCGGTGCGGTCCTGCACCCGGGGATCGGCCAGCAGGTCTGGCGGTGATGCGACCTGGTCGGTGAGTACCAGGGTCTTGATGGTTTCGCCTGCCAGCGTGCCGCGCGCCAGCAGCGTGCGGGCCAAGCGCGCGCCGACGAATCCGCCGCCGCCGGTGATCAGCAATTTCATGTCTGTACTTCCTTGCGAGTGGGGGAAAGGGGCAGTGTAGTACGGCGATGGGCTCAATTACGCCGCACCCGCCTGCAGCGCATACAGCGAGCGGTAAAACACACCGACGTGCTGCTGCGCTGTCTTGTTCATCGCTGCATTCCGAAGGACGCAGCTCTGTGGAGCTTCGTTCGCGCCCGCTTCGCCCACCTGCCGCGATGCGTCCTGCACGAACTTGCAAGCGGGTTGGCGCGGTTGGGCCAAGAGTGTCGATGCATGCGCGGCATCGCCGATCAAGACCACGCGCCCCGCGTGCCATGGCAGTGGCTGAGCGACCTCTTCCACTGCGGTGTAGAGCACTTCGGAGTGGTCGTCGAGATCGTCGAGGAACTGGCGGGCCGGCCCACCGAACTCGCTGAACCGGGCGCGCATCTCCTGGGGCCGGGACGCGCGTTCATACCAGGCATCAAAGGGTTCCCGAACGGTGGCAAACACATAGAGCCGGTCACTGCTGATCGGCATGATTCCCAGCCGTTTGCCGAGCAGCCATACCGGTCCGGACGACCTGCGCATCCTGCGGCGAAGTGGCTCTCGAGACGCCGATGCACGCGCCATCGGCAAAAATCGAGGTTATTGGGTGCATAAAGCAAGAATGGTACTGCGCTGCGGGCTTTGTGGATTCGTGCGGCGTCGGTAGCGGGAATCGTTCATAGAATCCACAGCACTTTGAAACACTTGCCCATGGATTTGCAGGCCCCATCCCCCTACGTGCTGGCCATCGGCGCGGCCAACGTGGATATCACTGGCAGTTCCGACCATCCGCTGGCGGCGCATGATTCGACACCCGGGCAGGTGCGCACGGCACCCGGCGGCGTGGCGCGTAACGTGGCCGAGAACCTTGCCCGCCTGGGCCATGCCGTGCGCCTGGTGAGCGTGGTGGGCGAAGATTTGCAGGGTGCCAGCGTGCTCGACAGTACACGCCGCGCCGGCGTCGACGTGCAAGGCTGCCAGGTGCTGTCGGGCCAGGCGACCGCGACCTATCTGTCGTTGCACGGACCCGACGGCGACATGGCTTTGGCGCTTAACGATATGGCCATCCTGGAGCACATCACGCCCGAGCTGCTGGCCTGCGAACTGCCCCGGCTGCGTCTTGCAACAGCCGTGCTGGTCGATTGCAACTTGCCGCAGGAAACACTCGGCTGGATCGGTGCCCAGGCCGTCGGCTTACCGCTGTTTGCCGAATCGGTGTCGGCGTTCAAATGTGGTCGTCTGTTGCCCTGGCTGGAACAAGTTCATACCCTCAAGGCCAACCGCCTGGAGGCACGGGCGCTGACCGGTCAGCCAATGGAGAGCGACGAACAGGTGGCAGCCGCCGCCCGATGGCTGCACCAGCGCGGCGTGCGCCAGGTGGTGCTGAGTCTGGGCGAACAGGGTCTGTACTGGAGCCACGCGCAAGGCGCGCAGGGTTGGCAAGCCGCGATGACGGCCCCGGTCGTCAATGCCACCGGCGCGGGCGATGCCTTGATGGCGGGCCTGATGCACGGGCATCTCATGGGTCAGCAGCTGCCCGATGCGGTTGCGTTTGCCGCTGCCTGCGCCGCATTGACACTCACTGCACCCCATGCCAACCATCCGCTGCTGTCCGTGGCCGCAGTGCAGCAACTGCAGCGGTCGCAGTTGTCTGCGACCTGATCCCATTCAACCTGAACTCCACCATGCCCATTGCACCGTATCTGGATATCTCTGCCGACGTGGCGCTGGCCCTGGCCGAAAAGCGGCCGGTGGTTGCGCTGGAGTCGACCATCATTGCGCACGGCATGCCCTATCCGGACAACGTCGCCACCGCGTTGCGGGTCGAGCGAGAAATCCGCGACCACGGCGCGGTTCCGGCGACGATCGCGGTGCTGGGCGGGCGCCTGAAGGTCGGCTTGAGCGCGGAGCAGATCGAGACGCTCGGCTGTAAGGGGTCGGCGGTGGCCAAGGTCAGTCGGCGTGACCTGCCGTTCATCCTGACCAGTGGTGCCATGGGCGCGACCACGGTGGCATCGACCATGATCATCGCTGCAATGGCTGGCATCCGGGTGTTCGCCACCGGCGGTATCGGCGGCGTGCATCGCGGTGCCCCGCAGAGTTTCGATGTCTCGGCCGACTTGCAGGAACTCGCGCACACAGCGGTGGCCGTGGTCTGCGCCGGTGTCAAGTCGATTCTGGACTTGCCGCTGACGCTGGAATACCTGGAAACCCATGGCGTGCCGGTCATCGGTTACCGCACCGACTGCCTGCCGGCATTTTTTACCGTCGAGAGCGACTGCAAGGTCGACTATCGGCTCGACACTGCCCAGCAAATAGCCCAGGCGATGCAGGTGAAATGGGCCTTGGGGCTCGATGGCGGCATGGTGGTTGCCAACCCGGTGCCGCCGCAGTTCGCGATGCCGCGCGCGCGCATGGATGCGGCGATCGCGCAGGCCTTGCAGGAGGCGCAGCAGCAGAAAATCGGCGGCAAGGCGGCCACGCCGTTTCTGCTCGCGCGGGTGTCGCAGTTGACGGGCGGCGAGAGCCTGGCAACCAATATCGAACTGGTGTTGAACAATGCCCGTCTGGCCAGCGCCATCGCCGTGCAATATCGGATGATCGGTGGTTATGATGCGGTTCATGCGAAGCCCGGCGGTTGAACGCCGGGCCCGATGGGGTCGGCCTATCGGGAAAGTCCGGATGGCGGCCTTCCAGCTGCAGGCCTAAGCTTGCAGAGACAGTATTCTTTTTCTGCGTTCATCAACCTCGAAAGACTCTCACCATGAAACTCCAGACCCAACTCGGGATTCTTGCCGTTGCACTTGCCGCCAGTTGCCAGGCCATGGCCGAACCTGCCATCGTTTTTGACCTGGGGGGCAAATTTGACAAGTCGTTCAACGAGGCGGCCTTCAACGGCATGGAGCGCTGGAAAAAGGAAACCGGCAAGAACTACCTCGAATTCGAGGTGTCCAACGAGTCGCAGCGCGAACAGGCGATCCGGCGCATGGCCGAAAAAGGTTCCAGCCCGATCATCGCGATGAGCTTTAGCCAGGCTTCGGCAATCGAGAAGGTGGCCAAGGAGTTTCCCAAGCTCAAGTTCGCCATCGTCGATGCCGTGGTCAAACTACCCAACGTGCAATCGATTGTGTTCAAGGAACATGAAGGCAGCTTCTTGGTCGGCATGATGTCCGCCATGGCCAGCAAGACCGGCAAGGTCGGGTTTGTCGGCGGTATGGACATTCCGCTGATCCGCAAGTTTGGATGTGGCTACGAGCAGGGCGCGAAATTTGCCAATCCCAAGGTCGAAGTGTTCCAGAACATGACCGGCACCACCGGCGCAGCCTGGAATGATCCGGCGCGTGGCGGTGAGCTCGCCAAGGCCCAGTTCGCCAAAGGTGCCGACGTGGTGTTCGCCGCTGCCGGTGGCACCGGCATGGGTGTGTACCAGGCCGCCAAGGACGCCGGTAAGTTGGCCATTGGCGTGGACAGCAACCAGAACCATGTACAGCCCGGAACCATGCTGACATCGATGCTCAAGCGGGTCGATGTGGCGGTTTACAACATCTCCAAGAACCACACGCCAGGTGTGTCGGTGCTGGGTCTGAAAGAAGACGGTGTCGGTTATGCGCTCGACCAGTTCAACGAGAAGCTGGTTTCCGCCGACATGAAGAAAAAGGTCGACGCGGCCAGGGCGGACATCATTGCGGGCAAGATCAAGGTGGTCGATTACATGACCGCCAACGCCTGCAAATATTGAGACGGTGCATATTCCTGCTGCGCGGGCCGATCTGGCGTCTGTGGTGCTCGTCGTACGCTTGTACGGCTGCGCTCCTCGACGCCACCTCCGACCGCTCGCTACGGAATCTGCACCATCTCAAAGAGCCTGATTCTCGTCTGGCATAAGGGCGACCCCTTGTCCGATGCACCTGCGGTCGAGATGCTCGGCATCAGCAAGCGCTTTGGCCCGGTGCAGGCCAATGCGGATGTGAACCTGACGGTGGCGCGGGGCACGGTGCATGGAATTGTGGGCGAGAACGGTGCAGGCAAGAGCACCTTGATGTCGGTGCTGTATGGGTTTTATACCAGTGACAGCGGCTCGATCAAGGTGTTTGGTCAGGACGCCTCGATCCGTAATGCGCATGAGGCGATTGCGCTGGGCATCGGGATGGTGCACCAGCATTTCATGCTGGTCGATACGCTCACTGCGCTGGAAAACGTGATGCTCGGCGCAGAGCCGCATGTGTTGCTGCGCAAGGCCGAGGCTCAGGTGCGCCATCGGCTCGGCGAACTGATGGCCTCCACCGGGTTGAAGGTTGCACTTGACGCGCTGGTGGGCGATCTGTCCGTCGGCGACCGCCAGCGGCTGGAGATTCTCAAGGCGCTGTACCGGGGCGCGAAGATACTCATCCTGGACGAGCCCACGGCGGTGCTGACGCCGCAAGAGACCGAGCAGCTGTTCGGCGTATTGAACCTGTTGCGCGGGCAAGGCACCACTATTTTGCTGATCACCCACAAGCTCAAGGAAGTCATGCGCCTGTGCGACCGCGTCACCGTGATGCGCGCCGGTCGCGTGGTCGAAGAGGTGGCGATTGCCGATGCCACCCTCGAAGGCCTGGCCGAGTCCATGGTCGGACGCAAGGTGCAGATGGGCCGCGTCGGCGACAGCGACAAGCCTGCAGGCGCGACGTTGCTGCAGGCCAGCGGCCTGCATGTGGTCGATGCGATGGGCGTGGCGCGCTTGCACGATCTGGCGCTGGAACTAAGGGCCGGCGAGATTGTCGGAGTGGCCGGTGTGTCGGGCAACGGGCAGAGCGAGTTGCTGGAAGTCTTGTCTGGCCTGCTGGTGCCCCAGCAGGGCCGGATGTCGGTTGGGGGTCGTCAGTTCGAGGCGCGGGCCTGGATCGACCCCCGTACCGCGCGCACCCTGGGCCTGGCGCATGTGCCCGAAGATCGCCATGAACGCGCCATGGTCATGAGTTTCGCGGCGTGGGAATCTGCGGTACTCGGTTACGAGTGGCTGCCGCAATACTGCCGTGTCGGATGGATGCAGCATCCGCAGATGCGCAAGGCCACAGTCGACATGATGGAGCGCTTTGACGTGCGGCCGCGCGATGCCCAATTGCTGTGCGCGAGTTTTTCCGGCGGCAACCAGCAAAAGCTGGTGCTGGCGCGCGAGCTCGGCCAGTCACCCCAGGTTTTGCTGGTCGGCCAGCCGACCCGCGGCGTCGACATCGGCGCGATCGAATTCATCTACGGCCAGCTACGCGCGATGCGCGACGCCGGTTGCGCGGTGCTGGTGGTCTCCAGCGAGCTCGACGAAATCCTGGCCCTGTCCGACCGCGTGATCGTCATGAACCAGGGCCATGTGGCCGGAGAGTTGCCGATCGAGCACTGCAACGAAAAAACCTTGGGCATGTTGATGATCGGTGGCGGCAGTGCAACGCCTGCCACAGCAACCACGGAGGTGGCAGCGTGACCCATCAGCCGCTGCCGCGCTGGGCCGATCTGGTGCTGTTGCCGATCGTCAACCTGGCGGTTGCCCTGCTGGCGGCCGGTGTGATGGTGTGGTGGGTCGGGCAAGACCCACTGGAGGTGCTCAAGGTCTTGTTGCACGGTGCGTTCGGCACTCCGCGCGGCTTGAGCTATACCTTGTATTACGCCACCACCTTCGTCTTCACCGGGTTGGCGGTGGCGGTGGCGTTCCACGGTGGCCTGTTCAACATTGGTGGCGAAGGGCAGGCCATCCTCGGCGGCCTGGGCACCGGTCTGGTGGCTTTGTGGTTGGCGGCCAGTCTGCCGGCCTGGCTGATGTTACCGCTGATGCTGCTGGCTGGCGCGCTGTTCGGCATGGTCTGGGCGGCTGTGCCGGCCTATCTGCAGGCCTACCGGGGTAGCCATGTGGTGATCACCACCATCATGTTCAACTTCCTGGCCAGCAGCCTGCTGGTCTACCTGCTGGTCAATCACCTCAAGGTGCCGGGCAACATGTCGGTTGAGAGCGCTCCTTTCGCCGACTCGGCCAAGCTGCCGAGCATGGCCACATTCCTGGGTTGGCTGGGCATCGAATGGCCGAACTCGCCGCTCAACACCAGTGTTTTTCTGGCCGTGATGGCGGCCGCCGGCGTCTATTTTTTCCTCTGGCACACCCGACTCGGTTACGAGTTGCGCGCCACCGGCTCCAGTGCCCGTGCCGCCGCGTACGCCGGTATCCGCCCGAAACACCAGGTGATGCTCGCCATGGGCTTGTCAGGCGCGCTGGCGGGCATGGTCGGCATGAACGAGGTGGCCGGCGTCAACGGCCGCCTGCTGCTCGAATACGTCAGCGGCGCGGGTTTCACCGGTATTGCGGTGTCGTTGATGGGGCGTAGTCATCCGTTTGGCATCGTGCTGGCCAGCGTTCTGTTCGGTGCCTTGTTTCAGGGTGGGGCCGAGGTCAGTTTCGAGGTGCGGGGCTTCAGCCGCGACATGGTGGTGATGCTGCAAGGCTTCATCGTGTTGTTTTCCGGTGCCATGGCCTATGTGCTGGCGCCGGCGGTGGGTTGGGCGGTGCAGGGCCTGCGCAGTCCTGCAGCTACGACAAGCGAAAAAGGAGCGGCCCATGGATGAAGCCATGATCGGTTCGCTGATCGCGTCGACCCTGCGGGTCTCTACGCCTTTGATCTTTTGCGCGCTGGCCGGTCTGTTGTCCGAACGCTCCGGCGTGATCGACATCGGGCTGGAAGGCAAGATGTTGTTTGCCGCTTTTGCAGCGGGCGCGGCGGGGGTGACGTTCGGTTCCACAGCGGTTGCCTTGCTGGTGGCGATGGGCACGACCGTGCTGTTGTCCTGGCTGCATGGCTTTGCCTGTGTCAGCCATCGGGGCGACCAGGTGGTCTCAGGTGTGGCGATCAACATCATCGCCGTCGGCATGACGGCGGTGCTGGGCATTGCCTGGTTTTCCCAGGGCGGGCAGACGCCGCCAGTCACGACCGAGGTGCGCATGCAGGCCTTGATGCCGGGCGTGGTCGCGTCGCTGCAAGGCATTCCGGTGCTGGGGCAGATCGTAGGTCAGGGTTTTCTGAGCCACAACGCCTTGGTCTATGTGGCGTTGCTGCTGGTGCCGGCGGTGTGGTGGTTGATGTACCGCACCCGATTCGGCCTGCGGCTGCGCGCGGTCGGCGAAAACGCCCACATGGTCGATGCCGCCGGTGTGTCGGTGGTCGGCATGCGGTATGCGGCGCTCACACTCAATGGCTTGCTGTGTGGCCTGGCGGGCAGCTACCTGGTGCTGGCGCAAAACGCGGCTTTCGTGCCCAACATGACGGCTGGTCGCGGCTTCATGGCATTGGCAGCGCTGATTTTCGGCAAATGGCATCCGGTCAAGGCGTTCTGGGCTTGTTTGTTGTTCGGTTTTCTCGACGCAGTGGCGATCCGAATGCAAGGCGTCGCGTTGCCGGGCATAGGCCTGGTGCCGGTTCAACTGATCCAGGCCCTGCCGTATCTGCTGACCGTCATTTTGTTGGCCGGTTTCATTGGCCGCACGGTCGCGCCGCAGGCCCTGGGCCGACCCTATCTGAAGGAACGCTGAACCCGATGACAAGCACCAAAGCCCTGACCGACGCAGAGCGCGACGCGATGCTGGCGCAGGCCACTGCCGCCATGGCGAGAGCCCATGCGCCGTATTCGCATTTTCATGTGGGCGCTGCCGTGCTGGATGCGCAGGGGCGTATCCACGCTGGCTGCAATGTCGAGAACGCCGCGTACCCGCAAGGCGTCTGCGCCGAAGCCGGCGCGCTCAGCGCGATGGTGCTCGCTGGAGGTACCGAGGTGCAGGCGGTGCTGGTGGTTGGCGACGGGGAGGGCCTGTGCACGCCGTGCGGCGGGTGCCGGCAGAAGATTCGCGAATTCGCCAGTCCGCAGACACCGATCCTGATCGCGAACCCGCAGCAGGTGCGAGCGACCTTCACGCTCGAAGAGCTGCTGCCGCACAGCTTTGGACCCGAACACCTGGCCTGAATCGGCTGAGATGCCATGACGATGCTGGCCCAGGAAATCATCCGCATCAAACGAGACGGCGGTATTTTGAACGAGGCGCAGATCGGTGCCTTCGTGGCCGGGCTGGTCGACGGCAGCTGGAGCGAAGGCCAGGCCGCTGCGATGGCGATGGCCGCCTTCCTCAACGGCCTGGACACTGCGGAGACGGTGGCCTTGACCCGTGCGATGACGCATTCGGGTAGCACGATGGATTGGCGCGCCGACAACTTGAACGGCCCGATCCTCGACAAGCATTCGACTGGCGGTGTTGGCGACAAGGTCAGCCTGATGCTGGCACCCATCCTCGCCGCGTGTGGTGCTTATGTGCCGATGATCTCGGGCCGAGGGTTGGGCCATACCGGTGGCACGCTGGACAAGATGGACAGCATCCCGGGTTACCAGACCGCGCCGTCCAGCGACATGCTGCGCGCCACCGTGGCCAAAGCCGGATGCGCCATCGTTGGCCAGACTGCCGACCTGGCACCGGCCGACCGACGGCTTTACGCGATTCGCGACGTGACGGCCACCGTCGAATCGATCCCGCTGATCACTGCCAGCATCCTGTCGAAGAAGCTCGCCGCCGGATTGCAAGGCCTGGTGCTCGACGTCAAGACCGGCAACGGCGCGTTTGCCGCATCCGCCGAGATGGCGCGCGCGCTCGCCCAGTCGCTGGTGTCGGTGGCCAACGGCGCTGGCCTGCCGACCCGCGCGCTGATCACCGACATGAACCAGGTACTGGGACACAGCTGTGGCAATGCGCTGGAGGTGTGGGAGGCGCTGGAGTTTCTCGGCGGCACGCGGCGCGAGCCGCGATTGCTGGAGGTCACCACCGCGTTGTGCGCTGAACTGCTGTTATTGGGCAAGCTGGCAACGGACCATGACGATGCGATCGCGCGCATAGTCCGTGTGCTGGACGACGGCTCGGCGCTGGAGCGCTTTGCGCGCATGGTCGCTGCGCTGGGCGGGCCTGCGAACTTGGTTGAGCGGCCGGGTCAGTACCTAGTGGCTGCGCCGGTGTGCCGCCCGGTGCTGGCAGTGAGCGACGGATGGATCAGCCATGTGGCCACACGCGACATCGGCCTGCTGGTGATTGAGCTCGGTGGCGGCCGTCGCCAGGCGACTGATCGCATAGATCACCGGGTTGGGTTCACGGAGGTGCTGGGTG
>Ga0105045_10001404_pt1 | contig 19609 bp, 18 predicted proteins | sample MAT02_FD_78089 | JGI IMG/M metagenome (GOLD analysis project Ga0105045, IMG submission 78089) | Freshwater microbial communities from Lake Fryxell liftoff mats and glacier meltwater in Antarctica - MAT-02 (megahit assembly) | ecosystem: Environmental > Aquatic > Freshwater > Ice > Liftoff... | reverse complement strand
AGGCCGACGAGCGGGCTCGGACACGCCCGGACAGCTCATCCAACTGCTGCGGTTCACTCCCACTCGATCGTGCCGGGCGGCTTCGAGGTGATGTCGTACGCCACCCGGTTGACCCCGGAGACTTCATTGATGATGCGCGACGCCATGACCTCGAGCACCTCGTAGGGAATTCTCGCCCAGTCAGCGGTCATCGCGTCCTCGCTGGTCACCGCTCGGATGATCACGGGATACCCGTAGGTGCGCTCGTCACCCATCACACCCACGGTGCGGATGTCGGGAAGGACGGCAAAGGACTGCCAGATCTCGCGTTCGAGCCCGGCGATGCGGAGCTCCTCCCTGACGATCGCGTCGGCCTCCTGGAGCACCGCGACCTTGTCGGGGGTGACCTCGCCGATGATGCGCACGCCGAGGCCCGGTCCGGGGAAGGGCTGGCGCCAGACGATCTCGTCGGGCAGACCGAGTTCGACGCCGACCGAGCGCACCTCGTCCTTGAACAGTGCGCGCAACGGCTCCACCAGGTCGAAGTCCAGGTCGTCGGGAAGTCCACCGACGTTGTGATGGCTCTTGATCGTCGACGCGTGTGCCGTGCCGGACTCGATGACGTCGGGATACAGGGTGCCCTGGACCAGGAACTGGGCATCGGTGACACCGCCCCGGGCATCCTCGAACACGCGGATGAACAGCTCGCCGATCGCCTTGCGCTTCTCCTCGGGCTCTGTGATCCCCGACAGCCGCTCGAAGAAGCGATCAGCTGCGTGGACGTGGATGAGCTCGATGCCCTGGTGGCGTCGGAAGGTCTCCACGACCTGGTCGCCCTCGCCCTTGCGCATCAGTCCGGTGTCGACGAACACGCACGTCAGCTGCGATCCGATCGCACGGTGCACCAGCGCCGCTGCGACCGCCGAGTCGACGCCGCCGGAGAGCCCGCAGATGGCCCGACCGTCACCCACCTGGGCACGGATGGCCTCGACAGCGGTGTCGACGAAGTTCCCCATCGTCCAGTCGGTCGACAAGCCCGCAACGTCGTGGAGGAACCCCTCGATCAGGAGCTGTCCGTGGGGGGTGTGCACCACCTCGGGGTGGTACTGCACCCCGTAGATGCGCCGCCCGGGATGCTCGAGCACCGCAATCGCTGCGCCGGGGGAGGACGCCGTGGCGACGAACCCCTCGGGCACCTCGACCACCGCATCGAAATGGCTCATCCACACCGTCTGGGTGTGCGCAAGATCACCGGTCAGCAACTCCGAGGACGCACCAGGGATCGGCTCGAGCACCGTACGGCCGTACTCACCGGCGCCGCCACGACCGACCGTGCCACCGAGCTGCTGCGCGATGAGCTGCGCTCCGTAGCAGATGCCCAGTATGGGCACACCCAGGTCGAACACCCCGGGGTCGATGGCGGGGGCGCCCTCGACGTGGACCGACTTGGGGCCTCCGGAGAGAATGATCGCGCTGGGCTCGTGCGCTGCGAACTCCCCGGCACTGAGCGTGGAGGGCACGATCTCGGAGTACACGCTGGCTTCGCGCACCCGGCGGGCGATCAGCTGTGCATACTGGGCGCCGAAGTCGACCACCAGCACTTTCTCCGTCGGTGCGGCCACCTCCATCGCGCCCATCACTGCACCCCCGGTCGCACCGTCGGCGCAGCGGTCACCATCAGCTCGGCCTTCTGCAGTTCCTTGAGGGTGCCATGCCCGGTCACGGCCATCGACTTGCGCAGCGCGCCGATCAGGTTGGTGCGTCCATCGGCGCGCTCCGAGGGACCGAGCAGCACCTGTTCGAGTGGCCCGACCGGCGCGGCCCGACGGAAGCGGCCACGCGGCAGCGTCCGGTGCAGGCTCGCCATCGACCAGATCGCACCGCCGGCGGGTGCCTCGGCGGCGCGGGCGAGCGGCGAGCCCAACATGACGCCATCGGCGCCGCACACGACGGCCTTGGCGATGTCACCACCGGTCGACATGCCGCCGTCGGCAATGACGTGGACGTACACGCCGGTCTCGTCAAGGTGCCGCATACGCGCCGCCCGAGCGTCCGCGATGGCGGTCGCCTGGGGGTTCCCGACGCCGAGCACACCGTTGGTCGTCGATGTCGCTCCCGGGCCCACACCGACCAGCACTCCCGCAGCACCGGTGCGCATCAGGTGCAGCGCCGCCTGGTAGCTGGCGCACCCGCCGACGAGCACCGGGACCTCGAGCCGGCGCACGAGGTGCTTCAGGTCGAGCGGGGGATGCGCGCCGTCGCTCACGTGCTCGGCCGAGGTGACCGTGCCCTGGATGACCAGGAGGTCGGGCTCGGCACGCACGATGTGCTCGAGCAGCGCCTCGGTGCTCGACGGCGACACCGCGACGCACACCGTCGCGCCGCCGTCACGTATCTGTTGCACCCGCTCGCCGATGAGCTCGGGCACGACCGGGTGCGAGTGGAGTTCGCGGAGACGAGCCAGCGCGGCGTCGTCGTCCAGTTCGACGACCCGGGTCAGCTCGGCCGCCGGATCTTCGTGCCGGCACCACAGCCCCTCGAGGTGCAGTGCGCCGGCCCCACCGAGACGACCCATCTGGATCGCCGTCGACGGGCTCGTGACGCCGTCCATGGCCGCGGCGATGACGGGCAGGTCGAACTGGTAGGCGTCGATCTGCCACGACGCGTCGACCTCGTCCGCGTCGCGGGTGCGACGGCTCGGCACGATCGTGACCTCGTCGAGTGAGTACCCACGTCGCCCGGACTTGCCGATGCCGATCTCGATCTCTGCCACGTGCTCTCTCTCAGCGCCGGCGTACCCGGCCATCAGGAAGAGAGCAGCCTACGTGCCCCCGAGCGGGGTGGCCGACTTCTCCCCGAGCGACGGCGGGCATTGCGCACGGCTGCGCGCCGTCGCTCGGCGCGCTCAGCCGCGAAGGGACCGCAGGAGCTGGCGGGCCATGGTGGCGTTCATCTGGTAGGCCACCTTTCCGGCCGCCTTGGTGGCCTGCTGCACCACACCGCCGCCGGTGGCCTCCTCGATCGAGTCGAGCCCCGACACCACCGCCGCCTTGGTGCCGTCGGTGACCTTGTAGCCCATGTTCGTCAGTCCCCTGACGATCTCGGACTGGGCAATGGGCTCGGGAGCCGCGGAGGCGATGATGCGCAGCGCCTCCTTGGTGAGTTCGGCGCCCTGGTTGACGGCTTCGACGGCGGACAGTGTGGCGACGTCCTCGCCCTCGAGCGACGCCAACCACCTGCGGACCTTCACCACGATCTCACCGTGCGTCTCGCCCTCGAAGGTCAGTTCCGGCATGTGCTCACGCTAACGCGATCGGTGCCCGCGGCGTGTCGGCGAGCCGCGCACGCCGACGGGCCGCTCCGACGGCACTGACTAGGATCCATCCATGGCGCCCCTCCCCAGCGATTCGAACGACCCGAGCGGAGCAGCGGAGCCGTACGACCCGCTGCAGCGCTTCGGCCAGATGGGGTTGACCTTCGACGACGTCTGTCTGGTCCCCGCTGCCTCCGACGTCATTCCCGCCCAGGTCTCGACCAGCACCATGTTGACCCGCGACATCGGGTTGGCGATCCCGCTGATGTCGGCCGCGATGGACACCGTCACCGAGGCACGCCTGGCCATCGCCATGGCCCGCGAAGGTGGCCTCGGCGTCATCCACCGCAATCTCTCTATCGAGGACCAGGTCACCGAGGTCGACAAGGTCAAGCGCTCGGAGTCGGGCATGATCGTCGACCCCGTCACACTGGGACCCGACGACCTGGTCGGAGCTGCACTCGACCTCATGGCGAAGTACCGCATCTCCGGCGTGCCGATCGTCGACGGGCAGCGGCGACTGGTCGGCATCCTCACCAACCGCGACCTGCGCTTCGAGGACGACCGGAACCGACCGGTGCGAGAGGTCATGACCTCCGACGGTCTCATCACCGCGCCCACCGGCACGACCCTCGAGGATGCCCAGACCATCCTCGGGCGCCACCGGATCGAGAAGCTGCCGGTGGTCGACGACGATGGTCGCATCACCGGGCTGATCACGGTCAAGGACATCAACAAGAAGCTCAAGTACCCCAACGCCACCAAGGACGACCAGGGTCGGCTGCGGTGCGCGGCGGCGGTCGGCGTCGGCGACGACGCCCTCGAACGCGCACAGACCCTCGCTGCATCGGGTGTGGATCTGATCGTGGTCGACACGGCGCACGGCCACTCCGCCGGTGTGCTCGAGGTGGTCACCAAGATCAAGGCCAACCTGTCGGTCGCGGTGGCGGGCGGCAACATCGCCACCGGCGCTGCAGCCCGGGCGCTGATCGATGCCGGCGCCGATGCGGTGAAGGTCGGCGTCGGACCCGGGTCGATCTGTACGACCCGGATCGTCGCCGGTGTCGGCGTGCCGCAGTTGACCGCGATCCATGAGTGCGCAGTGGTCGCCGCGGAACACGGCGTCGGGCTGATCGCCGACGGCGGCGTGCGCTACTCCGGCGACATCGCCAAGGCGATCGGCGCCGGTGCCGACGTGGTCATGGTCGGTTCGCTGCTCGCTGGGGTCGACGAGACACCGGGCGAGATCGTGATGTCCAAGGGCGAGCGGTACAAGGCCTACCGGGGCATGGGATCACTCGGCGCCATGAGCGACCGATCGTTCTCCAAGGACCGGTACTTCCAGGGCGAGGTGGAGGCCAACGACAAGGTCGTTCCCGAGGGCGTCGAGGGGCGGGTCCCCTACAAGGGGCCTGCCAGCAAGATCCTGTACCAGCTGACCGGCGGTCTGCGCTCAGCGATGGGCTACTGCGGTAGCCACGACATCGCTCAGCTGCAGCGCGACGCCCGCTTCGTGCGGATGAGCCCTGCGGGGCTGCGCGAAGCACACCCCCACGACGTGACCATCACCGCCGAGGCACCCAACTACTGGATGTAGTCGGCCGGCGCCCGGGATCGCCATCATGATGGCATCGACTGTTATCATGCCGCCATGATCAGGACGCAGATCTCGATGACCGAGCAGCAGGCGGAGGGGCTCCGGAGGCTCGCCGCGCTCCGCCAGAGGTCCCAAGCGGCGCTTCTTCGAGAGGCGCTCGACGACCTGCTCGACGGCGCCGAGCTCGAGCGCCGGATCGAACTCGCCAGAGCGGCGATCGGACGGCACTCCTCAGGACAACACCACTCCGGACAGCACCACTCCGGACAGCTGGGCATCGCCGAGGACCACGATGCCCAGCTCGAACGAGCGTTCTCGTCGTGAGCGCGGTGGTGTTCGTCGACACCTCCGCGCTGTACGCCGTGCTCGACCTCGACGACCCACGCCACGGCGAAGCGGCACAGATCTGGCAATGGCTCCTCGAGGAGCGCCGGACCGGGGCGGTGCGGTGCTGCACGCACAGCGCGGTGGTCACCGAGGCCAGTGCGCTGGTGCAACGACGTCTCGGTTTCGACGCGCTCCGGGATCTGCACCGAGCCACACTGCCGTTGGTGGACGTCGTCTGGATCGATGAAGAACTCCACGGACGGGCCGTGGCCGCGCTCCTGGCGGCGGGGCGGCGCGACGTCAGCCTGGTCGACTGGACCTCGTTCGAGCTGATGCGGGCAGCAGCTGTCAGCTCGGCGTTCGCGTTCGATGCAGCCTTCGCCGATCAGGGTTTCGAGCTGCTCGCGCCGACGGAGTAGGGAACGAGCACGTAGTTCACACGACGCCACCGAGGCCGTCGGGTCCGAGCGGGAAGTGGATCATCTCGGTCCCCCGCGCCGGGTCCAGGTCGGTGGGTGCGCCCGGGTCGACCCCGGTCAGTCGTGCCAGCAACTGACGCAGCAGCGCTGCGGTGGCGCCCCATACGGTGTCGCCGAACAGGTCGAAGAAATAGATGGGTCGCGCCAGCTCTCCCGACCCCCACCGCTCCTCGCGGAAGACCTCGGGATCCATCAACTCCGACAGCGACACGTGCAGGACCGCGTCGACCTCACCAGGGTTCGGCGTCAGTTCCGGCCGCCCCGGAAGGAGACCCACCACCGGCACGATGTAGGCGCGTCGCGTCACGGTGGTCAGGTGGTCGAGCTCACCGAGCGGCTCGACCGAACCCGGATCCATCGACACCTCCTCGAACGCCTCGCGCAGCGCCGTCTCCAGGTAGGTCTCGCCCGGGTCGGCACGACCGCCCGGGAAGCTCACCTCGCCCTTGTGGGTGCGCATCGTCTGGGCCCGGCGGGTGAGCACCACGTGCAGCTCACCGTCGTGCTCGTAGAGCGGCACCAGGACCGCGGATGCGGCAGCGCCCAGCGCCGCCACCGGCGACGGCACGCCGCGGCGCTCCGGCGGCACCGCCAGACGGGCCCTTTCTGGCACGATCAGCCCGGAATCGTCACCGAGTTGCGACCACGGCGCCGGTCGGCCGGGCGTCCACAACCCGGGTCGGGGGATGATCTGCGGGCCACCGCGCCGCGACTGTGCGTGGATCGCGCTGTCGTCGGTCACCCCGCCGCCTCGATCGCAAGTTGGTGGAAGCGGGTGACGCTGTGCAGCGTCTCGACCCCCGCCCACAGCGGGCGGGCAGGGTCGTCGTGTCGGGCCATGGGCGCCACCGTACCCACGCCGTCCGCCGCCGGGCACCAACGCGTGGCTGCGCCGGAGCACGGACGCGGCGAGGGCCGGGTCCATCGGACCCGGCCCTCGCCGACATCGGTGAGCAGCTCACCTTCCCGGAGGAAGGATCACATCATGCCGCCCATGCCTCCCATGCCGCCCATGTCGGGCATGCCGCCGCCGGCGCCCTCTTCGGGCTTGTCGGCGATGAGCACTTCGGTCGTGAGCAGCAGACTCGCGATCGACGCTGCGTTCTGCAGCGCTGCTCGGGTCACCTTGGCCGGATCGATGACACCGATCTTGAGCAGGTCCTCGAATTCGCCGGTTGCGGCGTTGAAGCCGACGTTGCCGGACTCCTCTTCGAGGCGCTGCGCAACGACGGCGCCTTCGTGGCCGGCGTTGTCCGCAATGAGACGAGCCGGAGCGTCGAGCGAGTTCAGCACGATCTTCGCGCCGGTCGCTTCGTCACCCTCGAGTCCTTCGAGAGCAGCGGCAACTGCCACCTTGGCACGCACGAGAGCGGTACCGCCGCCAGCGACGATGCCTTCCTCGATCGCTGCGCGGGTCGCCGAGAGGGCGTCCTCGATGCGGTGCTTCTTCTCCTTGAGCTCCACCTCGGTGGCAGCGCCGACCTTGACCACAGCGACGCCGCCCGAGAGCTTCGCCAGACGCTCCTGGAGCTTCTCGCGGTCCCAGTCGGAATCGGTGTTGTCGATCTCGGCCTTGATCTGTGCGACCCGGCCGTTGACGTCGTCGCTGGTGCCTGCACCTTCGATGACGGTGGTGAGGTCCTTGGTGACGACGACCTTGCGGGCGGAACCCAGCAGGTCGAGCGTGGCGTTGTCGAGCTTCAGCCCGACCTCTTCAGCGATGACCTGGCCACCGGTCAGGACCGCGAGGTCCTGCAGCATGGCCTTGCGGCGCTCACCGAAACCAGGGGCCTTGACGGCGACCGAGTTGAAGGTGCCGCGGATCTTGTTGACCACGAGGGTGGCGAGTGCTTCGCCCTCGACGTCCTCGGCGATGATCAGCAACGGCTTGCCCGACTGCATGACCTTCTCGAGGACCGGCAGCAGATCCTGCACCGAGGTGATCTTGGAGTTGAGCAGGAGGATGTAGGGATCCTCGAGCACTGCTTCCTGGCGCTCTGCGTCGGTGACGAAGTAGGGCGAGAGGTAGCCCTTGTCGAACTGCATGCCCTCGGTGAACTCGAGGTCGGTTCCGAAGGTGTTGGACTCCTCGACGGTGACGACGCCGTCCTTGCCGACCTTGTCGATCGCGTCGGCGATGACCTCACCGATGGACTGATCGGCTGCGGAGATGGCTGCGACCTGGGCGATCTCGGACTTCTCGTCGATCTCCTTGGCGGAGGACTTGATGGAATCGACCGCTGCGGCGACCGCGGCCTCCATGCCACGCTTGACACCCATCGGGTTGGCACCCGCAGCGACATTGCGCAGACCTTCGCGCACCAGGGCCTGGGCCAGCACCGTGGCGGTGGTGGTGCCGTCACCGGCGATGTCGTTGGTCTTGGTCGCAACTTCCTTGACCAGCTGGGCGCCCATGTTCTCGAAGGGGTCGTCGAGCTCGATCTCGCGAGCGATGGACACACCATCGTTGGTGATGGTCGGGGCGCCGAACTTCTTGTCGAGCACCACGTTGCGGCCCTTGGGACCGATCGTGACCTTGACGGCGTCAGCCAGCTTGTTGACGCCGGCTTCCAGGGAGCGACGGGCTTCGTCGTCGAACTTCAGGATCTTTGACATGTGTTCTCTTCTCGTTCGTGTGTCGTCAGTTGGACGGGACGGGTCAGGACGTCACTTGATGGTCGCGAGGATGTCGCGACCAGCGAGGATGAGGACGTCTTCACCGTCGACGGCGATCTCGGTGCCGCCGTACTTCGAGTAGACGACGACGTCGCCCACGTTGATGTCGAGGGGGATCAGCTCGCCGGAGTCGGAACGACGACCCGGGCCGACGGCCAGGACCTCTCCCTGCTGCGGCTTCTCCTTGGCGGAGTCGGGGATGACGAGACCGCTGGCGGTCTTTTCCTCGGCTTCGGCCGGGCGGACGACGATGCGGTCCTCAAGGGGCTGGATACTCATGCTTGGCTTGCCTCCGTTGGCATTGGCACTCGGGGTTGACGAGTGCCAAAGCTAGCAGTCTCCACAGCCGAGTGCTAGCCGCCCCGACCCCGTTCGGATCACTGTCGGCAAGGGGGCACCGACCGCAACCACCGCTGAGTCGCCGGGGCTCAGCGCCGCGCCGGAGCCAACCAGCGGCCGTGGTAGTCGGCGTGACCGACCAGCCGATCCGCACCCTCGGGCCAGGTCCGCAGCCAGATCGACGCCCGGCGCCTGTCCCACTCATCGGGCTCGTAGCGCACCCACGCGAGCGGTGCGTCCGTGTCGGCGCGAGCCCCAGCAGCCTCGATGGTCGAGGTGATCTGCCACCGCATGTCGGTCGGCACGTACTGCCACATGATCGACTGCTGGACGATCGTCGGAGTGCGTCTCGACAGCACCGCTGCCAGGCTGGCAGCGGTGTCGGCAGTGCGGCGAAGATCTGCCGGCGTCGCCGCAGCCAGCTCGATCGCCGCGGCGATCCGCTCGAACCGCTCCGACTGGTCCGGCCAGACGAAGCCCAGCAGCGTCACCCGGCCCTCATCACTCGTCGCGTCGACGGGGTGCGGGTCGAGACCGATCCGCTCGCCGACGACGGGCATGCGCAGCGAGAGCCCGACCGTTCCACTGATCTCCGGCGCCAGCCGGACGGGGGACGCCGGATCGCCCAGCAGCACCGTCCCGAGTTCGACCCGGAACCCGTCCAGACGCAGGTTCAACCCGCCGGAACACCCGAGCTCCACGAGCCGGGCCCGTTCGAACCCCGTCGAGGCGGCTCCGAGCGCGAGCCCTGCAGCGCGTGCGACCTCGTTGGTCTGCACCTCACGATCCATGCCGGAGCGCAACTCGTCGCCGTGGCTGCCGACCACGCGTCGCCAGGCCTCGGCGAGATCACGGTCCTCGGTCGGCACCGCGCCACCACAACTCGGCAGCACTGCTGCCCACCCCGGTGCAGCACCAGCGAGCGCCAGCCGGTGCGCCCCGCCGACCAGTCGGAGCGGGCCGGCCTGGCCGAAGCGCAGGTCGGCGTGCGCGGCGATCACCTCCCAGCTCGGGCCGCCCACTCCGACGTCATCGGCAATGATTCGAAGGAGCCGTCCGTACAGCGCTGAGCCCAGCTCGGCGCAGGCCACCGCCTGCTGGTCGAATCGCTCGACCCACTCGTCGCGAGCCGCCGACCCGTCGCTCATCGCCCAGCGCCGTCAGATCGTGGTGAGCCGCAGGTTCGGGTCCGCACCGTGGTCGAGCGGGGTGGGACCATCGGCGCCCAGCCGGAACCAACCGGCCGAGGCGATCATCGCGGCGTTGTCGGTGCACATCGAACGACTGGGGAGGAACCCGTGCAGCCCATCGTCGGCACACGCCCCCAGGAACTGCTCGCGCAGCAGCGAGTTGGCGGCCACTCCCCCGCCGATCGCGAGCGCCGTGGCACCCACCTGCTGAGCAGCGCGACGCGCCTTGGTCACCAGCACATCGACCACCGCCGCCTGGAAGCTGGCCGCCACATCGGCGGTGTCGACGTCGGGGTGCTTGCGCACGTGGTTCACCACCGAGGTCTTGATACCGCTGAACGAGAAGTCGAGCCCGTCGTCCAGCATCGCCCGCGGGAACCGGATCGCCTCGGGGTCACCCGACATCGCCTCGTGATCGATCGCCGGTCCGCCCGGGTAGCCCAGACCGAGGAAGCGGGCCACCTTGTCGAAGGCCTCTCCGGCCGCGTCGTCGAGCGTCTGGCCCAACAACCGGTACCGGCCGTGGCCCTCCATCGACACCAGCATCGTGTGACCGCCGGAGACCAGCAGCACCACGAGCGGGAAGGTCAGGTCCGGGTCCTCCAGGAATGCTGCGTAGAGGTGTGCCTCGAGATGGTTGACCGCGACGAACGGAACGTCCCAGGTGAGCGCCAGTGCCTTCGCAGCAGAGACCCCCACCAGCAGGGCTCCGATCAGACCCGGCCCCGTGGTGGCTGCGACGGCATCGATGCGGTTGCCATCGACCCCCGCCTCGACGAGCGCCCGTGCGGTGACCGGGATGATCAACTCGTTGTGCGCCCGGCTCGCGATCTCGGGGACCACGCCGCCGTAGCGTGCGTGCAGGTCGACCTGGGACGACACCACCGACGACATGACGTCACGACCGCCGCGCACGCACGCCGCCGCGGTCTCGTCACACGACGTCTCGATACCGAGCACCATGGTCGAGGGTCCCACCGGCCCCCGGGTCGGCCCCACCGGGTCCTCGGTCGGATCGGTCGGATCGTTCATGTCAGCTCCTCGCCGCAGCGGGGGTCGACGCTGAGCGGTGAGGGCAGCATCGATTCGATGCCCTCGAGCCGTTCGGCGTAGCAGTCGGTGTCGATGTCGTGGGCCCACATGATCAGGGCGTCCTCACCGACATCCGCGTAGTAGTTGCGTCGGACGCCCCCGGGCACGAACCCGAAGCGGCGGTACAACTCCTGGGCGCCGGTGTTGGTCACACGCACCTCGAGGGTCACACCGATCAGCGACAGCGCCCGCGCCCGTCGCATCGTCACCAGCATCAGCTGTGCGGCGATCGAACGGCGACGGCGATCCGGATGCACCGCGACGTTGGTGAGGTGACCCTCGTCGGCGACGAGCATGAGCCCGCAGAACCCGACGACCTCGTGGTCCTCCATCGCCACCACGTAGAAGCGACTGGTGGGCATCCGCAGTTCGCCCATGAACAGCGCCGAGGACCACGGCCGGTGATTCGTCCGCTCCTCGATCGCGACCACACCCCGGAGGTGCCGGCGGCGCATCGGGGCGATCCTGACCTCGCTCACGCGCTCCGGGTCGGCCGACGCCTGCGGGCCGGGCACGTTGTCGACCGATGCCATCATGCCGAATCCCTGGTGGTCCAGTTGATCTCGGCGTCGGGGCGGCGAAGGTAGATCGGTGCGATCTCGTCGATCTGCTGGTAGTCCTCGCGCAGCGCGCGGGCGTGGGCCAATTGCACCAGCGAGGACGCTGACGGGAAGCTGTTGCCGGGGTCGACGATCTCGACCCTCGCCAGTCCGTCGAAGTCCTCCCGGTAGCGATGGGCTCCATCGCCCACCAACAACGCCTCCTCCCCCGTCGCCAACAGCTCCGAGGCCAGATCGTCGGGGGAACCGACCGCGTGGTCCGAGATCCGCTGCACGCCGCCCGGCACCTGGCGGTAGAAGGCGTAGAAGATCTCGCCACGCCGGGCGTCGATCGCGGCCACGATGAGCCGAGGACTGAAACGCATCGGGAACGCCAGGAGGTCCAGGCTCGACACGCCGATCATGGGGACGCGCAAGGCGAACGCTGTCGCCTTGGCCGTCGCGAGACCCACGCGCAGTCCGGTGAACAGCCCCGGACCGACGTCGACCGCCACCAGTCCGATGTCCGAGAGGCTCACCTGGGCCTGGGAGCAGATGAACTCGATCGCCGGGGCCAGGTTCTCGGCGTGGCGTTTGCCCTTGGCCGAGTGCGCCGAGGCGAGCACGCCCTCATGGCCACCGATCGCGCAACCGATCTGGATCGTGGCCGATTCGATCCCGAGGATCAGCACGGCTCGCTCCCCTCATCGCCGTCGCCGGCCTCGCCGGGTCGTTCCGACACCGCCCAGGAGGCGACCGCCACCGACAGCGCACGCGTCCGTGCCTGCCACCGCGACCCCACCGGGGCCAACTCGATGATTCGGTCCTCTTCACCCTCACCGAAGGTGATGCGCACCTCGAGGTAGTCCCGCGGCAGCGCCCGGGTGATCGTGTCGCCCCACTCGATGATGGTCACCGAACCGTCGTCGAGCAGTTCCGACAGGCCCAGATCGAGCGCCTCGTTGATCTGCTCGAGGCGGTACACGTCGAGGTGATTCAGATCCAGACGCCCCGTGTAGCCCCGCACCAGCGCGAACGTCGGACTGGTGATCTGCTCGTCGATCCCCAGACCGGCGCCGAACCCCTGGGTGAAGGCGGTCTTGCCGGCGCCGAGGTCACCGACCAGCAGGAGCAGGTCGCCGGGACGTGCCAGCTCGGCCAGAGCTGCGGCAAGTGCCCGGGTATGGATGACCGACCCGGTGGTGGTGACCAGTGGATGACTCATCGGCTGGAGCCGGGCCCGCATCGCATCCGGTGAGCCTAGCGATCCCGCACCAGGGGTCCGGATCGCGCTCGCGATGGGGTGAGTCACCCGCTGGTCGAACCGTCCGAGATCGGCGCGGACAGCGGTCGGGCGCTGCGTGGTAGCCGCGCGCTGAAGCCGCAGACCACCTCGTAGGCGATCGTGTCGAGACGATCGGCCCACTCCTGGGCGCTGATGTGCTCGTCGCCCTGCACACCCAGCAGCACGACCGGGTCGCCGGGGTGCACCGGTGGACCGTCGGTGACCTCGACGATCAGCTGGTCCATCGTCACCACACCGCGGATGGGTCGACGCGCTCCGCCGATCAGCACCTCACCACCGGCCAGGCCGAGTCGACGCGGGACGCCGTCCGCGTAGCCGAGCGGCACGATCGCCACGGTCGACGGCCGATCGAACACGTAGCGCAGGCCGTAGCTGACACCATCGCCGGCCACGAGGTCCTTGACCATCGTGACATCGGCGTGCAACGACATGGCCGGCACCAGGTCGACCTCCCGGCCCAGTCCCTCGGCCGGCGCAATGCCGTAGAGCGCGATGCCCACCCGGATCATGTCCATACGGGCGCGGGGATGGGCCAGCGCGCCGGCGGAGTTGGCGGCGTGCCGGTGACCAGGGTCGATGCCGGCCAGCGCGAGCTCGTCGAGCACACCGGCGAATCGGTCCAGCTGGGCATCGGTCTCCGGTCGGCCCGGCTCGTCGGCGACGGCCAGATGGGTGAAGGTCCCACCCAGGTGCAACGACGCTGCGGCGGCGATCCGCTGGGCAATGGCAGGCGCGTCCACCGGGTGGGCCCCGACACGGTGCATGCCCGTGTCGACCTTCAGGTGCACCGTCCATCGGTGACCGCCCCCGGACCGCCCCACGGCGGCGCACGCAGCGTCGATTCCGGCGTGGGTGTACAGCGTGGGGGTCAGACCCGACTCGAACGCCTCGTACATGACGTCACCCGGCGGTTCGGACAGAATCAGAATCGGCACCTGGACCCCCGCCGAGCGCAGCGCCGCACCTTCCTCGACGAGCGCCACGGCGAGCGACGTCGCCCCACCCGCGAGCGCTGCTCGTGCAGCACCCTCGGCGCCGTGCCCGTATCCGTCGGCCTTCACCACAGCGCACAGCTCGGCGCCCGGAGCGACGGCGGCCATGGCCGCGGCGTTCGCGGTGATCGCGTCGAGGTCGACCTCGATGTGTGCGTGTCGGGGCATCGATGCGAGGTTATGCGTCCGCCACACACTCCTCCTACCCGGTCACGCCGACACGGCGACACGCCGAGTGCCGACCACGCTGCTCCCGGTCGACGCTCGGTGACGAGTCAGTCGGTCAGGGTTCGCCAGTACCTGGGGACCAGGTCGATCAGGTCCGACGCGACCAGTCCTCGTGCCGGACCCATCGACGCCGCCCCGCCGTGGACCTGCGCCGCGGCCGCGGCTGCATGCAGTGGGGCTGCGCCCAGCGCCAGGTGCGCGGCGACCAGGCCGGTCAACACGTCACCGGTGCCGGCGGTCGCCAGTCGCTGGTCACCGGCGCGCACCAGCAGTGCCGCTCCGTCGGGCCCGGCCACGACGGTCGTCGGACCCTTGAGCAACACCGTGGCTCCGGTGCGCGACGCCAGGGACCGCGCTGCGGCGATACGGTCCTCGCCCGGTGCTGTGCCGGTGAGCCGTTCGAACTCACCGTCGTGCGGCGTGAGCACGGTGGGGGCGGTTCGCCCGTCGAGCACATCGGCCGGGTCCGCGCCGAGCGCGGCGAGCCCATCGCCGTCGATCACCACGGGCACCTCCAGGTGCCCGACCAGATCGCGCACCTCGGCGCCGGTCACCTCGGAGCCCCCCAGACCGGGTCCGACGGCGACCGCAGCGAAGCGTTCCGCCGCTGCCAGGACCTCCGCCGCCCAGCCGTGCTCGCCCACCGGATGCACCACCGACTCGATCGGCGCACGGGGGTCGGGGTCACCGGGTGTGGAGAGCCGCACGTAGCCGGCACCACCGCGCAACGCAGCGGCGGCGCACAGGAACGCTGCACCGGACATCCCAGGTGAGCCCGCCACGCACCACACCGCGTGACGCCACTTGTGGTCGTCGATCTCACGGTCCGGGATCCAGCTCATGACGTCGGAGGGTTCAACCAGGTGTGCCGCCGCCACGTCGTGGACGTCGAGGCCGATGTCGGCGACATCGACCCGACCGCTGTAGGACGGTCCGTCACCGAGCACCAACCCCGGCTTCAGCGCAGCGAAACTCACCGTGGCAACCGCTCGTGCCGGTGCGCCCGACGAGCGACCGGTCAGACCCGAGACACCCGAGGGAATGTCGACCGCGAGCACCGGCGCACCGTCGGTGGCGGGAAACACGTACTCGCCCCGGAACCCGGTGCCGAACGCGGCGTCGATCACCAGATCCGACCGGGGCAGCACCTCGGGAGCGGCGAGCGCGTCGATCACCGTGACCGCCGCCCCCGATGCCCGCAGCAACTCGCCCGCCACCCGCCCGTCCCATCCGTTGTTGCCCGGACCGGCAACGATCACGACGCGTTGCCCGTACCCCTGGCCGAGCAGTTCGAGTGCGGCGCGCGCCACCGCACTCGCCGCGCGACGCACCAGGGCCTCGGCTGGTTCCGGGGCTGCGGCGTCCACCGCTCCCATCTCTGCCGGGGTCAGCACCGGGATCATGGCGTGACTCCCGGACAGGTCGGCGCGCCGGGTCCGACCGCGACCGCGACCGCCTGTGCCAAAGCATCGGTGTGGGTGAGGCTCAGGTGCCACTGCGACACACCAGCAGCTGCAGCCACCGCCGCCGCCGCCGCGTCGAGTGAGATCGCCGGCGCGCCCGACTCCGCACGGACCACCTCGATCTCCGCGAATCCCATCGACGACATGCCGTGGCCGAGGGCCTTCATGACCGCTTCCTTCGCGGCGAAGCGGGCTGCCAGGTGCGGGTGGGGGTCACGGTGGCGTGCGGCGTAGTCCCACTCGCTGGCGGTGAAGAGCCGTTCGCGTAGTCCCGGGTGACGCTCCAGCGCCCGCCGCAGGCGTTCCACATCGACCAGGTCGGTCCCCACACCGAGCACGCCGGGAAGCTGACCGAGCGCCGCGCTCATGATCGCCAGCGATCCGCCAGATCCAGGATCGGCACCGTCAACAGGTCCGCGACAGGGTGCTCGCTCAACAGGTCGTCACGGAACACCTCCTCGGTCTCGGTCACCGCGTCCTTGAGCGACTGGTAGCGGCGCCGGTAGCCGCGCAGCACCGACCGTGCCGTCGTCGCCGGAAGGCGATCGGCCAGAGCGAGGTGCAGCAACAGCAGCCCTGTGGTCACCCCGTCCTTGGTCTCGGGCAGGATCAGCACGAGACGTCCGTCGCTGCGTCCCCGGGCGACCATCAGCTCCTGTTCGCGGGCGACCAGCGCCTTGGTGCCGCGCAGGCGGGGGTCGCGGTCGGCTCTCGAGCCCAGCCCGACCGAGACGCCGGTCCGATCGACGATCGTGACCGTCGCGCGTTCCAGGTCGTCGCCGTGCTCGACGCGGTAACGGGTCGAGCCGATCACGTCGAGCACCGCGGGGTCGAGCTGACCCAGCGACCGCAACGTCGAGTAGGTGAGGCGATCCCTCGGAGAACCGGCAGCGAGCGCAGCCGCCACCAGTGCGACATGGAGCAACGACTCGTCGGACCTGCTGATGCCGACCGTCACCGTCTTGGCCTGGTGCTTGATCGCGTCGACGGGACGGGTGAGCTCCTCGATCGCGGAGGTCAGCCCGGCGCTCAGGTCCTCGAGCACGACGCCCGGTGTTCCGACCTTGCCGAATTCGACCTGGTACGAATCCAGCGCACTGGTGCCCACGGCGAACCGGAACTGCCCGGCCAGGCGTACTGCGGTGCTGGCCTCGAGATGCCCGTTGTAGGCGCCGGAGCGGATGCCGTCGAAGAACTCCGAGGACTCCACCGACAAGGCCGAGCGGAGTCCGTCGAGCAGCTGTTCGCCATCGACGTTGTCGTCGTGCAGGTCCCCACCCGACTGCGCCACCGCCGTGTCGATCGCGGCTCTCGACCTGCGCAGCGGCTGGGCCTGCGCGTCGATCGCGAGCGCTGCTTCGTAGCCGAACAGGTGACCTGCCATCGTCGCGAGCACGAAGGCCAGGCGTGGGTGGGTGTCGGGCACCCGCAGCACGGCGAGGGCGGCATCGAAGCGCCGGTCGCCCTCCGACGCGATCACGATCGGCGCGGCCTTGTGGGCCCGGAAGATCGCGACCTCCTTGGCGACATCGTCGGCGGTCGATCCCACCAGGCCGGCTGCGCAGACGAGGATCATGGGCTCACACGACAGATCGATGTGTTTCTTGTCCTCGGTGCCGTCGCACGCGATCGACTTGTAGCAGAGCTCGGAGAGCTTCACCCGGATCTCGCGCGCCGAGATCTGGTTCACGCCGTTCCCCACGATCGCCCAGTAGCGACGTGCAGGAGCAAAGGCCTGTGCCGCGGCAGCGACGGCCGGTCGCACCGCAAGCGCCGCTTCCATCTGGGCGGGCAGGTCCCGCAGCGCCGCCAGCAGCTGCTGCTGGCGCTCGTCGATCGCGCGCGCCCCGCCAGGGACCTCGTCAGCTATTGCCTGGGCCAGCAACAGACCTGCCGCGACCTGGGAGTAGAACGCCTTGGTCGACGCGACGCTCATCTCCACATCCCGACCGTCGGAGGTGTAGAGCACCCCGTCGGCCTTGTCGGTCAGATCGCTCCCGCGCCGGTTGACGATCGCGATGACCGACGCACCCCTGTTGCGCACCAGATCCACGGTTCGGTTGGTGTCGGTGGTGGTCCCCGACTGGCTGATCGCGATCACCAGGGTGTCGGACATGTCGGCGCGCAGCTCGAAGCCCGACAGCTCGGTGGCGAGCACCGCTTCGACCTGCACGTCGGACTCGGCCAGGAAGTCACGCAGGTGGTGGGCCAAGCTCTGGCCGGCAATGGCGGCGGTGCCCTGGCCGATGACGAGCACGCGGTCCACGTGACCCGCCCGAAGTCCGCTGCGGACGTCGCTCGGCAGTGTCTCGGGGCCCAGCACGACGCGGATGCCGTCGGCGTCCTCGACCAGCTTGCCGCGCAGGGTCGTGCGGAACGACGCCGGTGACGCGGTGATCTCCTTCAGCAGGAAGTGGGGGTACTCCCCACGGTCGATGTCGCGCGTGGTGACCTGGGCGCGCTGCACGTCATCGGTTCCGACGGGCAGCGCGGTGCCGTCGTAGGACCACCGTTCGATGCCCTCGACGGTTCCCGCTGCGTCCGAGCCCAACTCGACGATCTGTCCCCTGCTGCCGGTCGGATTGTCCGGGTCGGACGGTGTCTCGCCGTCCATGCGCAGGTAGGTCGATGTCTCCTCGACCACCCCGTAGGGCTCGGACGCCACGATGTAGGTGTCCTCGGCGAGTCCGATGTAGATGGCCTGACCGCTGCCGCGCAGCGCCAGGTGGAGTCGGTCGGGACCGGCCACCGTCGCAGCGGCGATGGCGACCGAGCCGTCCAACGAGGCAACGGTCTCACGGAAGGCATCGGTGGGTGTCGCTCCGCTGTGCAGCCGCCGCGACATCAGGGTGGGGATCACCTTCGCGTCGGTGGTGATGTCGGCTGCGATGTGCAGGGACTCCGCCGCGGTCAGATCTGCGTAGTTGTCGACGTCACCGTTCAGCACGCCGGTCACCAGCGGGCCCGACGGCACCTCGAGCTCGTCGGAACTCTGTGGATGGGCGTTGGGCTCCGAGATGATGCCGATCGACGCCCAACGGGTGTGGCCGAGCACGAGCCCGTCGACCCCGGGTGCAGTCAGGGCGAGCTGCAACAGCGGGTCATCTCGCAACGACGCCCGCAGGGCCGCCGTGTTGTCGCCCAGTTCGCCGATCTCCGCGGCTGCCTTGTGGACGAGCACGAGCACACCGTCGTCGAGTCGCACGGCTCCGGAGGCGAACGAACGGTCCGACCGGCCCTGCAGCGCATCGCGCACCGTCGGATCGGTCAGGTCGAGGCCGTGGCCGGTGAGCTGAACCTCGATCCCTGCGGAGTCACGTCCGCGGACCTCCAGCCGGTCCAAGGCGGACAGCGCCTGGTGGATGCTGAACAGCACCGCCCGTCCCGAGGCGCTGACCTTGTCGCTCGAGAGCCCTTCGACCTGCCCCGCGGCCCGCACCCTGTCGCGGCCGATCGCCCAGATCGCGTCCTTGCAGCGGATCAGCGCGGCGTTGGTGCCTTCGAGCTGCGCAGTGGTCATCGCTGCTGCCGCGTCGGTCGAGTCGAGCAACGCCTCGACACGCGCCGCCCGGTCCTGCAGCGAGTCGATGTGGCGGGAGATGGCGGCGGTGCCCGACGGGTCGCCGAGCATGACGGTCAGCCCCGGCACGCCCCGGAGCTCGGTGTCGACCTCGACGAGCAGCGATGCCGCGACCTCGAGACGCTCGAGCAGGTCGTCCATGACGGGCTCCATGTCCGAGATCGCTGCGTCGAGGAGTCCGACGAGCGCGTCGGGCGACGCAGCCACCCGCTCCGATCGGCGTCGCACGACGGCGATGATCCCGCACATGTCTCTCCACCCTTCTCCGGTACCTCAGCTGCCCACCGGCCGGTCCGACGGTCTGTCGAGGTTAACAGCGGGCCGCCGGGCGGCGACCGCCCTCGCAGCGCCGGGTCACAGGTCCGGGGGCGACTCGACCGCCGCAGCCGACTCGACCGCCGTGGCCAACTCGGCGGCGGCGGACTCGGCGCGGCCGACCTCGAGCGCCTCGACCATGACCCTGACCACCGGCTCGGTGCCGGAGGGACGGACGAGGACCCGCCCGTCGT
>Ga0105045_10001403_pt1 | contig 19609 bp, 16 predicted proteins | sample MAT02_FD_78089 | JGI IMG/M metagenome (GOLD analysis project Ga0105045, IMG submission 78089) | Freshwater microbial communities from Lake Fryxell liftoff mats and glacier meltwater in Antarctica - MAT-02 (megahit assembly) | ecosystem: Environmental > Aquatic > Freshwater > Ice > Liftoff... | reverse complement strand
CATGACAAGCGCCGACTTCGAGCCGCTGCTGGCCGCCTCCCGCGCCACGACGGCCTTCCGCACTGACCTGACGAGCTACGAGTCCCGACAGGCCGCCGACCGCATCTCCACGATTGGCGCCGCGCCCCGTGTGAAGGTGCTGCGCGCCATCGCCCAGCTGCTGCACGCCGAATCCACGATCGAGATCGATCGTGTTTCGGTCCGCGGCGTCAGTGGATGTGCCGACTTCGTGGGCGAACTCGTGGCCACCGACGCCGCTGGCGAGACGCATCGCTTCCAGTTCGAATGGAACTGCGAGTGGAAGGCTCGCCAGCTTGGCTACACGGACTTCTTCGGGTTCCCCGATCAGATCCGGGCCGCGAATGAGTTCGGCTGGCAGTGCTTCGCGCGCTGGGAGCGCCGGTCCGTGCCGGCGCCGCAGCCGGTCTGATCGCCGGGCGAGGCGCTCACGCCCCGCTGAACACCTCGGCAAGCGCTGTGCCGTCCAGGCCGGCGCCGAGCGCCAGCATGAGGTCGATCCGGGCCTGGGTCGGGCGCTGTGCGCCGGCGAAGATCGCCCCGAGCTCACCGAGCCGGCGCCCGCCGCCGGGATAGCCGTAGGTCTGCCCGACCCGGCCCCGGCCGGTTCGGCTGGTGATCACCACCGCCTTGCGCGCCTCGATCCACTTCGGCAGCGCATCGGCCATCAGGGTCGGCACGTTGCCGCGCCCCAGCGCTTCGATCACGACCCCGCGCGCCGTCGGCAGCACGGCATCGAGCAGGCGGGCATCGGCGCCGGCCCACGCCCCGACGATGTCGATGGGTCCCGCCAGCGCCTCTGGGGTCAGCAGCGCGCGTCGTACCGGCAGCGCGCGCCGGAAAATCACCGCCTCGTCGTCGACATCCGCCACGGGACCGAGTCCCGGACTCTCGAACGCGTCGAGGACGTGGGTGTGCGACTTGGTCACATCCAGCGCCGAATATGCGCGGCCATTCATGACGAGCATCACGCCGTAGACACCCGCCTCAGGGTGCGCCGCGACACGGACCGCATCGACCAGGTTCGCCGGACCGTCCCAGCCCAGCTCACTGAGGTTGCGCATCGCGCCCGTGAACACGATCGGCTTGGTCGTCAGCACCGAGCGCGCAACGAGGTAGGCCGTCTCCTCGATCGTGTCGGTGCCGTGTGTGACGACGACGCCATGCACCCCCGGTTCTGCCACGAGCTCACGCAGGCGCGCCCGCAGCGCCCACATGCGCTCGACATCCATGTGGGGTCCCGGAAAGCGGCCCCACTCCTCGACGCGGAGGTCGGCCACCTCCTCGATGCCCCGCGCGGCGGCAAGGATGTCGCGGGCATCGAGCGCGGGCACGGCGCCGCCCAGCTTCGCATCCACGCGCATCGAGATCGTGCCGCCGGTGAACACCATCGCGATCACCGTCCCGCTCCTGACGGCCCCGTCAGCCGCACAGGACGCTGCCGCCGTTCACGTTCAGAATCTCGCCGGTGATGTGGCGCGCGAGTGGGCTTGCGAGAAAGACGATCGGCCCCGCGATGTCCGACGGCGACGCAATGCGGCCGATCGGAATCGACGCCGCGATCCGCCGCGCCTCGTCGCCGTGCACGACCGATGCGATGGCATCGGTATCGACCCAGCCAGGCGCCACCGCATTCACCGTCACCTGCCGAGGCGCGAGTTCGATCGCCATCGACTTCGTCAGCGAGATCATCGCCCCCTTCGCCGCGGCGTAGTCGGCGTGGAACGCCTCGCCACGCTGGCCGGCCGTGCTGCTCACGAAGACGATTCGCCCGCCATCCGCAACGCTCCGGGCGGCCGCACGGGCGCAGTGGAACATCGCCTCGTAGTTCTGTGCGGCGGTCTCGTGCCAGCGGGCATCGCTCATCGATGCGATCGGCTCCGGTGTCGTCGGCCACACACCGGCGTTCACGACCATCACGTCGATCGTCCCGAGCGTCGCCGTCGCCGCGATGCAGAGCGCATCCGCCCCGCCCTTCTGCGACAGATCGGCGGCCACCGCTGCCGCCCGCACGCCGTGCGCGATGCACGCCGCCACGACGGCGTCCGCCTCGCTGCGGCGCGACCGATAGCCGATCATCACGTCGGCGCCGGCACGCGCGAACGACACCGCCGTGGCGGCGCCGATGCCACGGCTCCCGCCCGTCACCACGACCCGCCGTCCTCGCAGGTCGATCACAGCGTCGCCTCGATCAGGTCGCAGATGGCATGCTCGATGGCGAGGTGCAGCTCCTGCGCCCGGTCGGTACGGCTGGTCGGGATGATCACGCTGTGAGTGGCGGCATCGCGCAACGCGCCACCATCCCGTGCGCTGAACGCCAGCACCTCGACCCCCTTGGCGCGCGCTGCCGTCGCCGCCAGCACCACGTTCGGCGAATTGCCACTCGTCGAATGGATGATCAGCAGGTCTCCCGGACGGCAGAGCGCCTGCACCTGCCGCTCGAAGATGTGATCGAAGCCGAAGTCGTTGCCGGTCGCGGTGATCAGCGAGGTGTCCGTCGTCAGGGCGACCGCAGGGTACGCCGCGCGATCTCGTGTGTAGCGCACGACATATTCGGTGGCGAGGTGCTGGGCGTCAGCCGCGCTTCCGCCATTGCCGCAAAAAAAGAGGGTCCCGCCGCGGGCGACCGTCGCCTCGACCAGCTCGGCCGCCCGGTCGAGTTGCGGACCGATCGTCTCCGCCGTGCGCAGCGCCGTCTCGGACAGCTCACGCAGCGCACGCGTCATGTGCTCCAGTCTGGACGTCATTGGCCTCTCAGGATATGGGGATAGTGCGTGTCGGTGTCTCGCGCCGACGACCGAGCAGCTCACGCAGTCGCGCGAACATGCCCTTGTCCGGCCGGACCGGCGGCACCGGGACGAGACGCTTGTCACTCAGCAGCGCTGCCGGATTGACCTGCGTCAGCAGGTTCGCCGCATCACGTGCACCCATCTCCTCGAGCCACTGATGCGCCGCCCACAGCGACCGCCCGTCGCCGTGGTTGTCGCTCGCGAGAATGTCGATCAATCCCTCGGCCAGCATCCCGCGCGCCAGGTCAGCGCGTGGTCCGTCGCCCAGCAGATACGCGGTGTCGGTCTGGATCAGCGCTCCCGACGTGCGCCACCGCCGCACCAGGTCCAGCGACGCGCCTTCGTACCGCTCGGGATGTGCGACGACCGGCGTCACACCAGTCGTCTTCAGGCGCCCGAGCTCGAGCTCCGTCCCCGACGGCAGTGTGCCACGCGGGAACTCGACCAGGATGGCGCTCGACACACCGAGCCGCAGGTGCATCGCCGTCAGGTCGATGCCAGGGCGGTCGAGCATGATCTCCCACCCGCGCTGAATCGTGAGCGATGGTGGAGCCGCCTCACACAATTCGCGATGCAGCCGGCGGTATCGCTCCGTCGGCATGTGCGCCGCCTCGCTGGCCGCCAGATGCGGGGTGCAGACGATGCAGGTGACACCGGCGCCCACGAATCGCCGCACCACGTCGAGCGACTGCTCCATCGTGCGCGCGCCATCGTCGACACCCGGGAGCAGATGCGTATGGATGTCGATCATCGTGCGGTCATCGTGACGTCACACGCGCCGCGCATCCACCACGGCCGCGATCGCGCGCATCGCCGCGGCCGCACGCGTATCGAGCGCGCCAGGATCCCCGGCCGCTGCCTCGAAGGCATACGTCACCAGCGCATCGGCCGTCAGCAGGTCGAGTGCCGCGTCACGCCGCGTCGACCCACTCTCGAGGATGGCCGCGAGCAATCCGTGGCCCGCATCGAGCAGCGCCGGAACGACCGGACCGGAGGCCGCCACGGTCGCGGAGTCGAGTATGGCGTCGAGTCGTGCGCGCAACGCCGCCGGCGGCTGCTCCGCATGCGCCGCGACCCACGCACCGGCTGGTGTGGTCATCCCGTCGCCCCCCCTCGCAGTGCACACATGCGTCAGCCGCCCGCAAGGCCGCTGATCACCGACTCGACCGCATCGAGCGCAATCACCATCGCTGCCGCGTCCGGGAGGCCCGCCTGCGCCATGTGCGGCTTGCCGCCTCCGCGTCCACCCGTCATCGCCGCAAGCGCCTTCACGATGCCATCCGCCCCGATGCCGCGGGCGCGCACGTCGTCAGAGACCGCTGCCAGCAGCGCCGCCTTACCGTCGTCGAAACGAGTCACCACCACGCCGACGCCGCTCCCGATCTGCTCACGCAGCGCCTCACCCATCGCCTGCAGCGCCTTCATGTCGGGCACGCCCGTCAGCTCACCGCTCGCCACGCGCACACCGCCGATCTCGACGGCGTTCGCCAGCAGGTCGGACAGGCCGCCGCCACCGCCCTTCATCGCATCCGCCACACGCTTCTCCATCGTGCGACGTTCGTCGAGCAACTGCTGCAGCTTGCGCGGCACCGTCTCGATCTGGTTCGCCTTCAGTAACTCCGCCGCCTCGACCAGCAACGCCTCGCGCGCCCGCAGGTGCGCGAACGCCGCCCGACCGGTCAAGGCCTCGATGCGGCGCACGCCGGCCGCCACCCCCGTCTCGTGCATGAGCACAAACAGGCCGATCTCGGCCGTGTTGCGCACGTGCGTGCCGCCGCACAACTCCTTCGAGAACGCACCGATCCCGACGACGCGCACGGTGTCGCCATACTTCTCGTTGAAGAGCGCCATCGCGCCGTCGGCGATCGCGTCGGCATGCGCCATGACCCGCGTCGCCACCGGCGTCGCCTTCCAGATCTCCTGGTTGACCAACGCCTCGATCTCCACGCGCTGTGCTGCGGTCAGGGGACCGTGGTGCGCGAAATCGAACCGCAACCGATCCGCCGTCACCAGCGAGCCAGCCTGATGCACATGGTCCCCCAGCACCATCCGCAACGCGGCGTGCAGCAGATGCGTGGCAGAGTGATTGCGCTCGGTCTCCATGCGAGTCCCGCGCAACACGAGCGCCCGCACCGTCCCGAATGCCGGCCGGCCGGTGGCTGTCCCGATCACCACCGTGCGACCGTCCACCTTCTTCACGTCCTCCACCGCCAGCCGCCACCCGTCGGCGTGCACCTCCCCAACGTCGGACACCTGCCCGCCAGACTCGGCATAAAACGGCACGTCACGCAGGATCAGCGCCGTCTTGCCTCCATCCAGCGCGCGGATCGCGGCCACGTCGGTACTGGTCTCCAGCACGTCGTAGCCAACGAAGCGGAGCGCGTCGAGGACCGCCGGCTCGGTCTGCCACGTGGTGAGGTCGGCCAGCGCGTCGGCCGCGACACCGAGCTTCCGACTCTTGCGATCTTCCTGTGACTGCGAGCGCTGCACCTGAAGCGCCGCGTCGAAGCCGGCAATGTCGACGAGATACCCACGCTCGCGCGCCATCAGCTCCGTGAGGTCGATCGGAAAGCCGTAGGTGTCGTACAGCGTGAAGACATCCTGCCCGCTCAACGTCCCACGAATCGCCGTCGAACCCTGGGTCGAGCCGATCGGCGCAAGCTCCTCGAACCGAGTCATCCCCGCATCGATCGTCGCGAGGAACCGTACCTCCTCGGCGCGCGTCGTATCGATGATGTGCGTTGCGCGAACTCGCAGCTCGGGGAAGAAATCGCCCATGCTCTCGATCACCGCCTGCACCACGTGCACGAGCGTCGGTTCACGCCGGCCAAGGAGCCAGGCATGGCGGACACCGCGCCGCAGAATCCGGCGCAGCACATAGCCGCGCCCATCGTTGGACGGGAACACACCATCCGCCAGCAGGAAGGCCGTCGCACGCGCGTGATCGGCGAGGACGCGGAAGCTCGCGGGATCGATCGAGGTGCCATGCGAGTCACGCGCCGTGCCGACACCGACGCCTGGACGGTAGGGATACGGGATGCCGACCGCCGACTCCACGGCAGCAATCAGCGGCGCGAACACGTCCGTGTGGAAGTTGTTGCTGACGCCCTGCATCACCGCCGCGATACGCTCGAGTCCCGCACCGGTATCGACGCTCGGCGCCGGCAACGGCAGGTTGGAGCCGTCCGGCTGCCTGTCGAACTGCATGAAGACGAGATTCCAGATCTCGACGAAGCGCCCCGCCTCCGCGCCCTCGACGAAAGCATCCAGCGAGAACTCCTGCAGATCCGTCCGAGTCCATTCGCCCGTCGCGCCATCCGGGAATGCCCAGTCGTTCGCCGTCGCAGCGAGATCCACGAAGATCTCCGTGCATGGTCCGCACGGCCCGGTGTCGGCCATCTGCCAGAAGTTGTCCTTCGCGCCAAGACCGTAGATCCGGCTCTCAGGAACGCCAGCCACCTCCTTCCAGAGCTGCCGCGCCTCGTCGTCTTCATGGTAGACGGTGACACGCAGATGGTCGCGCGAAATCTGCAGCTCCTCAGTGACGAACTGCCACGCAAAGCGGATCGCCTCGCGCTTGAAGTAGTCCCCGAACGAGAAATTCCCGAGCATCTCGAAAAACGTGTGGTGGCGGGCCGTATGCCCCACCTGCTCGAGGTCGTTGTGCTTCCCCCCGGCCCGCACGCACTTCTGTGAGGTCGTGGCGCGCCTGCCGAACGGCGTCTCCTCCTGACCCAGAAACACCCGCTTGAACTGCACCATGCCGGCGTTCGTGAACATCAGGGTCGGATCGTCCACGGGGACGAGCGACGACGACGGACGAATGGCGTGGTGCTGGCGCTCGAAGTAGGCCAGGAATCGGGATCGGATCTCAGACGCGAGCATAGATCGGAAATATATGCGCCGCCGTCAGTCGGGGCGACGACGGCAACCGCGCCGCTAGCTCTCGTCGCCCATGTCTTCCCCGTCGGCGTCTGCCAGGACCGTCACTCCGGTGCTCCACCCGACCATGAGCCGACGGCAGTTCGCCACGACGAGATCGGAGGAAAAACCGCGCCGCATCAGAAACCCCATCAACCGACGCTGCGCCGTGGCCCGGTCCAGCCCGCGCAGCTGACGCATCCGTTTCTCCGCAGCCGCGGCGCATCGCGCCGCGTCGTCCACCCCCTCGCTCTCGACGGCGGAAGCCACGGCGGCATCCGCCGCGTCAGCCGACACCCCACGCTGGCGCAATCGCCGCGTCACCGCACCGCTGCTCCGTGCGGCATTCCGCAGCTGTGCCGCCGCCTCGGCCCGCGCGAATTCGGCGTCATCGAGCAGCCCGATCGCATCGAGCCGACCAAGCGCATCGCCGATCACCGTCGGATCCGCCTCGCGCCGACGCAGCCGCACCTCGAGATCACGACGGCTGCGCCGCGACGTCGAAAGCATCCGGAGCGCTGCATCCTGTGCATGTACCACCCGCGCCTCGCGCCGCAGCGCCGCCCAGCTGACGGTGTCGAGCACCATCCCGGTCCGCACGTTGAATGCGCGCACCCCGCTGGCGCCGATCACGAGCGTGACCGTGCCCTCCTTTGCCTGGCAACGCACCCGTACCCGACCCGTCACCCGCGGATCCTCCGCGACCGCCATGACGCGCACCGGCGGCAACAGCACCGGCTCGTCGCTCGCGGACCGGCGCGATCCCGACGCACGGCGACCACCGCCGCTACGGCCCGCACCGGACGCACGAGACGAGGGGGCGGCATCGACCGTCGCAGGGTACCGGGCCCCGCGCCGAGTCGACTCCACCCCCTCGGGGGTTGCCACGTCGGCGAGACGCATCACACCACCAGCCCCACGCACCTCGGTGGCGACACGTCCGCGCACCACCCTACTCCTCGCCGTCTGCGTCCGGCGGAATCACCGGCTGCTCCGTCATCTTCATGCCCAGCACACCCTTCACCAGCTCCTCCAACTCCGCCAGCAGCACCACGTTGTCCTTCAGGAACATCTTCGCATTCTCCCGGCCCTGACCGATCCGCTGCCCCTTGTAGCTGTACCACGAGCCGCTCTTCTCGATGATGTTGCTCTCGGCCGCAATGTCCAGCACCAGTGACGCGTGACTGATGCCCTCGGCATACATGATGTCGAACTCCGCCTGGCGGAACGGCGGTGCCACCTTGTTCTTCACCACCTTCACGCGGACGTGCGATCCGACCACGTCCTCCTTGTCTTTCACCGGACCAATCCGTCGAATGTCGAGCCGCAGCGACGCGTAGAACTTCAGCGCCTTGCCACCCGTCGTCGTCTCCGGGCTGCCGAACATCACGCCGATCTTCTCGCGCAACTGGTTGATGAAGATCACCGACGTGTTCGACCGCGCGATCGCGCCCGTCAGCTTGCGCAGCGCCTGGCTCATGAGGCGTGCCTGCAAGCCGACGAAACTGTCCCCCATGTCACCCTCGATTTCCGCCTTCGGCACCAGCGCCGCCACCGAGTCGATCACGATCACGTCCACCGCGCCACTCCGCACCAGGATCTCACAGATCTCGAGCGCCTGCTCGCCCGTGTCCGGCTGGCTGATCAGCAGATTCTCGACGTCCACGCCCAGCTTGCGCGCATACTCCGTGTCGAGCGCGTGCTCCGCATCGATGAACGCCGCCACGCCGCCCGTCTTCTGCGCATTGGCCACGACGTGGAGACAGAGCGTGGTCTTGCCGCTCGACTCCGGACCATAGATCTCCGTCACGCGACCGCGCGGCACGCCGCCGATGCCGATCGCCGCGTCGAGGTTGATCGCGCCCGTCGGAATCGCATCGACCTTTATCCGCGTGTCCATCCCTAGGCGCATGATCGAGCCCTTCCCGCAGTTCTTCTCGATCTGTGCCACCGCCAGCGCCAGCGCCTTCTTCTTGTTGTCGTCAGCTATCGCCATCGAAGCCATCTCGGTTCTCCTGCAGTGAAGGACGCGGCGCCACCGGGCCCGGAACCGCAATCTAGTGAATCCGGGCAAACGCCCCGGCGCCCGAAGAGAATACGAAACCGAACAAACGCCGTCAAGCCCCTTTCGGCACGTGGTGGGGTCACTGCGCCTGAAACGCCGGAAAGGCGCCCGTCACGTGCCGAATGGCGACACGCTCGCGACTGGCCACCACGCCCACGACGTCGAAACGGAACGTCGCCGGCGGCGGCGTCAGCGCCGACGCGCGCTGGTCGATCCACGCCTGCGCCGACCGCGTCAGCTCCCGCTGCTTGCGCCAGTTCACCGCCTCGACCGGCTCGCCCGACCAGGTCGTCCGGCGCGTCTTCACCTCGACGAACGCCACGACGCCTTCCCGCAGCGCCACCAGGTCGATGTCGCGCCGACCCGACCGCCACCGCCGATCCACTACCTGCCAGCCGTCGCGCGCCAGCCACCGCGCCGCGATCCGCTCCCCGAGGGCGCCAAGCGCCTGTGCCTTGGTCTGTGTCATGGCGTCATGATCGCGGTGCCGTGCGCCGCGCGCACACCCCGATCACGCGCGAAGCATCATTCGCGCGCACCGTGACGCCGCCGCACGCGCCGCTCCGTCGCACGACCCGCGACACCTCACGCGCCCACGATCTCGTCGAGATCCTGGAAGCCCTTCAGCACGTCCCGCGGCTTGCTGCCGTCGGGCGGGCCGAGGATGCCCGCGTCGTGCAACTGGTCGATGATGCGGGCCGCTCGACCATAGCCGATCTTGAGCCGCCGCTGCAGCAGTGACGTGCTGCCGCCCTGATGCTGGATGCACAGCTCCGCCGCTTCGCGAAACAGCTTGTCGCGATCCACCGGGTCGCCATCGTCGTCTCCGCCGCCGCCGGCTTCCACTGCCTCGCGGGCGCGGATCTGCTCGAGGATGTCCGGTTCGTTCGCCACCGGCAGCGCCGCGCTGCCGCCCGTCGCACGCTCCGCCTCGGCGCGCTCGCGCTGCGCCTCGTACCACAGCATCAGGCGCTCCGTCTCCTCGCTCGAGAGATACGCGCCCTGCAAACGTCCCGGCTCCGACTTCCCCGGTGGCAGGAACAACATGTCCCCATTGCCAAGCAGCGACTCCGCACCGGATCCATCGAGGATCGTGCGACTGTCGATCTGGCTGGCGACGCGGAACGCGATGCGGCTCGGAAAGTTGGCCTTGATGAGCCCCGTGATCACGTTCACGCTCGGCCGCTGCGTGGCGAGGATCAGGTGGATCCCGATGGCGCGCGCCTTCTGCGCCAGCATCGCGATCGGCGTCTCCACCTCACCCTGCACCGTCATCATCAGGTCAGCCATCTCGTCGATGATCACCACGATGTACGGCAGAATGCCGCCGTCGTAGGTGTTGACCTCGAAGGCGACCTCAGGATTGCGCGGCTTCTGCAATCGCGCCCCTTCCTGCACGCGACGGTTGAAGTCCTGCACGTTGCGGCAGCCGTTCGCCGCCAGCAGCGCATAGCGATCCTGCATCTCCAGCACTGCCCACTTGAGCACCGCCGCCGCATCGCGGTTGTCGGTGATCACCTTGTGACGCAGGTGCGGCAGCGTGTTGTACACCGAAAGCTCGACCATCTTCGGGTCGACCATCAGAAATCGCAGTGTCGCCGGCGTGTGGCGGTAGATGAGTGACGTGATGATCGTGTTCACGCACACCGACTTCCCCGACCCCGTCGCCCCGGCGATGAGCAGGTGCGGCATCTTCGCGAGATCGGCGATCACCGGCCGTCCTTCGAGATCCTTGCCCAGCGCCACCGGCAGCGCCGCGCGTGCCGAACTGTACTCCGGGTGCTCGACGATCTCGCGGAACGCCACCATCTCCGGGTTCGGGTTCGGCACTTCGATGCCGACGGCGCCCTTGCCCGGGATCGGCGCGACGATGCGGATGCTGGTGGCCCGCATGGCGAGCGCGAGGTCGTTGGAAAGCGAGGCGAACTGGCGAACCTTCACGCCGGCGGCCGGCTCCACCTCGAATTGCGTGACGGTCGGACCGGTCGTGCGGCCCACCAACTGACCCTCGACGCGGAAGGTCTTCAGCGCCGCCATCAGCCGCACCCCCGACGCATCGAGTTCGCGCCGGTTCGCGTCGACGTTCCTCGGCGGCGGCTCGGTCAACAGCGAGGTCGGCGGCAAGAGCGATTCCGCGTCGTCGTCGGGGACGGCAGTCGCCTCGATCGCGGCGGTGACGCGCTCCTCGCGTGTGGGCGGGGCCGTCTTCAGCTTGCGGCTGATCGGGAGCACGATGGCGGGCTCGTCGTCGTCGTCGTCCGCGGCCGCGACTTCGGCACCGACTGCGGGAACCGGCGTCGGCGTGACGGGCGTGCGCCGCCGCGGAACCGTCGCTGACCCGGGCGTCGCGCCTGCGCGCGCATACGCCTCGATTGCCGGCATCTCCTCCGGTGGCGGCTCCAGCTGCAACGCCGCCAGCGGATCGCGCGCCGGCGTCAGCGCCGCCGCGACCTTCGGTGCGCGGTCGAACAGGGCGAGAATGGGATTCCAGGCCAGCGTGCCGATGGTCAGCACCGATCCGCCGGCGACGACCGCGAGCCAGGCGCCCACATACCCGATCAGGCGCTCCAGATAGAAGGCCACCAGGCCGCCCCACACCCCGGCCACGAGGCTGGTCTCTCGACCCACGCGCAGGCCAAGTGCAAACCCGATCGGCAGCAGCACCATCAGTCCGCCCACGAACCAGAGCCACGAGCGGTCCTCAGCCCGGTCGAGCCGGCCGAGCAACCGCAGGGCATGCACGGTCGGGAGCACGGGGAGCAGCACGACACCGCTCCAGCCCAGCACCGTCACCAGTGGCGCGACGATCGCCGCCCCGATGGCACCGAATGCGCCACGAACCTCGAGCAGCCCACCATCCGTGCCGATCGCATACGTGACGAGCAGGCCGCCGAGGAACACGGCCAGCAGCAGCAGGCCCACCCCGCTCATTTCACGCCGGACGACCACGGAGCCTCCCGGGCATCGCGCTCACGAGACGACACTCCGGTGCCGCCGGGGTGGAACCCGACCGCACCGGGAAGACAGCCACGCGCACCCTCACTCCTTCGCGAAGAGGTCGGTCTCTCGCTCGAGGAACTTCGTGTCGAAATCGCCCGATTGGAACGTCGCGTTCTGCATGACCTTGGCGAGGAACGGGATCGTCGTCGTCGGCCCCTCGATGATGAAGCTCTCGAGCGCCACCTGCATGCGCTTGACTGCTTCCGCGCGGGTCGGCGCCTGCACGATGAGCTTCGCCAGCAGCGAGTCATAGTGCGGCGGCACCGTGTAGCCGGCGTAGACGTGACTGTCGACCCGCACGCCCGGGCCACCAGGGGCGTGGAAGGTGTTGATCCTCCCTGGCGACGGCTGGAAGTTGCGCATCGGATCCTCGGCATTCACGCGGCACTCGATCACATGCCCGCGCAGCGGTGGCAGGTCCGTCACACGCAGCGGCAGCCCCGCTGCCACGCGAATCTGCTCCTGCACGAGGTCCACGCCCGTGAGCATCTCCGTCACAGGGTGTTCGACCTGAATGCGGGTGTTCATCTCCATGAAGTAGTACGATCCGTCCGTGTCGAGCAGCATCTCGATGGTACCCGCACCCACATAGTCGATCGCCTTCGCCCCACGCACCGCGTCGGACCCCATGCGCAGGCGCAGGTCAGGCGTCATGGCCGGCGAGGGCGCCTCCTCGATGAGCTTCTGGTGCCGGCGCTGCACCGAGCAATCGCGTTCACCGAGATGCAGGCAGTTGCCGTGCCGGTCGCCAAGGATCTGGAACTCGATGTGTCGCGGCCGGAGCAGATACTTCTCGACGTACACGTCGCCGTTGCCGAACGCCGACAGGGCCTCACTGCGCGCCAGGTTGAAGCTGCGCGCAAAATCATCGGCGTCCGTCGCGACACGCATGCCCTTGCCGCCGCCACCGGCCGACGCCTTGATGATCACGGGAAACCCGATCGACTCGGCAAACGCCAGCGCCTCGTCCACATCCTCCACCGGGCCCGGGGTTCCAGGCACGATCGGCACGCCGCACTCCGCCATCGCCTTGCGGGCCGACGCCTTGTCCCCCATCACACGGATCTGGTGTGCCGTCGGGCCGATGAAGGTGATCCCGGACGCCGTGCATGTCTCGGAGAACTCCGCATTCTCGGCGAGGAATCCGTAGCCCGGATGGATCGCATCGGCGCCGGTGATCTCCGCCGCCGCGATGATCCGGGGAATCTTCAGATAGCTGTCGCGGCCCGCCGCCGGGCCGATACACACGTCGTCGTCGGCAAAACGCACATGCAACGAGTCACGGTCCGCCTCCGAATACACGGCGACCGTCTGGATGCCCAGTTCACGGCAGGCGCGGATGACACGCAAGGCGATTTCGCCACGATTGGCGATCAGGACTTTCTTGAACATGCCGCCTCAGGACGGCGCGGGGGCGCGGAACGCGTCCCACGACGAGTCGCTCGCCGACGCCACACCCTGAATCTGCAACGCAAACTCGCTCGGGTTCGTGGCATAGAACAATGCCTGGTCGTAACTGATGGTGCCGCGGGTGTACCACGACAACAGGCTCTGGTCGAACGTCTGCATGCCGTACTGCACGGTGCCCTCCTTGATCAGCTCGATGATGTCGAGCGACGCCGCCGGGTCGCGGATCTTGTCGCGAACGGCTGCCGTATTCACGAGCACCTCGCACGCCGGGACGCGGCCCTTGCCATCCTTCCGCGGCACGAGCCGCAACGAGATGATGCCTGCCAGCGCGTTGGCGAGATTGAACCGCACCTCGGCCTGCTGGTGCGGCGGATAGAAGCTCAGGATGCGCGCGATGGTCGACGACGCATCGGTCGTGTGCAGCGTCGAGAAGACGAGATGGCCCGTGTCCGCCGCCTTCAGTGCCGTGTCGAGCGTATCCAGATCGCGGATCTCGCCGATCAGGATCACATCCGGATCCTGCCGCAGCACACGACGCAGCGCGGAGCTGAAGCTCAACGTGTCGGTACCCACCTCGCGTTGGCTCACGTGGCTCCGGATGTCCCGGTGCAGGAACTCCACCGGGTCCTCGATCGTGATGATGTTCGCCGACCGATGCTGGTTCACATGGTGGATCATCGCCGCCAGGGCCGTGCTCTTGCCTGACCCGGTGATGCCCGTCACCAGCACCAGGCCGCGAGGCCGCAGTGCGAGTTCCTCGACCACCTGTGGCAGATGCAGCTCGGTGGCCGACCGCGTCTGGTACGGAATGCCGCGCAGGGCGAACGACACGGTGCCGCGCTGCTGGTAGGCATTCACGCGGAAGCGGCCGATCCCCGACACGCCGATCGCGAAGTCCGCCTCGCGCGTCTGCTGGAACTCCTTGAGATAGCGCTGCGGCATGATCTGCTCTGCCAGCGCCGACAGATCATCGGCCTTCAGCGACGGGTGATCCAGCCCCACCAGGTCGCCCGCCAGACGGATCGTCGGCGGCCGCCCGACCTTCAGGTGCAGATCGGACCCGTCACGTTCGATGAGCGAGGCGAGCCAGCTGCGGAGCTGCGCCGAAAGCTGCTTGCCGCTGCCACTGATCGGCTTGTCGCCGACCGATGGATTGGCGGCGCTCGTCGGATCAGCCATTGGGATCCACGCGGAAGAGCACCTGCCCATACTCGACGGCCGAGGAATCCGTGACGGCCACATCGACCACCATTCCGGACACGTCGCATTCGATCTCGTTCATGATCTTCATCGCTTCGATGATGCAGAGGATCTGGCCCTTGGTCACGCGTGTCCCGACACTGACGTAGGGATTCGCGCCCGGCTCGGGCTTCGCGTAGAAAGTGCCGACCATCGGCGACTTCACCTCGAGGAGTGTCGACACCGGCTTGACCGCTTCGGCAATCGTCGTGGCCGCAGCCGGCTCCGTCGCCGCTGGCGCAGCAGCCAGTGCCGGGGCCGCCATCATGTGCGTGCCCATCACGGCGCCACCGCGCTGCGTGGGGCTCTTCGAGATCCGGAGCTTCATCCCCTTGTCCGAGGTGATCTCCAGGGAATCGACGGTCGATTCGTCGAGCATCTCGAGCACTTTCTTCAGATATCGCAGATCGATCATGAGTGGGCTCTGACGGCGGAGGACGCGAGTGGCACTGTCACAGCAGCTCCAGCAACTCGCGGGGAAAGTCGGTCAATCGGCGGGGACCGGCGGCGCTCAGCAGGACATCGTCCTCGATGCGCACTCCTCCCCAACCTGCACGATACACACCTGGCTCGACGGTGACCACCGCATCCAGCGGGAGAATCGCATCGGCCGTCGATGCCAGTCGCGGTCCCTCGTGCACTTCCAGGCCGATGCCGTGCCCGAGGGAGTGTCCGAACCCCTCGGCCAGACCAGCCTCCTTCAGGTACTCCCGGGCGATCGCATCGGCCTCATGGCCGCGCATGCCCGCCCGGACTTCCGCGCACGCTTTCTCCTGGGCCGCGCGCACCGCATCATAAAAGGCGTGCTGCTCCGGCGACGCGCGACCCACCACGACCGTCCGGGTGATGTCGGAACAGTAGCCGTCATGAATCGCACCAAAATCCAGCAGCAGGAACTCACCGAGCTCGACAATTTTCGCAGAACTGCGCGCGTGAGGGAGTGCGGACCGCGGACCGGATGCCACGATGGTCGCGAACGGGAACCCCTCACTGCCTTCATCACGGAGCGCCTTCTCGAGCACACCGGCAATCGCCGTTTCGCTCTGACCGGGCTCGATCCGCGGCAACGTGGCCGCCAGCGCCCGGGTCGCCATCGCTGCGGCCACCTCGATCAGCGCCACCTCGCCAGCATCCTTTCGCTCCCGAAGCGATTCGACCAGTTCCCGCGCGGGTCGCCACTGCCACCGCGCCCCATCGTCGAGGAGGCGCTCGAAGTCGCGGTGGAGGAGATGGGCGCTTTCGAACCCGACGACCTCGACGGCAGCGACCGTGGGCAGATACGCCCAGAGCTCCGTCCAGAGACTGTTCGTCGCAATCACCACCCGCACCGACTCCGCCACCTCGTCGACGACCTGTGTCTGGTAGCGGAAATCCGTGAAGAGCGCGACGCTGCCGCGACCGGGAACGAATGCGAGTGCGTTGCTCCCGGAAAAGCCGGTCAGATAGCGGATGTTGGCGAGCGACGCGACCAGCAGACCATCGAGATGGTGCTCGACCATGCCCGCCTGAAGCGCCGCCAGCCGCGTTGCGTGGTACGCCGCCATCACCGCTGCGCGTCGAGGTGCGCCAGCAGCGCGCGCAAGCCAAGCTCGTAGCCGGCCGGGCCAAAGCCGCAGATGACCCCGAGTGCGGCGGCGGCCAGCATCGAATGGCGGCGCTCGGGCTCACGGGCGTAGATGTTCGACAGGTGCACCTCGACGAACGGCACCGCGACACCAAGCAGCCCATCGCGCAGCGCCAGCGAGGTATGGGTGTAGGCCCCCGCGTTCACGAGAGCGCCAGCCACACGCCCGCCACGCCACGAGTGGATCGAGTCCAGCATCGCCCCCTCGCCGTTGTGCTGGGCACACTCGATCTCGATACCGAGCTCTGCCGCAATGTCGGACAGCCGCGCGTCGATGTCCATCAACGTCTGGTGGCCGTAGATCGACGGTTCGCGTTCACCGAGCAGGTTGAGGTTCGGACCGTGCAGCACGGCGATTCGCCGCCGGACCGGCATCAGGAGAGCCCCTCGAGCCAGCGATGAAAGTCCGAGGGTGGATTCCGCACTGCATCAGCAGACGGCGTCTCGGGCGGCAGCGCCGTGACCGGAGTGGAGACGGGCTCCATCGGGGTCGGTGAACGTGGTTCGGGCTCGGCGGTCTCTGGCAGTTCGGCTGCCGGCATCGTGGTGACGTACACCACCGGCACGAGATCCGTCTCCGCTCTGACTGATTCTGGAACGGGAAGCTGATCCGCGTTCGCCTCTTCACCGGGCGCGGGCACGGCCGACGATGCCGACGGAGGCCCTGGATTCGCGCGCGAGTCGAAGCTCGACCACGGCGCCGTGGTCGCCGACGGTGGCGGTGCGATCACCGGCAGCCCGCCGAACGTGGGCGAGAGCGATGGGGACACCTTTGGCGGCGCGACGAGCGGAATGGCCGCCATGGCCCCGGTCGGCCGAGTGGACGACGGCGTATCGATGCGCGCGCGGGGAGGTGCGCCACCGCCGGCAAAGAAACGGTCGAACGAGAGCAGCGGCGCCTGTGCCGCTGTGCCGCCGTCCGTGGCAGGACCCGCAGGCAACTCGAGAACGTCCGGCACCGGGAGGGTCGGGGCATCTTTCGGCAGACGGCCGACCATCTGATTGGCAAGCTCGACGAGCAGCGTGCTCGCGGCAGCGTCAGCACCCGCCACGTCGAGTCCGGCAAAGATGGTCGCAAGCGTTGCTACGCTGGCGCTGCCACTCTGGCTGCTCGACGCCCAACCGTCGCGTGGCGTCGGATGCGTCCTGGCCTCGACGATCGCGCCCGTCGGGAGGCCGAACAACGCCTCTGCCGGCGTGGTCGAATCGGCTCTCGTGAGCGGATCATGCTCCTCCGCGAACCAGTCGTCATCGGCAGATCGTTCCAGAGCGGCACCGCCCCACTGCGCATCGGTCCCTCGCGGTTCGGTCGGCTCGCCATTCCGAGGCGGAGACAGTTCGTACATCGATTCGAGCATTGACGGGGTGCTGGAACTTACAGCGGGTTCGACCTCGAACTCGCCGAACGACAAAGCCTTATCCGCTTCAACCTGCAGTGAATTCTCAGAGTCCGCCGCGCCAACCTGCGTCTCGAGCTCCCTGATTCGCGCCTGAAGGCCGGTGTCGGTCGGCGTGCGGCGGGCGAGCGTCCGATAGACCGTGAGCGCCTGCTCCGTGAATCCCTGCTGCGCATACAGCAGCGCCATCGTCTCGGTCTCGAATTCGCCGGCAGGCAGCTCGGATGGGTCCACCATCTCGCGCGCTTCCCGTGGCATCTCAGCGGACGGAGCGAACTCCGGTTCCGGCTCGACCGGAGCGGCCACAATGGCAGGAGTCGAGATCGGGGTGTTTCTCTCCCGGGCCTCGCGCCAGGCGGCAAAACTGGCCAGCGCCCCAAATGCCGGCGGTGCGACGACGTCCGAGTCGAGGAGTTCGGGCACAGTCACCGGAAGGCCACCCGGCACGGATTCGTCGCCCGCAGAACCCGCCCACCCCCCGTCGAGTGGAGACATGGCCGCGTCGGTCGATCGTCCGTCCGAGAGCGAGTCCAGATCATCGTAGGCGAAGCCGTCGCCCTGACCCATCATCGGCGGCAGGGCGTCCAGGTCACCAGACAAGTCGTGCAGACCGTCAGCGAGCGGCTGCGCGAAAGGCGCAGCGACACGCTCTCCGACACGCTCTCCGAGAGGCTCACCGAGAGGCTCGGGCTGCGGCGCAGGTTGCGCCGGCAACCCACTGGGCTCCCCGGGTCCGACTGGCGCGGGCGCCTGCGCTGGCGTGCGAGCCGGCGTCTCGCCCATGATCGCGCGCAACCCGGGCGGCGTCGGCTCGGCAAGCACCGCGGCGGCGTCGGCGAGATCGAAGTCGGACGGCGGGAGCTGATGCATCGGCGTCGGATGTGCCGTAGTCGGCTCCGGCCTGACAAACGTCAGTGCCCGGAGCGGCGTTGGCTCGTTCGTCGTGGCCGACGGCAGCACCGGCTCCCTCCCGGAGAACGTCGGCGCCGCGGGCTCGAAGCGGAGCGCTTCCAACGGCGGGGTGATCGGCCGCTCCCACGGTTCCAGACCGTCCACGGGCGCGGCAACCGGAGGCGTCATGGGTGCTGCGGCGACGGGGACCGGGGCCGGGACGGCGACGGGAGGGCGCCGCTCCCATGGTTCGAGCGCTGGGGCGGGGCGTTCCGTCGGCAACGCGTCGGCGAGCTGTTCCCACCGGGTCGGCGCCTCGGCCGGACGCCCCGGCACCGCAGGCGGCGGCGAGACCGGTGCCACAGGAACGCTCGCGGTCGGCGGCTGCGGTGGCACGGTTGCAGACGGGCTCCGTTCCCACGGTTGCGCATCGATCCGTGGGGCGGGTCGCTCCGCTGCAGTTTCGCTCGCCGGCCGATCCCACGGGTCCGGCACCAGCGTACTCGGCGGCAGGGGCGGGCGGACCGTCTCGGGCGGAGGAGCAAGGGACACATCACCCCGCGCCGGCGGGACGGGACGCGCCGCCTCGTTCAGCGCGCGGAGCAGGCGCTCGATCTCGGCGTTCTGTGGATCCGCATCGAGCACCCGGGCGTACCACTGCCGAGCCTCGGCAATCTCGCTGCGGAGCCGGGCGATGTCGCCCAGGTGCCGAAGTGCGATCACATTCTCGTCATCGAGCGCAACCGAGGTGAGGAACACGTCGCGCGCGGCGACGGTGTCCCCCTTCTCGAAGTATGCGCGCCCAAGGACGATGTGGCCGCTCATGTGCCCAGGCTGCGCGGGCAGATGCTCGCGGCAGAGGGCGATGGCACGATCCAATTCCCCGGCCTGCCGGTACTCGTTGGCAAGCGGCACGAAAAAGCGCCGGGGGTTCTGCATGTACTTGGCCGTCAGATCCTGCAGCCGGGCACCAGGCGACATCACGTCCTCGGATGAATACTGCCCGCGTCGGTTCAGCCCGGAACGCTGGACCGCTGAAGATAGCGGACCGCCCGGACGAGCGTCAAATCGGAATACACATCGAAGTATCGGTATCACTTGAAGTTGTACCACCTGTCGGCCTAGCTTTCGTGGCTATTCTCTCCCGCGGTCCAGGTCGTTCCCTCGAGGAGTTCTGTTCAGTGCTGCAGACGTTCCGCTCGTTCGGTAAGTACATCTTCTGGGGCCTCGCCGTGACGTTCATCGGCGGCTTCGT
>Ga0105045_10001402_pt1 | contig 19624 bp, 12 predicted proteins | sample MAT02_FD_78089 | JGI IMG/M metagenome (GOLD analysis project Ga0105045, IMG submission 78089) | Freshwater microbial communities from Lake Fryxell liftoff mats and glacier meltwater in Antarctica - MAT-02 (megahit assembly) | ecosystem: Environmental > Aquatic > Freshwater > Ice > Liftoff... | reverse complement strand
GCGCCGTGGCGCAGGATGCTGGCGAGGCCGCCGTGGACCGTATTGAGCGTCGAGAGGAAGTCGCCGCCGGCGAGTCGGCGGCAGAACTCGATCGCCTCGAGGATGGAGCTCTTGCCGCTGCCGTTGTTGCCGACGAGCACGGTGAGGCCGTCGAACATGAGGTCGAGCTCGGCGATGCATCGCAAGCCCTTGATGCGGAGCGCCTTGATCCTCGTCTGCGTCATGCCAGGCGCAGGCTATCACGGCCGCGCGGCTGGCGTTAACCTGGGTTGGGCGCGGCGAGCGGGGCTGCTCGCGCGCGACGTGATCGTCGCAGTCGACGGTCTGGTCAGGTTGCGACCGTTCGCTCGCCGCGACGACTGCGCTCCGCGGATCCAGCGATCATCGCGGGCCGCGGCCGGGGACCGGCAAGACGAAGTCGTATGTGAGCTGCTTGTCGACGAGCGCCGCCGGGAACAGCCAGCGGTGGCTCGCGGTGACGATGCAATCGACGACCTCTGGCGGCAGGTCGGTGTCCTGCGGCGTCACGGTCACGGCCTTCGCCCATCCCTCGGGTTCGGCCGCGATATGAAAGGTCAGGCGCAGGTGTCCGGGTGCGTCCGCCGCGTCGGGATTGCCGCGCTTCTCGCAGAAGCGGACCTCGCCGATGTGCGCGCCGACCACGGATTCGAAGGTACGCTGATGCTTGACCTCACCCGTGGGTGTACCGACCGTGCCGGTCGAGGTGTAGCGCCGCTCGAAGCTCTCCGCGGGCGCCTCGCCGACCCAGGCGTACATCGACTGGATCACGCACTGTAGCGCCTCGGCGTCCTCGAAGGTCGTCTCGATCACCTCGACCGACTCGTAGATCGTGCCGATGTCGGGGGCGCCGATCATTGTCACGTCGAGGGTCAGGGCGCCGCTGGCGTCGCTGCCGAGGTCGTCCAGACAGGCACGCACCAGCTCGCGGTAGCCATCGCGTTCGCGCGGCTCCCGGTCGCCAGGGGCACGCGCGACGGGCATGGCCAGGGCGGGCGGCAGGACCTGACGGATCGAGCGACGACGCTGCTCCCATATCGTCTTTGCGTCGCTCGCGACGGGTGCGGGTGGCGGCGCAGGCTCGACGGATCCGGCGGTGTGGGTGGGCTGCGCGGCGGGGCCGAGCCAGCCAGCGACTCCAGCTACACCCACGATGCCAGCGGCGCCGATGCTGGCGCCCAGGACGACTTTTGTGGTCATGCTCATCTCATTGCCTTTCGTTGGACTCGAGGGAAAGGTCGGAGGACCGGCGATGATCGCCGCCGACCAGGTCGAGCGCGCGTCGAAGCTGTCATCGAGCGCACCTCGCAGGAGTTGAAGGGCGCGGCGGATCCGGGATCGTACGGTCGCGGCCGGGAGGGCGAGCGCGCGCGCGATATCGGCGGCGCTCTCGCCCTCGAAGAAGCGTCGCACGATGATCTTGCGGTCCTCAGGATCGAGTCGGTCGAGGGCGACCACCAGCACGCGCAGCACCTCCAGCCGTACGAGCTCGCGCTCGGGCTCCGCAGTGGTCCCGGAGATCGACGCGCCGGTCTGCTCGCGCTGCTCGCGTCGGGCACCGGAGCGCCGCTGCATCCGCCACAGATTACGCAGGACGGTCGAGAGCCACGGCCGCACCGGGCGCGTCAGGTCGCGCGGAGGCTCGCGCCACGCGGCCACGAGCGTGTCCTGGACGAGGTCGTCGGCCTCGTCGGCGTCGCGGGCGAGGGTGACGGCGAGGCGCCGCAGCCATTGCAGGTCATCGAGCGCGGCGATGATCGATCCGGAGGTTTGCATCGTGTCACCCCAGCATGCCGCCGCGACACAAAGCGTTGCAGGTTCACTTCGCGTCGCCGACGCCGCGGGTGGCCGCCTGCGCGGCGGGCGTTAACCCGGGTGGGGCGCGGCGAGCAGGGCTTGCTCGTCGGCTTTCCAGTATTTGTCCATCACGAAGGTGCCGAGCGGGATCACCGAGGCGATGAAGGCTCCGGCGATCTTCTTAAACCCCCAGTCGGTGGCGGCGGCGACGTGGGCGAGGGCGAGGAGGTACAGCAGGAACAGGGCGCCGTGGGCCCCGCCGACGTACTTGACAGCCACGGGCAGATCGGCGGCGTACTTGAGCGGCATGGCGATGAGGAGCAAGATGAGGAAGGAGCTGCCCTCGAGCAGGCCGATCAGGCGCAGGCGGCCGATGGGGTTGTTGAGCACCCGCCGAAGCTAGCAAGCGTTGCCCGCCCCGCCAAGCCGTGACAGCGATGTTGGTGCCGGGAGCAGGGACGCCGCGGCGATCGGTCGCAAGCGACGCGCGACGCGATTAACCGGGGCGGACGCGCGAGCGGCTGACGCTCATGAGGATGCCGATGCCGAGCATCATCGCCAGGGCGTTGGAGCCGCCGAGGCTAAACAGGGGGATCGTGATGCCGGTGACGGGGAGGAGCTGGAGGACCATGCCGATGTTGATGACGACGTGCCAGAAGAACATCGAGGCGACGCCGATGCACAGCAGGGCGCCGAAGCGGTCGCGGGCCTGGGAGGCGAGGTTGATCGACCACAAGACCAGGCACAGGAACATCGCCAGGACCATCGCGGCGCCGACGAAGCCCCACTCCTCGGCGTAGACGGCGAACGGGAAGTCGGTGTCGCCGTAGGGGAGGAAGTCGAGGACGTTTTGGGTGCCTTTGCCGACGCCGCGGCCGAGGAAGCCGCCGTTGCCGACGCCGATCATGGCCTGGATGGTCTGGTAGCCCTCGTTGTCGGCGTAGGCCTCGGGGTTGAGCCACACGTCGATGCGCGAGCGCTGGTATTTGTGCATGAAGAAGCCCCAGCCGAGCATGAACATGCCGACGCCGGCGCTGAGGAGGGTGAGCAGGGCCTTGAGGGTCAGCTCGGTGAGCGCGAGGATGGTCATCGCCACGAGGATGGAGATGATGCCGGTGCTGAGGTCGGGCTGATTGACGATGAGCACGACCGGGACGAGGAACATGATGAAGGGGATCGCCAGGTGGCGCAGGCGCTTGTGCTCCTTGGGCGGGAGGTCGCTGATGTGGCGGGCCAGCGCCATGATCAGGAGGATCTTCATCAGCTCCGAGGGCTGGAACTGATACTCGCCGAACTCGAGCCAGCGGCGGGCCTCGTTGCGCATCACGCCGAACACGGGCACGGCGCCGAGCAAGGCGAGGCCGAAGATATAGGCGACGTAGGCGAGGCGGTAGAGCACGCGATAGTCGAGCGAGGCGACGACGATCGTGGCGAGGGTGCCGAGGCCGATCCAGCGGATCTGGGTCTGGATCTTGCCGGTCCAGTCGCCGTGGCCGGCGCTGTTGAGGTTGATCAGCGCGAGCGTGACGATGCCGGCGACCAGGGTGACGAGCACCCAGTCGATCGACTGGAAGATGCGGTGGGGCAGCGAGCGCGAGCGGCCGAGGGTGCTCATGGGGCCCTCTTGCCGGCGGGCGCCCTGGGCTTGGCTGACTTGGGACCGCCCGGGATCGCGGGCTCGCTCGGGAGGTCGCCGAGCAGCGGGCGCTCGCCGGGCAGGCGCGCGCCGGTCAGCGCGACGGAGCGGTCGGGGCTCGGGGTGGTGCTGTCCTCGCGGGCGGCGACCTCGCGGGCGCGCTGGCCGGGGAGGGGCGGGCCGACGCCGTTGCGCCGCGGCTGCGGGCCGTCGGCGCCGGCCTGGGCCTTGCCGAGGTAGTACTCGATGACCTTCATGACGATCGGTGCGGCGGCGTCGGCCCCGACGCCGCCGTGTTCGACGAAGGCGACGACGACGACTTGGGGGTTCTCGGCGGGCGCGTAGCCGGCGAACCAGGCGTGGTCCTGGGTGGTATCGAAGCCCTCGAGGGTGGCGGCTTTGGGGCCCTTGCGATCGCCGGCGCCGACCTGTGCGGTGCCGGTCTTGCCGGCGACGAGGATCCGCTGGGGGCGCTCGCTGTAGGCGGTGCCGAGCTCGTTGTTGACGACGCCGAAGAGGCCCTGGTGGATGCGGTCCCGGTCGGCGCCGAGCAGGGGCTCGAGGTCGGGGCGGGTCTTGGGGACGCTCTGGAACACGAGCTTGCCGTCGGCGGTGCGGATCTGGTCGACGAGGTAGGGGGTCATGACGGAGCCGCCGTTGGCGATCGCGGAGTAGAGCACGGCGACCTGCAGGACGGTGGCGGTGACGTTGCCCTGACCGATCGCGCTGTTGAGCCGGACGCCGCGCTGGTAGGTGCCCTCGCGGGCCTCGAAGGCCTCGGTGGGGATCCGGCCCTTGGCCTCGGAGTTGAGGCCGAGGCCGGTCTTTTCGCCGAGGCCGAGGCGCCGCGCGAACAGCTCCATGCGCTCGAGGCTGAGGTTCTTGTCGATCGCGAGGGTGTAGAAGTACGCGTTGCAGGATTGCACGATCGCCTGCTCGAGGTTGACGAGGCCGTGCTTGTGGGTGCACTTGAACTTGCGGCCGCCGTAGTTGACGAAGCCCTCGCACTCGATCTCCTCCTCGGGGTCGAAGGTGGGGTCGTCGAGGGAGGCGAGCGCCGACACGACCTTGTAGGTCGAGCCGGGGAAGTAGTGCTCCTGGACGGTGCGGTCGATGAAGGGCTTGATCGGGCTGCGGGCCCAGCTCGCGTATTGCTCGCGCCCGATCGGCTGCTGCCAGCGGTTGGGGTCGATCGCGGGGACCGAGAGCATCGCGAGGATCTTGCCGGTGCGCGGGTCCATGGCCACGAGCGCGCCGGCGGGCTTGTCGGCGAAGGCCTCGGCGGCGACCTGCTGGAGGTCGAGGTCGAGGGTGAGGAAGATGTCCTGGCCGGGGATCGGGTCCTCGTCGGGGGGCAGCGCGGCGATGGCCTCGGGCGGGGCGTCCTTGACGCTGCGGCGATGCACGTTGACGACGTGCGAGCGCTTGCCGGGGCGACCGCGGAGATAATTCTCCCACTGGCGCTCGACGCCGGTCTTGCCGATGCGGTCGCCGGGGCGGTAGCTGCCGGGCGACCTTGCGAGGCCGTCGGGGGTGATCTCGCCGACGTAGCCGGTGACGAAGGCGGTCAGTTCGCCGGCGGGGTAGAAGCGCCGGGCGGACTCGCGGATCTCGACCCAATCGCCGAGCGCCGACTTGCGGGTCTGGATCCTGGCGAACTCGGACCAGCTCAGGTTCTGGCGGACAGCGAGCGGGTAGAAGCCGTTCTCGCCGTCGCGTCGGTCGCGGATCTTGGCCTCGAAGACGGCGCGGTCGTCGGCGTCGACGAAGTCGATGAGCTCGGCGACGCTGGCGATCTGGGCGTCGGTCAAGGCGACGCGGGCGCCGGTCTGCGGCTTCTTGTTGGGGTCCTCGGTCTCGACGACGAGGCGCGGGCGCGGGGTGACCCACAGGGTGTAGGCGGGGCGGTTGCTGGCGAGCGGGCGGCGCTCGGCGTCGTAGATGCGGCCGCGCGGGGCCTCGACCTCGATGGTGTTGATGAAGTTGCGTTCGGCGCGGCGCACGTAGTGTTCGCCCTCGAGCACTTGCAACTGGCACAAGCGGCCGAGCAGGGCGATGAAGGCGAGCAGCACGAGCAGCACCATGGCCTGCAGCCGGGGCCGGAGCTGGCGCAGGTCCTCGGGCTGGCGGATGTCGGTGACTTGCATGCCGTGGGGCTCAGGATCGGTACCACGAGGAGGCGGCGAGGGGCCGCGGGCGCTGGGTGCTGCGACCCATCATGCGGTCCCAGAGACCCAGCACGGTGTCGGTGATGAGGCCGACGGCGGGCGCGGCGAGGACGGTGGCGAGGGCGTGCCAGCGCAGGGTCGGGAGGGCGCGCACGAGGGTGCGGACCTCGAGGCAGAGGCGGTCGGCGAGCAAGGCGAACTCGGCGAAGGTAATGAGGTCGATGATGACGGCGACGAAGCCGGCCGCGATCGCGCGGACGATCGCGCCCTCGACGGCGATGCGGGTGCCGGCCCAGACGGTCAGCAGATAGGCGATGCCGTGGGCCAGCGAGAGCGCGCCGACGGGGGTGCCCTGGTGAAGATCCTCGAGGTAGCCGAGGGTGATGGCGACGGCGAGGCCGGTCGGCAGCGAGAGGTCGCGCGAGAAGGCGAGGTGGGTGAGCAGCACCGCGGAGGTGGCGGGCAGCATGACGGTGAGGCCGAAGGTGTGGCCGAGGCCGGCGACGCTGGCCAGCATGACCCACCCGAGCAATGTGTAGAGAATTGCTCGCATGGCCTCGGGTCAGCGCAGGGGGCCGATGCCGGCGGCTTGCGGGGGTTTGCGGGGGTCGGCGGCGGCGGGGTCGGGGCTGGGGGCGCTGGCGAGGACGACCCAGACCATATCGAGGCGGTCGAAGCGGACGGAGGGGACGACGTGGACGCGTTGTTGGTCGCCGACGACTTCCTCGACGCGGACCACCTGGCCGACGGGCTGTCCGCGGGGGAACAGCTCGTCGACGCCGGAGGTTTGGATGATGTCGCCGACCTGGACGGGGAAGTCGGAGGCGACGTGGACGATGCAGGTGTCTTCGTCCTCGCCGGCGAGGATGCCGGGAGCGCGGGTGCGTGCGACCTCGACGGCGACCTTGGAGCGGGGGTCGGTGATGAGCATGACGTCGGCGTGGGTCTGGTCGGTGCGGTCGATGCGACCGACGACGCCGGCGTCGGCGATGACGGCCATGCCGGGGCGGACGAAGGCCTCGCCGCGATCGATCTGCAGCTTGACGACGCGGAAGAATGGAGATTGCTCGACGCCGGAGATCTCGGCGGCGATCATGTCCTCCGGGACCTTCTCGCGCATCTGCAGCGAACGTCGCAGCTCCTTGTTCTCGTCCTCGACGGCCTGCAGGGCGCGCAGGTCGAGGCGAAGTCTGCGGTTGTCGGCCTCGAGCTTCTCGTTGTCCTCCTGCAACCTGGCTTGCAAGACCCAGCGCTCGAAGAAGCGGCCGACGGAGCCGGCGGCGTAGCTGACCCCGGCCTCGAGCGGGGCGCCGATGCCACGGACGGCGCGGTCGAAGCCGGACAGGCCCTGGGGGTCCTGCGCGGCGGAGCGCAGCAACAGCACCGGGATGCCGAGCAGGACCACGGCGAGCAGGGCGTTACGGATGCTGCGATACGAGGCCATACGCGAGACTCGGGCCTACGAGAGGGCGACCTCCCGGAGCAGATCGAGCTCATCGAGGACGGCGCCGGAGCCGAGCACGACCGCGAACTCGGGCTCATCACAGAGGAACACGGGCAGGCCGGTCTCGTCGGAGAGGAGCACGTCGAGGTTGCGGAGCTGAGAGCCGCCGCCGGTGAGGACGATGCCCTTGTCGACGATGTCGGCGCACAGCTCGGGGGGTGCGACCTCGAGGACGTGGCGGACGGCGTCGACGATCGCGGTGATGGGCTCGCTGAGGGCCTCGCGGATCTCGTCGGAGTCGACGACGATGGTCTTGGGGATGCCGGCGACGAGGTCGCGGCCCTTGACCTCCATCGTCATGATCGTGCGGGTCGGGGCGGCGGTGCCGATCTGGATCTTGATGCGCTCGGCGGTGCGCTCGCCGATCAGCAGGTTGTACTTGCGCTTGACGTGTTGAACGATCGCCTCGTCCATCTTGTCGCCGCCGACGCGGATCGACTTGCTGGCGACGATGCCGGCGAGGGAGATCACGGCGACCTCCGCGGTGCCGCCGCCGATGTCGACGACCATGTTGCCGCCGGGCTCGGTGATCGGCAGGCCGGCGCCGATCGCCGCGGCCATCGGCTCCTCGATGAGGAACACCTCGCGGGCGCCGGCGGCCATCGCCGAGTCACGCACGGCCCGCTTCTCGACCTCGGTGATGCCGGAGGGCACGCAGATGACGATGCGCGGCTTGACGAGGGTCTGGCGGTTGTGGGCCCGGTTGATGAAGTGCCGCATCATCGCTTCGGTGACCTCGAAGTCGGCGATGACGCCGTCCTTCATGGGGCGGATGGCGACGATGTTGCCGGGGGTGCGCCCGAGCATCTCCTTGGCGTCCTTGCCGACGGCGACGACGCGCTTGGTGTTGCCCTTGCGCTGGACGGCGACGACGCTGGGCTCGTGCGCGACGATCCCCCGGCCCTTGACGTAGGTCAGGGTCGTGGCGGTGCCGAGATCGATGGCCAGATCGTTCGAGAACAGGCCGTATACCCAGTCAAAGAGCATTTAGAGGGGGATGAGTTCCTTGCGAGGATGTCGGCATGGGCCATGCCGGGGCAGTTGGGCTCCCATACTCCCCCGTGGGGGTCTGGGCAAGCGAGTGCCTGGGCGGGAGGGTCGTGGAGGCCGTGAGAGGCGAGAATTTGGAGGAATCGCGCTCTTTCTCACGAGATAGGGGCGTTTTGCGCCGTGCCGCACAGTGTGGCCGTGCGCGGGGCGGGCTGCAACTCCTGAGCAGAGGCGGGTATTCCGGGCCGGTCGACGGGCTTTCACATCGAGCACCGGGGGCGCTACCTTCCCGGTGCTCATGCTTCAAGCCCTGCGGACCTCGCTCAAGACCGTGATCGTGTGGATCTTCCTCGGCATGATGGCGCTCGGCTTCGGCCTGAGCTTCGGACTGCCGAGCGACGCGATCAGTTGTGGCGTCGAGCCGATCGCGAAGGCGTACGGCGACAACATCGTCGACGAGGACTACCAGTACCAGTTCCAGGCGATCTCGCTGGTGGTGCCGATCCCGAAGGACGCGAAGTTTCAGGAGACGATGGGGCTCAAGCAGGAGGTGCTCGACGCGATCGTCGAGCGGCGGGTGCTGGCCAAGGTGGCCGAACGCATGGGCCTGTCCGCGGTCAAAGAGGACGCCGAGAACCTGACGATCGACGGCCACGTGATCGTGCTGGGCAACACCTACGACTGGCTGGTCAACGACCGCTTCAACCTCGATCGCTTCAAGCTCGGGCACCTGCCGCGCTTCATGGTCACGGAGCCGAAGTACCTCGAGTACCAGCGCCAGGAGCTGCTGGCACGCACGGTCCGCGACCTGATCGTCAGCACGGTCACGGTGTCGGAGGCGGAGCTGCGCAGCGCGTACGAGGGGCGCCAAAACCAGCTGTCGCTGCGCTACGCTCGCTTCGAGGCGGACCGCTTCGCGGACCTGGTCGACCCGTCGGAGGCCGATGTCAGCAAGTACGTGGAGGCCCACAAGGACGAGCTGGTGAAGCAGTTCGAGGGCCAGGGCGTGCGCTTCACGAAGCTGCCGAAGCAGGCGCGGGTGCGCTTCATGCAGGTAAAGAAGCCAGGGCCGCCGGCAGAGGACGCGGACAAGCCGACGAAGGCGGCGTACGAGGCGGCGCTCAAGGCGGCGCGCGCGAAGATCACGGGGGCGCTGACGCGGCTGAGTGCGGGCGAGGACTTCCGGACGGTGGCGCGGACGGTCTCGGAGGACGCGATGACGGCCCCACGCGGCGGCGAGTACGGCTGGACCAGCGTGGAGGGCACGGGCTCGGGGCTCGACCCGATCATTGATCTGACGGCGGCGGGCCTGAAGGCGGGCGAGCGCTCGGCGGTGGTCGAGTCGGAGGAGGCGCTCTATCTGGTGCAGGTCGACGGCGTGCGCGAGGGCGACGTGACGCAGGAGGAGGCGCTGCGCGAGCTGGCGGAGGAGGGCGTGGTGCGCGAGCGCGGCAAGGCGCTGGCGAAGCAGGCGGCGGCGGAGTCGTTGCAGGCGCTCAAGGACGGCAAGAAGCTGGCGGAGCTGTTCACGGCCCCGGAGGCGGCGGGCATCGACGCGTTGCCGCTGCAGGGCGAGGCGACGCCGCCGAAGGAGACGTCGAGCACGCGGCCGGAGCTGCGGGTTACCGGGCTGTTCGCGCGCGAGCGACCGATCCCGGGGCTCGGCATGAACCCGGAGCTGACGAAGGCGGCGTGGGCGGCGGACCCGAAGGCGGAGTTCATCGAGGGGGTGTTCGAGACCGCGGACGGCTTCGTGATCGCGGCGGTCGAGAGCAAGGAGACGGCCACCGACGAGGGCCTGGCGGCGGCGCGGGCGGGGCTGTACCGCGAGCTGGCGACGCAGAAGGCCAACAGGGTGACGCCGCGCTTCGCGTTCAACCAGTGCCTGGCCGACAAGGCGCGCGGGGAGATCGTGCCGCGCGACGCGAAGCTCCGGCGGCTGATGACCTACGAGACCAAGATGGCGGTCGACGAGGAGGGCAACATGGTGCTCAAGCCGTACTCGATGTGCGACCGGGTCGGTAACCGCGGCGGGATGCTCAAGGCCGGCGCGATGGGCGGGGCCCGCTCGCGCTAGCGCCCGGAGACCTGCATGACGCACCCACGCCAGACCCGGGCCGGCAGCGCGCCGCTGGGTCTGGCGCTGCTGCTCGAGCAGGGGACGGCGACGCTGGTCGCCCCGCCGCAGGCGCTGGGCTCGGGGGTGGCGCTGCTCGAGCTGGCGGCGGCGGTGCCTGGCCCGCTGCCGGGATCGATCGCGCAGTGTCGATCGCGGCGATGCGCTCTCCAGGCGCTGACGGTGGAGGTCGACGCGGCGGCGGTGCTGGCGTGGGTGCGCGCGCGGGCGCCAGGGCCGGTGCCTGGCTGGCGTTTGGAGCATGTCGCATGGGACATGCTCGAAGGGGCAGGTGACCCGTGGACCTGGACGCTGCGCGGGCGCGACGAGGCGGGCGAGGCGGTGTGGCTGTGTATTGAGCTTTGGGCGACCAGCGCGGGCGGGTGCATCGAGATCCGTCCGCGGCGGTGTTGGTTGCTCGGACCGCCGGGGTTGCAGGCGGAGCGGGTGTGGCGGGCGCTGGCGCGGCGCCTGGGCGCGGGGGCGGGCGGGCTGGTGATCGACGTGCCACGGGCGGCCCTGGGGCGCAGCTTCGCGGGCGCGGGCTGGCCGGTGCCGGCGGGGGCGGTCGGGGTGGCGGGGCTCGAGGTCGGACCCGAGGGCGTGAGGCTGCGGCTGGCGGCGGGGGCGGCGACCTGGTCGCAGGGACAGGCGGCGGAGATCGATCCGCTGGCGGCGCTGCGGGGGGCGCTGCGCGGTGATCCGGCGACCCGTCGCGCGGCGGGGGCGAGCTTGCGGGCGATCGCGGAGGAGGTGCCGGCGCTGGCCCAGGAGCTGGCACGGGCGCGGGCGCAGGCGCTGCGCTTCGTCGATCGCGAGGGCTGCGGCGAGGCGCTGGCGGCGTGGGTGCAGGCGGCGCCCGCGGAGGTGGAGCCGCGGTGGTTGCAGGTGGCGATGGCGGCGGTCCGCGGAGATCTCGAGGGCGTGACGGCGGCGCTCGGCGAGCTGGTCGAATTGCCGGCGGGGCCCGGCGTGGTCATGCGGCGGCGGCTGGCGCTGGCGCTGGCGCTGCAACGCAGCGAGGCCGGGGCGGCGCAGGCGCGGGCATTGCTCGAGCCGATGGTGGCGGAGCTGCCACAGGCACCGGCGGGGTTGCAAGCGGCGGTGTGGCGGGCGCTGGCGCGGGCGCGGGCGGGTGACGCGGCTGCGCCCGGCGGTGTGGTCGAGGACGCGGTGGCGGCGGCGCTGGGCGATGAGGGGTGGCGGCGACGCGGTGAGACCGGCGAGCTGCGGGCCCAGGTGGCGGCGGCGCTGGTCGGCAGCGGGCGGGCGGAGGCGGACACGACGCGGCTGCTGCGGCGAATGCTGGGCGACGAGCGACCTGGCCGAACGGTCCGCGCAGTTCGAGGCGAGCATCGGTCGGCGGCCTCGCGGGCGTCGGAGCCGCTGCGACCGGCGCGGCGGAGCAAGGCGGACCGTGGGGAGAGCGCGCGGATCGTGGCGGATTACTACGCGCAGGAGGGTCGCTGGTCGGAGCTGATCACGCTGCTGGGACGCGAGCTGGTCCAGCTCGACGGGGTGGCGCGGCTGCAGGCGCTGCGGAGGATCGCGAGGATCCACCGACATTACTTGCATGACCCGGCGAGCGCGGAGCAGGCGCTGCGGGTGGCGCTGGCCCAGCCGGCCGAGGACGAGGCGATGCTGCACGACCGCCTGCTGCTGCACGGCGAGCTGGTGACCTGCCTCGAGATGCAGGGGCGCTTCGCGGAGGCGGTCGTACACCTCGAGGCGGCGTTGCAGGCCGAGCTGTCCGATGAGACAGGCGACCTGGCGCCGGAGCGCGCCGAGCTGCTGGTCCGCCTGGCCCGGCTCGCGCGCGACGGGCTCGACGACGAGGCCCGCGCGGCGCCAGCGTTCGCTGCGCTGATGCGCGCCGAGGCGGCGCCCGACGACGGCCTGGCGACCCTGACCCGGGTGTATCGCGGGAGCGGCGACTATGTGGCGCTGGCCGGAGTGCTGCGCCTGCGGCTGGTCCGGGTCGACCCGGACCGGGAGATCGAGCGCGCGGCGGAGCTGCACCGCCGGCTGGCAGAGCTGCTCGACGGGCCGCTCGCGGGGGGGGGCGAGGCGGCGGTACACCACCTCGCGGCCTACCTCGCGGACCCCCAAGCCCAGGCGAGCTGCGGGGCGCGGGCGCGGGCGCTGCTCGCCGCGCCCGGGGTGGCGGCGGCGACCCGGCACGCGACGGTGGCCGCGGTGCTGGCGGAGCTGCCGGGAGACCCGCTGCGTGAGGTCCAGGCGTGGACGCTGGCGGCCGAGGCGGCGGCAGCAGCGGGCGGGGTGGAGGAGGCCGAGGCCCTGTTTCGCGCGGCGCTGGCGAGCGCGGCGGTCGAGCTGGCTCCGGGGACAGGTGAGAACGTGGGGCTGTCCGCAGGGACAGGTGAGCGGGCGAGCGGAGTGGGGCTGTCCGCAGGGACAGGTGAGCGGGCGAGCGCGGCGGGGCTGTCCGCAGGGACAGGTGCGTGGGTCGGTGCGCCGGAGGACGACCTCGCGTCGGCGGCGGTCGGTGCGGCGGCGGCGGGGCTCGGGCGGGTGCTGCTGGGGCTCGGTCGGGATGAGGAGGCGATCCGGGCGCTGGGCTTCGCGGCCGGGCGGCGCGGGCTGGCGGACGCGACGGCGATCGAGTGCGCATTGCTGGCCGCCCGCGCTGCGATCGCGGGCGGGCGTGCGGGCGACGCCGAGCGCGTGCTGGTGATCGTTCGCGGGGCGCGGCCGGTCGACGAGCGGGTGCTGCTCGAGCTGGCGCGGGTGTACGCGGCGCAGCGGCGTGGCGAAGATGAGGAGGCGGTGCTGGGCGAGCTGCTCGCGCGCACGGAGGCGCCGGCGCTGCGGGCCGAGGCGCTGCTGCGGCGCGCCAGGCTGCGTGACTACCTGGAAGACCCCCGCGGAGGGGCCGGCGCGGAGGCACTGGTGCTGTTGCAGGCGGCCTTCGCGGCGGACCCGCGGCACGCCGATGCGCGGGACATGTTAAGGTCGCTGGCCGAGGCGCGCGGGGCCTGGCCAGTGGTGGTGCAGGCGATCATGGCGGCGCTGCGGGGGCTGGCTCCGGGGCCGGAGCGGGTGGCGCTGCTGCTCGACCTCAGCGAGGTACACCTGCTGCGCCTGCACGACGCCGACAGCGCGGCGCGCAGCCTGGAGCGGGCGTTCGCGCTGGCGCCGGCCGACGCGCTGGTGCGCCGGCGGGTGGTCGGGTTGCTGGTAGATGTCCGTGAGGACATGTCCCGGGCGCCAGGTTTCGACGAGCACGGATGGTTGCGCGGGCTCACGGATTCGGGCGAGCTGGGGGACCCGGGGGTGGCGAGCGTGTGGCTGACGCTGGGTGAGTCGTGCCTGCGGACGCAGGACGTCGCGGGCGCGGCGGCGGCGTGGCAGCGGGTGTTCGCGCTGGGCAGCCCCGGGGAGTCGGCGCTGGCGGAGGCCCGGCACCACCTGGGGACGCTGGGCGAGGGCGGGGACTTGCAGGCGCAGCGGGTCGCGCTGCAGCGGTTGCTGGCGGGTGAGGATCAGGCGGAGGAGCGCCTGCCGATCCTCGCGCGCCTGTGGGAGCTGGGGGAGGCGTTGGGGGAGGACGAGCTGGTCGAGGCGAGCTGCCGCGAGGCGCTGGCGCTGGCGCAGGAGGACCCGCGTCACGACGAGCTGCGCGAGGCGGCGGCGAGCGGGCTTCGCGGGCTGCTCACGCGGCGCGGGGCGGCCGGGGAGATCGCGGCGCTGTACGCCGGGCTCGACGCGCAGACGCGCGACGCGGGCCACGCGGCGCGAGCCCTGGTCGACGCGGCGCGCTTCGCCGGGCAGGTGCTGCACGACGGGGCGCTGGCGGCCTCGCTGGCGCATCGCGCCTGGCGACGCGCGCCGGACTCGACAGCGGCGCAGGCGATGCTCGCGGAGATCGCCGAGCATGCGGCGCACGGTCCGGCGCTGTTGCTGGCGCTCGACGCGGAGGACCTGAGCGGCGCGCCGGAGCTGGCGCTGCGCCTCGCCGACGCGGCGGTGCGGGTGGGAAGGGTCGCTACGGGCCGGCGCTGGCTCTCGGGGCTGGCGCAGTCGCCAGACCTGGCGATGCGCAGAGGGGCGCTCGATCGCCTCGACGCGCTGCTCGCGAGCACGGGTCCGCTGGCGGAGCGCTTGCCGGTGCTGCGCGCGCGGGTCGCCGCGTACGGCGAGGCGGACCGGCGGGCGGGGCTCTCACTCGAGCTGGCGCGCCTCGAGCTCGAGCTGGGGGAGTTCGACGCGGCGCTGGCGAGCTGTCTGTCGGGGCCGATCGCCGCGGCCGAGGACCCGGCGCTGCTCGAGCTGGCAGGCGAGCTGTTGGCCCGGCGCGAGCAGTGGGCGGAGGTCACGGCGGTGTGCGAGCGGCGGGCCGAGCTGGCGGCGCAGGCGGGGGACGGCGCAGGCGAGTCGGCGTGGTTGACCCGCGCGGCGCAGGTCTGCATCGACCACGCGACGCATCCGCGGCGGGCGATGCAGGACGCGCGCCGGCTGCTGCTGCGGGCCTGCGCGGCCGATGTTGGCGGCGAGGGGGCGCGGGCGCTGCTGGTGCCGCTGAGCTTCGCGGAGCATCGGTGGGAGGAGGTGTTGCAGGCTGCGGGTGAGCTGCGGGCGCTGGGCGGCGAGGACTACGACGTCCAGATCGTCGCGGCGTTGACCGAGGCGCTGGTCCACGGGCGCAGCGGGCTGGCGCGCGCGATCGGTGCCCGGCACGAGGCGGCGACGCTGCGGCGGATGTTGTGGCCGGCGCTGGCCAGGGTGCTCGGCGAGGTCGCCCGCCACGGGACGCTGGCGCAGCTCGACGCGGTGCTCGCGGCGGCGGCGGCGTTGCATGGATCGGCGGCGCGGCTACGGGTCGAGCTGCAGGCGTGGTCGGCCGGGCGCGCGCTGCAGCCGGGACTCACGCTCGGGCTGGCCCGCCTGCATGAGTCGATCGGTCACGCCGCGACGGCGCGCGGGTTGTGGCAGCTCGCGGCGTTCATGGTCCCGCAGGGGCCGATCGCCGCGCAGGTGGCCGCGCTCCCGGCGTTGCCGGTGCCGCCCGATGTCCTCGCCAACGATCGCGAGCCCGCGCTCGAGTCGCGCGAGGCGCTGCGCGCCGTGCTGCGACGCATGGCCAGCGAGACGGCGGGGATCCGCGCGGGCGGTGAGCCGCCGATGGCCGCGAGTACGCCGACGGAGCACGAGGCGCTGGCGCTGGCGGAGGCGGAGCTGGGGCCGCTGCGGGTCGCGCTCGGGCTGCCGCTGCCGCTGGTGCTGGGGCGTGGCGGACCGGAGGGCGGGGTCGGCGTGCGCAACGATCGACCGCCCGCGGTGGTCGTGAGCGCGGCGCTGGCGGGTCTGCCGGCGGCCGAGCGTCGGTTTCGGATCGCGCTGGCGGCGACGACGATCGCCAGCGGCCTGGCGGTGGTGACGGATCCCCACGGGGCCTCGCTGCCGGAGCTGCTGGGGGCGTTGCTTCACCTGGCCGATGAGACATGTCCCGCGCGCCTGGTCGGGGCGCAGGCGATCGTGCGCGCGTGCGCGGGGCGGGGCTTCACGCGCGAGCGGCTGCCGGCGGGGCTGCGTGAGGCGCTCGCGCGCGAGGTCTCGCGCTGGCAGCAAAATCGCGGCAGCCTGGTCCGGCTCGCGCACCTGCTGCGGCGCGACAACCTCCGCGTGGCGACGCGGCTGTCGGGTTGCCTCGACGGCGCGCTGCGGAGCTTCGGCCGCGACACGCGACTGCTGGCGGCCGGGGACCTCGACGAGCGCGGCGCGGCGCAGGTGCTGGCCAGCGAGGACGCGCAGTGGTTGCTACGCAGCCTCGGCGTGTTCGGGTGAGCTTCGATCCTCGCGGTCTTTACTCGAAGCGGGCGCGTGAGCCGAGCGCGTTGAGCACGGCGGCGGAGCTGGCCTCGATCGCGGCCCGGTGTTCACGCGGCAGGAAGACCCGGAGGTCGCCGGCCGGCGTGGCGAGGCTGACGGGCAGGCGGGTGATCGCGGTCTGCTGGAGGCGCAGGCGCTGCAGCGGGGCGCGGCCGATGCTCTCCGGGAGCGACTCCAGCGGGGTCGACTCGAGGTCGAGCTCACGCAGCGCGGGCAGGTCGCCGAGGCGCTCGGGCAGGCTCGTCAGGGCGGTGCGGGCGAGGTGGAGGGTGTGGAGTAACTTCGCGGCGCCGAGATCTTCCGGGAGGGCGGTGATCGGGCACTCGGAGAGGTCGAGGAAGCGCAGCTCGGACAGCGCGCCGAGGTCGCCCGGCAGGCGGTCGACGCCGCGCAGCCCGAGCTCGCGCAGGCGCAGCATGCCGGCGATCGGGTCGGGCGCGAGCAGGCCGGGCGCGAGCCGCAGCAGGGTGACGTGCGCGAGCCGGCCGAACGATGCAGGCAGCGGGGCGAGCTTGGTCTGCGCGCGGAGGTCGAACTCGCCGCCGAGCCGCGGGGCGTCGCCGATGTCCTCGGGGAGCTCGCGCAGCGCGTTGGAGGTGGTGAGCACGAGCTGCTCGAGCAGCTTGAGCTTGGCCCAGCCGCCGGCGGGCAGGGTCTTGATCTGGTTGGAGAGCACGACCAGCTTGACCAGGCCGGCGCACTGGAACAGCCCGGGGTCGATGGTCTGGAGCGTGTCGGTGTCGAGGATGAGCTCGCGCAGTCGCTTGAGCCGCCCGATCTCCGGCGGCAGCGCGGTCAGCTTGCGCTCGATGACCAGCGAGCCGCAGCGATCGAAGGCGCCGCGGCCGAGGGCCTCCAGTAATTCGGCGGGGCTCCCTGAAAAGTAGCCCTGGTCCTCGACGATCTCGACGCCCTTCATGGCGGTCAGAAAGCACGGGCAGGCGCCCGGGCGCAAGGGGCATCGCGCGGGCGTCGGCTCAGGGCGACTTCTTGGGGCTACGCTTGCCGATCGTGATCTTCTCGGTGCAGGCCTTCGAGGGGAGCGGACGGGCCCAGGGGCGGATCGGTCTCTACTTCACGTCGGCGGCGGTGGCCGGCCCGTCGGGGTGTCGCGGCGTTTTTGGCCAGGCACCACGTTGATGGACAATTCGCTGAAGCGGGCCGCGCTCGCGTCGCCCATCTCGGCCTCCTGCATGTCGGGGTGGCGAATATAGTAGCGACTCGGATGGATGGTGAATCCGTCAAGTTGGATCGGGACCGACCGTTGACCGGCGTTGTTGGCGAAGCTGGTGACGAGCATGGTCACCCGTTGCTCCGCGAAGAACTTGGTGAGCAGGGTCGGACCGGTCCAGGTCGCCTTGAGTGAGGTCGCCGAGGGTGCCTCGAGCGTGCCGGCGGCGAAATCGTAGCGATGCGGCGCCACGGCGCGCGCGGCGAACTCCCGCGTGAGCACGGCCTGGACGTCGGTCGCGCCGCCGGCGATCTGGTGAGAGATCAGGATGAGCGCGTCCTCCAGCGCTTTTTGTTCCGCCAGTGTGCGATGAAACGGCGCGCGGCCGAGCCAGCGGGTCAGCGACCACGGGGTCGCGGGCGTGCCTTGCTCGAAGTAGGCGAAGTGATCCCAGACGGTGAATCGTCGCGGTGGGCCGTCGCCGTCGACCACCAGCGGGGCGCTGCTGGCGGGGGCGTCGAAGGCGAGGCCGTTCGGGCCCGTGACCGCGACGCCGATCACGGTGGGGGCGTTCTCTCGCGGCGAGGAGTTGCCGATCGGCGGCTCCCAGGTGCCGTTCTCGAACCACATCACGAGCTTGATCTCGCCATCCGCGGTGGGAAACGCCAGTTCGTTGCTGCGCGTCTTGACGCTGAAGATCCGCGGTGCGGGTACGGGCAATTTCAGTCGCGCGAGCAGATCCCCCGGTGTGCCGAAAGGACCGTCGCCCAGCGCCACCACGCTCGCGGCCAGCAGACCCCCCGGGCTCGACATCGCGGTCATTGAGGTCGGTGTTTGCGGGGTCGGTGTCTGCGGGGGCGGTGTTTGTGGGATCGGTGTTTGCAGGGGCGGTGTCTGCGGGGGCGGTATTTGCGGGGGCGGTGTTTGTGGGGGCGGTGTTTGCGGGGGCGCGGGCACGCTGGACGGCTCGGGTCGGCCCTGCACCGCCGGTCCAGGAGCGCCGCAGGCCGCGTGGAGTGTCAGGCCGAGGGCGAAGCGGTGAAGCTGCCAGTTGCGAGGCATGGGTGGCACGTTACGCGCTCATTGCCGAAGTCACAACGAAGCGGCGAGCCGACGACGAGCGCACCCCACAGGACGAAGGGCCAGGGTCGCCGGCATCGACGATATGGCCTGCGACCCCCGCCGAGCGCTTGTGCCCGCAGGCGCGCGCAAAGGGCTCGGCCGCGGCCGCTGGCGACGGGCTAGCATCACCCGATGGCGACCACGATGTCTGGACCTCAATCACCGGCGGCGAAGCTGGTCATCGCTGTCGGTGTGTTGCTGCTCGCCGTCGCTGGCACGGTGGGCGGCCTGCGTGAGACCCGGCTGACGTGCACGCGCGCGGCGTGTGAGACGGTCAAGACCTTCCCGTCCTCGCGCTCCCGCCAGGACCTCGGGGACATCCGCGGCGTCGAGGTCCATCAGGGCAGCGGCAAGCAGCGCAACACGCACTATGTGTCCCTCATCAATACCAGAGGCTCGTCGATCCGCATCCATACGAGCGGGGAGGCCGGCGCCGCCGCATTCAAGCGTGAGCTCGAGGAGGTGCTCGCCGGTCAGCGCCCGCAGGTCGAGGTCATTTCGCCGCCGATGTATTGGATGCTGGGCTTCGTCGCGCTCCTCGTGCTGTTCGCGGTTCACGAGGTCCGTGAGACCGTCCGAAGCTGGGGGAAGTACGTCCGGCCGCCGCGGCAGCCGACCAACTGGCGGCCGTACGTGCTTTGGGGTGCGCTGGTCGTCGGCGCGCTGGTCGTCAGCGCGGTCGGCAACTTCATGCTCGAGCGGTCTCAGGCCGACAGTACTGGCCTGCTGCAGCTCGAGTGCCGTCACCGCTGCGAGTTTAGCGGCGCGACGTGCCTGCCTGGCGGCGCGATGGAGATGCGACTGAGCGCCGGGGAGCACGAGGTCAAGGTGTGGAACCCTGGCGTCCCGAGCTCGTGGGAGTCGCACAAGCTCAGCATCGAGGTCGGGCAGGAGACGCGCTTCGTCTGCGAGCCGCGCCGCTAAGGGCGGTGGTTTGGGGGCTCAGCCGGCGATCCGGCGGACCCACGCCAGCGCGTCGGCCTCCTCGGCGAACATCCGGGTCGGCACCGCTGGAGATTGCAGCGCGAGGAAGAAGTTGCCGACCACCCGGCCCGCCGCCGACCGGATCAGCAGGGCGATCGCGCTGCAGTACGCGACCGCCTCGGGGCTCGCGTAGTGCTCACGGACGCCGCGCTCGGTGGCGAAGTTACTGCGCAGGTCGACGACCAGCGCGTGGCTGGTCCCGGCCGCGAGGGACGCGAAGGCGGCGGTGTTCTCGCGCGCGTCGGCGAGGGTCTGCGTCTTCGGCGAG
>Ga0105045_10001401_pt1 | contig 19625 bp, 17 predicted proteins | sample MAT02_FD_78089 | JGI IMG/M metagenome (GOLD analysis project Ga0105045, IMG submission 78089) | Freshwater microbial communities from Lake Fryxell liftoff mats and glacier meltwater in Antarctica - MAT-02 (megahit assembly) | ecosystem: Environmental > Aquatic > Freshwater > Ice > Liftoff... | reverse complement strand
TCTGGTGGAGAAGGCCAAGGACGGCAAATTCTCGGCCGAAGAGAACGGCAACTTCAAACCCGACCACACCTATTGGAAGGGTTTCCCCGCGCGCACGGCAGCCGGCTTGACGCTGGAGCACCGCAAGCCTTGACCGTTTCGCTTGACATGGGCCGGACATGCGCAGGTCAGGTGCTGCCATGAGCGGCAACATGCGCAGCATCTTGGCGATGCTGATCGCGGTGGGTGCTTTTTCGCTGATGGACGCGGCGATCAAGACCCTGATCGGCCATTACCCGGCCCTGCAGGTCGCCGCACTGCGCGGCCTGGCGGCATTGCCGCTGGTGTGTGTGTATGTGCTGTGGCGGCGCGAAGTGGGCAGCCTGCTGCGCGTGCGCTGGCCCCTGCACCTGGCTCGCGGTGTCATCGGCATCGTGATGCTGACACTGTTCAGTTTTGCCCTGCGCGAGTTGGGCCTGGCAGAGGCCTATACCATCTTCTTTATTGCGCCGTTGCTGATCACCATGCTGTCGATCCCGGTCTTGCGCGAGCGGGTCGCGCCGATACACTGGGCGGCCATCGGGGTCGGCATGGTGGGCGTGTTGATCGCGCTGCGCCCGGACGGCGAGGCGTTTTTCTCCTGGGGTGCCCTGGCCGTGCTGGTGGCCGCGACCTGCTACGCCGTCTCAGCCATCATGGGACGGGTGCTCAGCCGCACGGACGCCAGTGTCTCGCTGGTTTTCTGGACCACGGTGTCGTTTTCGCTGGGTGCCGGTGCGCTGGCGCTGCCGGGCTGGGTACCGATACTGCGGGACCATGCTTGGGTCCTGGTTGCGCTGGCGGTTACGGGGTTTGTCGGCCAATTGGCAATCACCGAGGCGTTTCGCCACGGACAGGCCTCGGTGATTGCACCGTTCGAATACACCGCGCTGGCCTGGGCCATCGCGTTGGACTGGACGTTTTGGCGCATCAAGCCCGACAGCTACACCCTTGTGGGTGGCACGATCATCATCGCCAGTGGACTGTATCTGCTGCGCAAGGAAAAGATCCGCACGGTCACGGTTCCTCCCTGAACGCCTTCAAGCCTGCGGGTTGCGCGGTTCGGGCGGCAGCATGGTGCTGGCCTGGGCCTGCGCCGCATCGCGCAGCGAGAAGTGCAACTGCACGCCGGCTTCCTGCAGCATGGTTAGCGACGGCCCGAACGACGCACCCCAGACCGGATCGTCCAGATCGGGAGGCAATGTCACCAGATGGCGGATACCGGCCTGGATGATGGCGCGGGCGCATTCAAGGCACGGAAAGTAGCTGCTGGCCAGGCTGGCGCCTTCGGTCGCCCGGCCGGCACGGGCCGCAGCATAAATGGCGTTGCGTTCGGCATGCTCCATCCATACCAACCGCCCGTCGCCCAGGTGCCGCTGTTCGGTGTCCTGCACACCCATCGGAAAGGTATTGCAGGCATGCAGTGGCGGTCCGCCGTCGTCGGGGCACAACACGGCACCGACCCGCCGGACCCGGTTCGGGCTGTCGCGTGCGACCGAAAGGGATTGGTCGAGCAGTGCTTCGGGTGATGCGGGCAGTGCCATGGTGTCGTAGGGTCTCGTAGGGTGGGTCGGTTAGCGACGTGAGCGAGCGGAGTTTGGCGTTCGACGTGGCGCTAGGCGAAATGGTCGAACGAACGCCAGTCGCCGCTGATGGCAGCGCCGCCGGCATCGACAACCCGCACCCCGGCCAGGGACTCGATCGAGCCGATGCGCGTGACGGTGGTCGCACAGGCCGCCGCAGCCGCAGCGACAGCGCCGCGGCCATCGGCGGGCGCGGTGAACAGCAGTTCGTAGTCGTCGCCGCCAGCCAGCATGCAGATCAGCTGATGCTGGCGCGGAACGCAGGCGTCCAGCGCGTCGCCGCTGCAGGCCATCCGCCGCCCCAGCGCGCTCGCCTGGATCGTGGCGCCGACTCCGGAAGCGGTCAGCACATGGCCCAGGTCGCCCAACAGCCCGTCGCTGATGTCGATGGCTGCGCTGGCGATGCCGCGCAAGGCCTGTCCCAGCGCAACACGCGGGGTGGGCCGGTGCAGGCGGTCGCTGGCTGTCCGCAGCAGGTTGCGCGGCAAGGCCCATGCGCCCCGTGCGACTTCAAGTGCCAGGCGTGCGTCTCCCACCGTGCCGCTCACGTACAGGTCGTCATCCGCCCGGGCACCGCTGCGCAACAGCGCCTGGGTATGCTCGCCGCTGACGGGCACCTCGCCGAACACCGTGATGCAGATCGTCAATGGCCCCGCAGTGGTGTCTCCACCCACCAGTTCGCAATCATGGACGCGCGCCAGTGCCAGCAGGCCTTGCGCAAACGGCTCTAGCCAGAGCGGATCGGGTGTTGGCAGGGCCAATGCCAGGGTGAAGGCCAGCGGCCTGGCTCCGCAGGCAGCGAGATCGCTCAGATTCACCGCCAGGGCTTTGTGACCCAACGCATGGGGATCATCGCCGTCCAGGAAGTGGCGGCCCAGGACCAGCATGTCGGACGACACCGCGAGTTGCTGGCCGGGTGCCACCCGCAGCAGCGCGCAGTCGTCGCCCACCCCCAGTGCCGCACGCCGCACCGGATGGCGGAAATAGCGTGCAATCAGGTCAAATTCGCCCACGCAACAAGTCCGAAGGGCCGCAATGCCGGAGCTGTGCGGTCACGGTCATGCGGCAAACCGTGACCGGCACCGCATCGTCAATGCAGCACGGGCTTGCCGCCGCTGGCACTCAGCGCATCAAGCACGAACATCGGAATATCGACGTCAAAGCGCTCGCCATCTTCGGCCACGAAGAAGTAACTGCCATGCATGGTGCCAGTCGGTGTGCGCAGCCGCGTGCCACTGGTGTACTCGAATCTTTCACCCGGTTGCATGAACGGCTGTTGCCCGACCACGCCGAGCCCGCGCACCTTTTCGGTACGGCCGTCGGCGTCGTTGACGTTCCAGCTGCGCGCTATCAATTGTGCGGCGATGTTGCCGATATTGGTGATGGTGATGGTGTAGGCGAAAGCAAAATGCCCTTGCTGCGGAGCCGATTGCTCTGGCAGGTATCGAGGCTGCACTTCCACTTGAATCTGGTACTTGGGCATAACGCTATGCTAACTGCGAAAATGTCCGGGTCTCCGTTTCGCACCGCAAGACCACACGCATGACTTACCGCATCGCCCCCTCCATCCTTTCCGCCGATTTTGCCCGCCTGGGCAGCGAGGTCCGCGACGTCATCGCGGCCGGTGCCGACTGGATTCACTTTGACGTGATGGACAACCATTACGTGCCCAACCTGACGTTCGGCCCCATGATCTGCACGGCCCTCAAGCCTCATGCCCGCACCGCGGCCGGCGTGGCGGTGCCGATTGACGTGCATCTGATGGTGCAGCCGGTCGATGCGCTGGCTGCCGCGTTTGCCCAAGCCGGTGCCGACCTGATCAGCTTTCATCCGGATGCCAGTGGCCATGTGCATCGCAGCATCCAGGCCATCGCCGGTGCCGGATGCAAGGTCGGCCTGGTGTTCAATCCGGCGCAACCGCTCGATGTGCTGGACTGGGTGATCGACGATATCGACCTGATCCTGGTCATGAGCGTGAATCCGGGGTTCGGCGGTCAGGTTTTCATCGATTCGGCGCTGCGCAAGGTCGCCGACGTACGCAGGCGGATCGACGCCTGCGGCAAGGATATCCGGCTGGAGGTGGACGGTGGCATCAAGGTCGACAACATCCGCGCGGTAGCCAGCGCCGGTGCCGACACCTTTGTCGCAGGCAGTGCGATTTTCGGTCAATCCGACTACAGCGCTGTCATCGCGCAGATGCGCGGCGCATTGCGTCAAGCGGGCAGGCCATAGGGCGTGCAGGGTCCGCAAGACGCCGTTCCCGTCGATCCGGCCGCGTTGCGCGCTGGCGCGCGCTCGGGCATGCGGGTACGGTTGGCGATGTTGGGTGTGCTGGCGTTGATTGCGCTGGTGCTGGCGGCACTGGCCTGGCAAAACTGGCGTACCGAACAGCTGCGCTCGACCGACGTTGAGATCATCGCTTTGGCCGGTGCGCAGCGCCTGTTCAGTCAGCGATTGACAATGCTGGCGACGCAAGGCGGTAACGCTGCGGTACCGCAGGAGCTGGCCCAGATGTTGGCGCAAGCGCGCGACCAGGCGCTGCGGCTCGAGGACTTGCTGCAGGCGCAGATCGCGCGTGGGTCTGCCGAGTCCGCGCGCGTCGCGGCGACCGCGTCGGACTGGCGCCTGGCGCGAGAACGATTCTTCGGCGCGGTGGATGGGCGGCTGCGTGCATTGGAGGCGTCCGACGAAAGTGGCCTGGCATCCGCCCTACAGGCGATTCAGGCGCTTGCGCCAGACTATTTCAATTGCGCGCAGGCTGTGACCGCGCAGGCGCAGCTGTCGGCCCAGGCACACAATCGACAGGCATGGCAATCCCTGCTGGGAGCAACAGCGCTGGCATTCGTTCTGATGCTGCTGCTGGCGGTGGCGGTGATCGAGCCTACGGCACGCTCGGTGTCGCGCGGTTATGCGCTGGTGCACGCACAGGCCGCACACATGCGTCGCCTGGCATTGGTCGCGGAACACACGGCCAACGGGGTGGTGGTGCTCGACGCACGCCGCCAGGTGGAATGGGTGAACCCCAGCTTCGTGGCGATGACCGGGTACACGCTGGACGAGGTGCGTGGCAAGTACCTGGGCACCTTGTTGCAGCTGCAGGAGCGGGCTGCCCGCAACGCGCTGGTGTACCGCGCCACCATGGCCAAAGGCCGGTCTGCGGCGGGCGAGATCCGGATCGTGACCAAGGCAGGTGCCCGCATCTGGACCATGGTCGACATCCAGCCCTTGCACGATGCTGCGGGCCAGGTGGTGTCATGGGTCGTGGTGGCGTCCAACATCGACGAGCGGGTGCAGTCGCGCCAACAGCGCCGTGCGCTGTTCGAGGCACTGCCAACGGGCGTGTTGGTGTTCTCCAGGGATGACAAGGTTGTCGATTGCAATGCCGCCGCGCTGGACATGCTGGGATTGGGGCGCGATCCTCTGGATGGTTTCGGCGCGGTGGACCTGGCGTTGCGCAACCTGGGTCGGCCCGTGCGCGGCGACCTGTCCGATTTTCCGTTGTCCGAGCAGCCGGTCTACCGCAGCCTGCGGTTCGGAGTTCCGATCCGCAATCAACTGGTTGGCTTTCAGCGTGCGGACGCCGCGATCTGGTGGACATTGGTCAACACCGAGCCGCTGCTCGACGACCAAGGCCGAATCCAGGGCGCAGTCATTTGCGTGGTGGACGTGTCCGAACAAAAGCGGCTGGAGCAGACGCTGCGCGACAGTGCCCGCACCGACAGCCTGACCTTGCTGCCGAACCGGGCGGTGGTGACCGACCAGATCGCCACGGCGTTGGCGCGCCACGTCAAGGAGCCTGGTTACCACTTTGCCGTGCTGTTCATGGATTTCGACCGATTCAAGCAGGTCAACGACACACTGGGTCATGGCGTCGGTGATGCCTTGTTGCGCCAGATCGCCGAGCGCCTGCAGTCGGGTCTACGCGACAGCGATACGTTTGTGCGTACCAGCGATTTCGGTCAGATGGCGGCGCGCATCGGCGGCGATGAGTTCGTCGTGTTGCTCGACGACATCCGCGGTGACCTGGATGCCGAAGTCGTGGCTGGCCGTCTGCTCGACCTGCTGGCGATGCCCTACACGATCGGCGAACACACCGTCAGCTCCAGCGTAAGCATCGGCATCGTCACAGCCACCCACGCAGCTGGAGATGTCGAGGCGATCTTGCGCGACGCCGACATCGCGATGTACGAGGCCAAGCGCACCGGGCGCGGACGGTATGTGCTGTTCGAGCCCGCCATGCACCGGCGCGTGCGCGACGACGTGGCGCTGGAGAATGACCTGCGCCGCGCCTTGCCCGAGGGCGAGCTGTTCGTGGTCTACCAGCCCCTGGTGGACCTGGTGTCGCGTCGCATCACGGGTGTCGAGGCGTTGGTGCGCTGGAATCATCCCCAGCGTGGCCTGGTGCCGCCGGTGGAATTCATTCCAATCGCCGAGGCGGTCGGCCTCATTGGAAAAATCGGCAGCATGGTGTTGCACACCGCCTGCCGCGATTTCGCTTGGCTGCAAGCCACGCTGGGGCCATCGGCACCCGAGACAGTGTCGGTCAACCTGTCACGGGCCCAGCTGTGCGAGGCTTCGCTGGCGTCTGACATCCTGCAGTCGCTGCGCGCCCATGGCATGGGCGCAGGACAGTTGCAGCTAGAGATCACCGAGAGCCTGGCTGCGCAGGACGCGGCCATGCAGGCGCGCTTGCACGAGGTCAAGCAGCTTGGCGTCACGCTGGCGCTGGATGACTTCGGAACCGGTTACTCGTCCCTGTCCTGTCTGCATGAGTTGCCGATCGATGTGGTCAAGATCGACCGCAGTTTTGTCAGTCTGGCGCAGACCAGCGACTACCACCGCGTGTTGATCGAAGCCACAGTGCTGATGGCCCGTACGCTGGGCATGGGCACGTTGGCCGAAGGTATCGAGACCACGGAGCAGGCTGCATTGATGCGCACCCTGGGTTGCGGAAAGGGCCAGGGATATTTGTTCAGTCGACCGCTGGATCGCGACGCGCTGGTGCAATGGATTCGCGCCGAGAAGCGCCCTGGGTGACGCCCCGTCCTCTACCGCCTGCCCGCTGCATCGGCTTTGCTACACTGCGCCCATGTTCATTCACCGCATCAGCATCACAGGTTGCAGCGACCGGGGAGCCTGGCCCTGGCGTGACTCACCTGCACTGCCTGTCTGGCTGATGCCGCGCGCCGACTGATGCTCGGGGCCTGCTGCACAGCCGGGCTCCTGGTGTCGCAGGCACAGGCCGTCCCGGCTTGAACCGCACACCACACGTCGCCTGCTTCTGGCGGGCAATGGATTGACTGCAACCGATCGCCATTCCTGCCAGGCGCGCCGGTGCTGCATCGAAAGGTCTGCCGCGTGATTACCGAACTCGAATTCAAGAGCCTCACGGACCAGGGCTACAACCGCATTCCGCTGATGGTGGAGGCGTTTGCCGACCTGGAAACACCGTTGTCGTTGTACCTGAAGCTGGCGTCAACCAAGGGCGATGGCGCTTACAGCTTCCTGCTGGAGTCCGTCGTCGGCGGCGAACGTTTCGGCCGCTACAGCTTCATTGGCTTGCCAGCGCGCACCTTGCTGCGCGCCACCGGTTTCGGGGGGCAGGCCCGTATCGAAGTCGTTACCGACGGATTGGTTGTGGAAACCAGCAGTGACAACCCGCTGGATTTCATTGCCAGCTACCAGCAACGTTTCAAGGTCGCGCTCAGGCCGGGCCTGCCGCGATTCTGTGGTGGTCTTGCCGGGTATTTTGGCTACGACACGGTGCGCCACATTGAAAAAAAGCTGGTTGACAGTTGTCCACCCGATACCTTGGGTTGTCCCGATATCTTGCTGTTGCAATGTGAGGAACTGGCAGTCATCGACAACCTCTCGGGCAAGCTCTACCTGATCGTGTATGCCGATCCAGGGCAGAACGAGGCGTATGCCGATGCGCGCAGGCGCTTGCGCGCGATCAAGGAGCAACTCAAGGTTTCGGTCAGTGCGCCGGTGGTCAGGCCGACACCGCCGTATCCGGCAGAGCGTGAGTTCGCCAAGGCCGACTACCTGCGCGCGGTGGAAAAAGCCAAGGGCATGATTGAAGCCGGAGACTTCATGCAGGTGCAGGTCGGTCAACGCATCAAGAAGCGCTACACCGAGTCGCCGTTGTCGCTGTACCGGGCACTGCGTTCGCTCAACCCCAGTCCCTATATGTATTACTACCACTTCGGCGACTTCCATGTGGTTGGGGCCAGTCCGGAGATCCTGGTGCGTCAGGAAAGCACCGATCAGGGGCAGAAGATCACGATCCGCCCCCTGGCCGGAACCCGACCGCGCGGGGCGACGCCTGTGCGCGACAAGGCGATCGAGCGGGAGCTCATGAAAGACCCGAAAGAGCGTGCCGAACATGTGATGCTGATCGACCTGGCGCGCAATGACATCGGGCGCATCGCCAAGACGGGCACCGTCAAAGTGACCGAGGCATTTGCGGTCGAGCGCTACAGCCACGTGATGCATATCGTGAGCAACGTCGAAGGCATCCTGAACGATGGCATGACCGCCATGGACGTGCTGCGCGCGAGTTTCCCGGCCGGCACGCTGACTGGTGCTCCCAAGGTGCATGCGATGGAGGTGATCGACCAGCTCGAACCCACCAAGCGGGGTCTGTATGGCGGTGCGTGCGGTTATCTCAGTTACGCTGGCGACATGGATGTGGCGATCGCGATCCGCACCGGCATCGTCAAGGATGGCTACCTGTATGTGCAGGCCGCAGCCGGCGTGGTGGCCGATTCTGTACCCGAGCTGGAATGGAGGGAAACCGAGGCCAAGGCCCGGGCCTTGCTGCGCGCGGCCGAACTGGTCGAGGAGGGGCTGGAATGAAACCCGTTACATTTTCCGCCGGGCCAGAAACAGGCACGGGACGCAAGGGGGCTCCATGAAAGTCCTGATGATCGACAACTACGACAGTTTCACCTACAACATCGTCCAGTATCTGGGCGAACTGGGTGCCGACGTCGTGGTGTTTCGCAATGACGCCATCACCCTGGCAGGCATCGCCGAGCAGGCACCGGACCGGCTGGTCGTATCGCCAGGACCCTGCTCTCCGGCCGAGGCTGGCATCTCCGTCGCTGCGATCCGGCATTTCATGGGCCAGCTACCGATACTCGGGGTGTGCCTGGGTCACCAGAGCATCGGAGCGGCAATGGGCGGAACGATCGTGCGTGCGCGCGAATTGATGCATGGCAAGACCTCGATCATCACGACCACGCAGGTCGGTGTGTTTGCCGGTCTTCCCAGGCAGTTCACCGTCAATCGCTACCATTCATTGGCGATCGCGCGCGCCGACTGTCCGAGCGAGCTGGAGGTGACCGCGTGGACCGACGATGGCGAGATCATGGGTGTGCGGCACAGCGGCTTGGCCGATGCGGTTCGGGTCGAAGGCGTGCAGTTTCATCCCGAATCCATCCTGTCCGAACACGGACATGCGATGCTGAAGAACTTCCTGTCATGAGTCGTCCCCCTACCTGCCGCGTCCGGCCGCACGGCCGCCCGCAGCGACCCACAAGAGACACACGATGAACCCAGTTGTCGATCTGCGCAGCGACACGGTGACACAACCCACCGCAGCCATGCGCGCGGCCATGATGTCCGCACCGGTGGGCGATGACGTCTACGGCGAAGACCCGAGTGTCAATGCCCTGCAGGACACCCTGGCCGAGATGCTGGGTTTCGAGGCCGCGCTGTTCGTGACCACCGGAACCCAGTCCAATCTGTGCGCCATCCTGGCCCACTGCGGCAGGGGCGATGAATACATCGTCGGCCAGATGGCACATTGCTATGCCTGGGAAGGTGGTGGTGCCGCCGTTTTCGGCAGTGTGCAGCCGCAGCCGCTGGCGCACCAGCCCGACGGCACGTTGGCGCTGGACGACATTGCGCGAGCCATCAAGCCCGATGACCTGCATTTGCCGATGACGCGGCTGCTGGCGCTGGAAAATACCCTGGGCGGCAAGGTGTTGCCATTCGACTATCTGCAGCAGGCCAGTCACCTGGCGCAGACGCGCGGTTTGCTCCGTCATCTTGACGGTGCGCGCTTGTTCAACGCGGCGGTCGCCCAGGCAGCGCAGATCGGGTCGGACCCGCGGGCCGAGGCGCGGCGCATTGCGCAGTGTTTCGACAGCGTATCGGTCTGTCTGAGCAAAGGCCTGGGGACCCCCGCCGGCTCGGTCTTGTGCGGTAGCCGGGCGCTGGTGCAGCGCGCGCTGCGCATCCGCAAGATGGCCGGTGGCGGCATGCGCCAGGCTGGTATCCTGGCAGCGGCAGGCAGCTACGCGCTGGAGCACCATGTGGACCGGCTGGCACAGGACCATGCGCTGGCGCGGCAACTGGCCAGCGGTCTGCAATCGATCGCGGGGCTGAAAGTCGACACGCCGGACACCAACATCGTATTCGTGGAACTGACCGGCGAGCCCCGTGCGCGGGCGGATGCACTGATCCCGTTTCTCAAGAGCCGCGGCGTGCGCGCCTCCGGCCTGTACCGGCTGCGTTTTGTCACCCACCTGGATGTGGACGCTGCGGGCGTGCAGCGCGCGATCGAGGCAATGGCCGCGTTCTGCGCCAACTGAATCACCGACTGCCCTATCGAGGAAACCCCATCATGCCCCAAGCCATCCGGATCAACGCCCAGGAGGCGCTGGTGCGCACCATTGAACATCGCGAGATTTTCCACGACGAGATGTTGCATATCATGCGCCAGATCATGAGTGGCGAGATGTCGCCGGTCATGACGGCCGCATTGATCACCGGCTTGCGGGTGAAAAAGGAAACCATCGGCGAGATCACGGCGGCGGCCCAGGTGATGCGCGAGTTCTCGACCAAGGTGCATGTCCAGGACAAGACCCATCTGGTCGATATCGTCGGCACCGGTGGCGATGGTTCGCATACCTTCAATATCTCGACCTGCTCCATGTTCGTGGTCGCTGCGGCGGGTGCCAAGGTCAGCAAGCATGGTGGTCGCAGCGTCAGCAGCAAGAGTGGCAGCGCCGATGTGATGGAGGCACTAGGGGTCAACATCCACCTCTCGCCCGAGGCGATTACCCGCTGCATCGAAACCGTCGGCGTGGGCTTCATGTTCGCGCCCAACCACCATCCCGCGATGAAAAGCGTGGCGCCGGTGCGCAAGGAGCTCGGTGTGCGGACCATCTTCAACCTGCTCGGTCCGTTGACCAACCCGGCCAGCGCACCGAACATTCTGATGGGGGTGTTCCACTCCGACCTGGTCGGCATCCAGGTGCGCGCGCTGCAACGCCTGGGCGCGGAGCACGCGGTGGTGGTGTACGGCCGCGACGGCATGGACGAGGTCAGCCTGGGCGCGGCCACCATGGTGGGTGAATTGAAGGACGGTGAGATCACCGAGTACGAGATCCATCCGGAAGACTTCGGCATGGTGATGGCCAGCAATCGTGCCTTGAAGGTGGAGACCGCCGAGGAGTCCAAGGCCATGCTGCTGGGCGTGCTGGACAACCAGATGGGTGCACCGCGCGACATCGTGATCCTCAATGCCGGTGCGGCGCTGTACGCGGCCAATGTGACCGATTCGATCGCAGCTGGCGTTACCAAGGCCCGAGCCGCTCTCGAATCCGGCGCGGCCAAGGCGAAGCTGACGGAGCTGGTCGCTGCCACCAAGGCGGCGGGCTGATCGCAACCGCCCCTGGAGCGGCGGACGATCGGCATTTTTCGTGACTTCTATGCTGGTTTATACGCATTGACCGATCGTGACTGTTTTATTAACGTCTGATGACGATTTCACCGTGATGCTGGGCTGTTCCAGCACGGTGCCTTTGGAGACACACCATGCGTTTGACACCTGTATCCGGTTTGCTGGCATTGCTGCTGGGTTTTTCTTCTGTCGCCTCGTTTGCACAGGGCCGCCTGACGCTGTATTGCAGCTCGGACGCCGCCTGGTGCCAGCAGGCCAAGACCGAGTTCGAGAAAAAGACCGGCATCCAGGTCGACATGACCCGCAAGAGTTCGGGCGAGACCTATGCGCAGATCAAGGCCGAGTCAGCCAACCCCAAGGGCGATGTATGGTGGGGTGGCACTGGCGATCCGCATCTGCAGGCTGCCGAGGAGGGCCTGACCCAGGCCTATGCGTCGCCCTTGCGCACGCAATTGCATGACTGGGCCAACAGCCAGGCAGTTGCGTCGAAGGTGCGTACCGTCGGTATCTATTCCGGAGCGCTGGGCTACGGCTTCAATACCGACCTGCTCAAGAAGCAGGGCTTGCCCGAGCCCAAGTGCTGGAAAGACCTGATCAAGCCGGTCTACAAGGGCAAGATACAGGTTGCCAATCCGAATTCTTCCGGTACCGCCTACACGCTGCTCGCCACGCTGGTGCAGCTGTTCGGCGAGGACGAGGCGTTCAAGTTTCTCAAGGCGATGAACACCAATGTCAACCAGTACACCAAGTCCGGTTCTGCGCCAATCAAGGCGGCTGGTGCCGGCGAGACGGTGATCGGCATCGTGTTCGCGCATGATGCGGTGGCAGCGGCCGAGGCCGGTTTTCCGATCAAGACCGTCATTCCATGCGAGGGCACCGGTTATGAGATCGGCTCCATGAGTATCGTGCAGGGTGCGCGCAACCTGGAAAATGCCAAGAAGTTTTACGACTTCGCGCTGGACGCCGAGTTCCAGAGCAAGGCGCAGTTGGTCAAATCGTTCCAGGTCCCCTCCAACAAAGCCGCCACGACCTCGCCCAAGGCACCAGACCTGAAAAAGATCAAGCTGATCAACTACGATTTCGTCAAGTACGGCTCGTCGGCCGAACGCAGGCGCCTGCTCAAGAAGTGGGACGATGAAATCGGCTCCTTGCCACGCTGAACACTGCGCAGGCGCTCGCTTTTAACTTCTGATTCCCGTGCAGCGTCATCGCCTGGACCGCCAGGCAGTCAGCCTTGCCCTGTGCGTGGTGCTGGCGGTTGCAGTGTTGCCCTGGTATGCGATCCAGGACGGCTTTTGGAGCATGGGCTGGTTGCGCAGCTATCCGCAGTCTCCCGATGCGGCGCCGGCTCTTTTTCTGTGGCTGCAAGGTCGTAACCTGTGGTTGTTGCCGATCGGCCTGCTCGGTCTGGCGGCGCTGATCGTGGGCCTGCGTGGCTACGCGCAGGCAGCGCAGGCCCGCTGGCTGACTGCTCTGGGGCTTGCCGGCATCATCTACATGCTGGCCCAGGGCTTTTTGTTTGGCCTGAGAGGTTGGAACCTGGCGTGGCTGGCGCAGCTGTTCGGCGAAACCGAACAGCGCCAGTTTGGCATGGGATACGGCGCGCTGCTGGCGGGCGTCGGTTTTCTCTTTCTTCTTACCCGTGGACTGGCGCTGCGCGGTCTCGTTGCCGGCGATGCGTTTGTCGCCGGCTCGCTCGGGCTGGTGATTGCGCTGACCCTGCTGTTCATCGGCCTGCCGGTGCTGCAGATGCTGGCGCTGCCCTTCCACGACCGAGAACTCGGCTGGTCACTGGCACCGTTCTTCGAGCGACTCGGCGACCCCAAGATCTGGCGTACGGCCTGCTTCTATTCCTCCACCACCTGCGGCGTGGCCTGGAACTCGCTGATGCTGGCGATCACCGTCGGCGTGCTGACGACCCTGCTCGGTCTGGCATTCGCGCTCGTGCTCACGCGCACCGGCGTGCGGTTCCGATCGGCATTCAAGTCCTTGTCGCTGCTGCCCATCATCACACCGCCGTTCGTGATCGGCCTGTCGCTTATTTTGCTGTTCGGACTGTCAGGCAACGTGACGCAGTTTGTGGCAGCCCAACTGGGGTTGGAGCCGACGCGGTGGATATACGGGTTCACCGGCGTGTTGATCGCCCAGCTGCTGTCGTTCACCCCGATCGCGTTTCTGGTGCTGATCGGCGTGGTCGAGGCGATCAGTCCGTCGCTGGAGGAGGCCTCGCAGACCTTGCGCGCCAACCGCTGGAAGACCTTCAAGACCGTCACCTGGCCGTTGATGCGTCCCGGGCTGGCCAATGCCTTTTTGCTCGGCTTCATCGAAAGCATGGCCGACTTCGGCAACCCGCTGGTGCTGGGCGGCAACTTCAGTGTGCTCTCGACCGAGATTTTCTTTGCCGTCGTCGGCTCTCAGAGCGACCAGAGCCAGGCGGCGGTGCTGGCCATCATCCTGCTGCTCTACACCATTGGCGCGTTCTACCTGCAGCAGCGCTGGCTGGGTCGGCGCTCCTACACCTCGGTCAGTGGCAAGGGCGACGGCGGCATGCATCCGCCGCTGCCACGCCGCATTGCCTGGCCGATCACCGCGATCACCGCGTTCTGGGGCTTTTTTACCATCGTCGTCTACCTGATGATCGTCTATGGCAGCTTCGTGCAGTTGTGGGGCCTGGACCACACGCTGACGGTCAAGCACTATGTGCATGCATTCAAGATCGCGTACGGCGAATTCGGCCTGCGCTGGGAAGGTTCGGCCTGGAACAGTTTCTGGACCACGATCCAGATCGCCGCCATTTCGGCACCGCTTACGGCCTCGGTGGGCCTGATCACTGCCTGGCTGCTGACGCGCCAGACGTTCAAGGGCAAGCGAGTGTTCGAGTTCGGTACCATGCTCAGCTTCGCGATTCCCGGCACCGTGATCGGGGTGAGCTACATCATCGCGTTCAACGTGCCGCCGATCGAGCTCACCGGCACAGCAGCCATCCTGGTGATCTGCTTTGTGTTCCGCAACATGCCGGTCGGTGTGCGCTCGGGCATCGCATCGTTGTCACAGATCGACAAGAGCCTGGACGAAGCCTCGCTCACGCTGGGTGCCAACTCCTGGACCACCTTCACGCGCATTACGCTGCCGCTGATCCGCCCGGCCATCCTGTCGGCGCTGGTGTACAGCTTCGTACGCAGCATGACGGCCGTCAGCGCGGTGATTTTTCTCGTCAGCGCGCGACATGACATGGCCACCAGCTACATCATCGGTCGGGTCGAGAACAACGAATACGGCGTCGCGATAGCCTATTCGACCGTGCTGATTGTCGTCATGTTGATAGCGATCGGTTTGTTCCAGTGGCTGGTCGGGCAGCGCAAACTCGGCCGCCGCGGCGCGCAGCAGGCAACATCGATGATGGCGGGAGGCGCATGAATAGTGAAACACGCAAGGGCCCGGCGCGGGTGGTTTTCGACAAGGTCACCAAGCGTTACGGCACCAGCACGGTAGCGGCGGTGGACCAGGTCTCACTCGACTTTCCGGCTGGCAAGCTGGTGACGCTGCTGGGCCCGTCAGGCTGCGGCAAGACCACGACGCTGCGCATGATCGCCGGGCTGGAGATGGCCACCAGTGGTCGTATCCTGATTGGCGACGATGATGTCACCAAGCTGCCGGCCACCGCGCGCGATGTGTCGATGGTGTTCCAGTCATATGCCTTGTTCCCGCACATGACGGTGATGGAAAACGTCAGTTACGGCCTGAAGATGTCGGGTTTTGCCAAGGACGTCATCGTTGCCAAGGCCAATGACGTGCTCAAGCAACTGGGCCTGGACAAACTGGCCGCGCGTTACCCGAACGAACTCTCGGGCGGCCAGCAGCAGCGGGTCGCGGTGGCGCGCGCGATCGTGCTCGAGCCGCGCGTGCTGCTGTTCGACGAGCCTCTGTCCAACCTCGACGCCAAGCTGCGCCGCTACGTGCGCCAGGAGATTCGCGATCTGCAACAGTCGTTGGGCCTGACTGTGGTCTACGTGACGCACGACCAGGAGGAAGCGCTGGCCGTGTCCGACACCATCGTTGTGATGAACAACGCGATCATTGCGCAAACCGGCACGCCGCGCGAACTGCACGACTTGCCGCAGACCCGGTTCGTGGCCGATTTCATTGGTGAGGCGAACGTGTTGCCGTGTGAGGTGCTGTCGCCGGGCAGCCAGGACCAGCCGGCGATGGTCCGGCTCGGCGGATTGACCTTGCAGACCAATGCGTGCGCCGGCACGGCTTCGCAACGCCATGTGGCGGTGCGTCCGAACCGGGTCTCGCTGCAATCGGCCGGCAGTGCCAACGCGCTGGAAGCGACCGTGCAAAAAGCTACCTATGTCGGCGAGCAGATGGAGTACATGGTGCAGACGGCGCTTGGCGACCTGTTCATTACCTCGTCTGACACCGACCATCCGATTGCGCCCGGCAGCCCGGTCGCGCTGGGTTTTGGTGTGGGGGACGTGGTATTGCTGCGGGACTGATCGGATAGTTGGGCTCCTCATCCACCTTTGAGCTTGCCATGCACCGCACCCTGATCAGTTCCGGTTCCAGTTTTGAGGCAGACATCGGCTACAGCCGCGCCGTTGTCCTGGGTGACTGGATTCTCGTGTCCGGTACCACCGGATTCGACTACGCCACGATGACCATTTCAGATGACCTGCGCGCGCAGACCGAACAGTGTCTGAAGAACATCGAGGCAGCGCTGCTGCAGGCCGGTTCAGGTTTGCGGGATGTCGTGCGGGTGACCTATGTGCTGCCCTCTGCCGATGATTTCCCGCAATGCTGGCCAGTGTTGCGCCAGTATTTCGGCAGCGTCCGGCCGGCCGCGATGATGATTTCAGCTGGCCTGGCCGATCCAAGGATGAAGATCGAGATTGAAGTCACCGCCTTCAAGCAGCCCAAAGGGGTATAGCGATACCGACCGCGGCAGTGTCTGGACGCCAATGTCACGGCGCGACCGGCGACGGGGCCTGGGCGCTGCGCTCAGAGCAGCGGGTTTGCAAACATTTCCTGCATCGTGTGCGCCAATGCCGCATTGCTGGCAAGCACCGGATTGCCATTTGCAATGCCGCCGTTGGCCCAGAAGTCGTTGATCCGCCCACCTGCCTCGGTAATCAGCAACAGCGCGCCGGCGACATCCCAGGAATTGATGTGGGCTTCGGCATAGGCCTCGATCCGCCCAGCGGCAACATAGGCCAGACCCAATGCGCCGGAGCCGGAGCGGCGCACCGAGCAACCGGCATGCGCAGCGCGCCCGGCCATGTCGATCCAGGTCTGCACCGGTATGCGCGTCGACCAGCCGATCTCGACGGTTGCCGCCGTGACCTCGGACACGGTGCTGACATGCATGCGCTGGCCGTTGAGCCAGGCACCCTGGCCGCGCTGGGCGATGAACAACTCGTCATGGTTCGGCTCGTAGATCGCACCGGCTTCCAGTTTCCCTTCGACCAACAGGCCCAGCGAGATGCAGTAATGCGGTATCTGGCGCGCGAAGTTGGCGGTGCCGTCAATCGGGTCGACGACCCACAACCGGGTGCCGTCGACCGAGCCGCCACCTTCCTCGCCCAGCACAGCATCGCCCGGAAATCGTTGCGCGATCGCGTCACGCACCAGCTGCTCGACCGCGCCGTCGGTAGCGGTCAGGTAGTCCTGCCGACCCTTCATTGAATAGGCCGGTTTCTCGGGCGCTGTGAATGCCTGCCGCATCATGGCACCGCCCGCGCGGACAATGGCGTCGATCGCGGTCATCAGTTCGGTCATGCAGGGTCCTGGTTGGAGTCGGATATGGAAGTGGGGTGGAAAAGTGGGGCGGAAGTCTGCAGGCTGGCTACCCCAGCATCCACTCGTGTGCCGGGTCATTGCGGAACACCCACAGGCGGTTCGGACCGGCCATCACGTTGAGGTAATACAGGTCGTAGCCGTACGGTGCAACCACCGGGTGGTAGCCGCGCGGCACCATCACCACGTCGTGGTCTTCCACCGCACAGGCTTCGTCGATGCTGCGGTCGTCGGTGTAGACGCGCTGGAACGCAAAGCCCTGTGAGGGCTTGAGCCGGTGGTAGTAGGTCTCCTCCAGCTGTGTTTCGAGCGGCGGGGTTTCCGCATCGTGTTTGTGCGGCGGGTAACTCGATGCATGCCCGGCCGGTGTCAGTACCTCCACCACCAGCAGGTGCGCGGCGGTCGGGTCGTCGTGCGGCAGGATGTCGCAGACCGATCGGGTATTGCTGCCCTTGCCACGCACGCTGCGTTTCATGTGCTGCGAATCGAGCAGACGTACCGGGCGCGCCTGGTCATCGCAGGGCGCGCTGCACAAAGCCACCTCGGCATCGCGCTGCGCGCGCACCTGCACCGACATGCCCGGCGGCACATACAAGGCCGCAGGCGAGACCGGGTCGAACACGCTGTCGCGCTGGCCCATGGCGGAAAAGGTCTTGCCATCGACCTGCATGTCGACGGTTCCGGTCAACACCACCAGGCACAACTCGCGCGTGCCGGTGTCGATGGCCTCTTGCTCGCCTGCTGCCAGCCGGATGGCCTTGAAGCCGACATGTTCCCAGCCCGCGCTGTGGGGTGTCACGTTGACGATTGTGCGCCCCTTGGGCGCGGCTTTCACTTGCAATCGGCTGACCATGTCAATGCTCCTGTTCTGCGTCGAGCCGCTCGACGATGCCGCGCAGCGTGGCGTATCCCATGCTGGCGTATGGGTAGCTGGGTGCCACAGCCGGATCCTGCTCCGCTTCGACGACCAGCCAGCCCTGGTAGTTGGCCGCACGCAAGGCGCGCAGAACCGCCTCGAAATCGATCGCGCCGTCGCCAGGTACGGTGAAGGCACCGTACAACACGCTGGTGAGGAAACTCCAGCCATCATTGAGCGCCTGCGCCACCACGGCTGCGCGCACATCCTTGCAATGCACGTGGTTGACCCGGTCCCTGTGTTTGCGCAGCAGGGCAACCGAGTCTTCAGCGCCGCCGAACCAGGCATGGCCGGTGTCGAACAACAACCCCACATGCTGCGGGTCGGTCACCGCCATCAACTGGTCGATATCCTGTGGCGACTCCACATACGCACCCATGTGGTGGTGGTAGGCCAGCGTGATGCCGTAGGTCTGCTGCAGGTGGGCACCGAAGGCGTCGAGCTTCTTGCCATAGGACTGCCATTGCGCCAGGCTGGTGAACTGCGGTCGCCGCGCCAGCGGGGTGTCGATCTGGCCTTGAATGGTGTTGGCACATTCGCCGTAGACGACGACCCGCGCGTCGTTGTATTGCAGCTTGGCCATGTGGGCCTGACACCGCGCCACTTCGGCCTCGACGCTGTCTTGCGCCAGAAAACCGCTGTACCAGCCCGATACGCAGGCCAGATCGAACTCGGCAAGCTTGGCCTTGAGTCCGGGGCCGTCCTTTGGAAATTTGTTGCCCAATTCGAATCCGGTATAACCGATCTGCTTGCCTTCGGCGAGCGCGGTCTCCAGGGGTGTTTCGCCGCCGAGTTCGGGCAGGTCGTCGTTCATCCAGCCGATCGGGTTGATGCCGATCCGTACGTTCCAGTTCATTTTGTACTTTCCGCGCTACGCGCTGCGGCATTCGCCTTGGGAACGGCCAGGCATCTCATGACAGCTGCTCTTTCCTGGCTTCATCATAGGCGGCGCGTGCGGCCATCACTTCTGCGCGATCCGATACCTCGGGAATGGCGACTTCCCACCAGCTGCCACCGTCATCGGTCGTGCGCTCGTGGGTCGTGTCGATGACCACCACCTGGGTGCTTCGCGCCGCACGCGCCGCTGCCATCGCGCTGCGCAGTTGCGCCAGGTCGGACACATGCACGGCGTGGGCACCGAGGCTGCGCGCATGCTGCGCAAAATCGATATCGGCCACGGTGTGACCTGGCATCGCGCAATCCTCCAGCATGTTGTTGAAGCGCGCGCCGCCGCTGGCCAGTTGGAGACGCTGAATGCAGCCGAAACCGCGGTTGTCGAGTACCACGATGATGAGCTTGAGATTCAGCATCACCGCGGTCGCGATTTCCGAATTCATCATCAGGTAGGAGCCGTCACCGACCATCACGATCACTTCCTGCTGCGGCCGGGCCATCTTGACCCCTAGTCCGCCGGCGATTTCGTAGCCCATGCAGGAGTAGCCGTATTCGACGTGGTAGTTGCCCGGTGCACCGGCGCGCCAGAGCTTGTGCAACTCGGCGGGCAAGGTGCCGGCGGCGCAAACCACGACGTCGGATTGGTCGCTGCGCGTGACGGAGTCACGCACCACGCCGATCACGTCGGCGTCATACGGCGACACGCCGATCACGTCGGCGTCAT